>Ga0181559_10002296_pt1 | contig 18981 bp, 16 predicted proteins | sample 011ome_21_FD_133752 | JGI IMG/M metagenome (GOLD analysis project Ga0181559, IMG submission 133752) | Coastal salt marsh microbial communities from the Groves Creek Marsh, Skidaway Island, Georgia - 011508AT metaG (megahit assembly) | ecosystem: Environmental > Aquatic > Marine > Intertidal...
CAAAGGCGTCAGTTGGCGTTGAAAGGCGTCGAAAGCGGGGATTGAAAGCGAGGGGTGGGCGGAGAGATGCGCCGGGCAAAGTCCTTAAGGAATGACGTTCACCACGCGAACGGGGTCGTATGGGGACCAGTGTATAGAACGTACCTCAGCACCGGCCTCGAGAGCGACAGCTTGAGGTCGCGCCGCCCCGACGGCGACGCGACGTCGCCGAAGTACCGCGCGCTCGCGGCGTGGCGCGCGTGCGCGGGGTGTACGGGCATCGTCTTGGCTACGGCGCGCGCGAGGCGTCGGCGGATCTGATGCAGCGCGTCGTCGCACTCGCGTCGCGGGACCGCGGCGCGGACGACGACCGCGCCGTTCCGCGCGAGCGCGTCCGCGGCGGCCTCGCGTCCGAGGTCTTTCAGGAGATCGGTCGCGTGCATCGTCTCGAGGACGGGAGGGGGAGGCGGCGGCGGCGGCGGCGGGGGCGGCGGCGATTCCGAATCGGCGCGCGCGTCGGGCGAATCGATGGAGGACGTCGCGCTCGGGTCGGCGGCGGCGGCCGCGTCCGCGTCCTCGCTCGGCGGGACGCCCACCCCGGGCGGGACGGGCGCGTCCGCGACGTCGGCCATGTGCGACCTCGGGCGCGACGGCTCGAGGTCGACGCGCGTCACCGCGCGGCCGCGTGTGTCTCGGCGCGGCGATCGTTCGTTCCGAGACGGATTTTGCATCAAGTCGAACGCGATTACGATCACGCGCGCCAGCATTCTCTCGACACTCCGCGGCGCGCGGGCGCGCGCGTCTCGAACGATGGAGAGCTCGTTCCAGCGCCGCGGGCGGCGGTTCCGCGACAAGACGCTCGCGCGCGAGCCGCCCGCGACGGCGTCCACGGCGTCGCCGTCGACGCCCGACGCTTCCGCGCGAGGAGCGGGCACCCTCGGAGGAGGATCAGGAGGAGGAGGAGTCGGCGGCGCGGGCGAATCCCCGCCGCCCGTCGCCGCCGCGCCGGGCGCGCCCGCCGCGGGGACGCGACCGGGCCTGTACGGCCAGACGCTGATATCCACCGGGCTCGCGGAGTTCGACGACCTCGTCGGCGGCGGCCTCCCGCTCGGCTCGGTGACGCTGATCGGGTCCGACGGCGCGAACGAATCCTCCCGGGACGTCGGCCACGCGGGAACGTTCGCGCGTTACTTCGTCGCGGAGGGCGTCGCGAGCGGTCACCGCGGGCTGTGGATGCCGCCGACGAGCGGGGCGAGGGACGTCGCGCGCGCGCTGCCGAGGATCGTGTCGCCGGACGACGCCGCCGCGCGCGACGACGACGACGACGACGACGGCGGCGCCGCCGCCGGTGGCGACGACGGACTGCGCATCGCGTGGCAGTACCGCCGCTATCTCAGGCAGGGAAAAGCGCTGGACGACTCGAGAGTAGGCCGAGGGAGAGACGGCCTCGGCGCGGGCGTCTCCGCGTCCGGGGGGTCGAGCACGAGCGCGAGCGCGAGGTCCAAGTCGAGGCGAAACACCGGAGGCGTCGTGCGTCTGCCGGAGATGTGCCACGCGTTCGACCTCACGAGGGAGATGGACCCCGCGACGATCGCCGCCGCGACGCTGCGCCGCGAGCCGTTCGAGCCGCGCACGTCGCTGAGCGACCTCGCGCGCGGCCGCGGCGGAACAGCGGGCGCGGAGGACGAAACGTCGGCGACGACGCGTCGCGCGAGGCGGACCCGCGACCGTCTGCGACGCGCGCTCGACGCGTGCGCGTCCTTCCGCCGCGACTGCGACGCCGCTGGCCCCGGCGTCGTCGGCCGCGTCGTCGTCCACCCGCCGGTCGACGATATCGACGTCGGCGGGCCGTCCGTCGAGGCCGCGGGCGAGTTCGCGCTCTTCCTCCGCGCGTTGCGCGCGACGCTCGGCGGCGGCGCCGTCGCCGCGATGGTCGTGTTCCCAGTCGCCGCGTGCGACGCCGCGTCCGCGGCGAAGTTGCGGCACGCCTCGGACGCGTGCGTGGAGTTGTCGTCGCTGTCGTCGCCCGCTGGAGCGCTCGAGCAGCTGCTGCCGGACCCGCGGCTGTGCGTCGGGTTGGTGCGCGTGCGCAAGCTGTCCTTCCCGGGCGTCGTCGGCGCGTCGCCGCTGACAAAAATGGACCACGCGTACGCGTTGCAGATAAGGCGGCGGCGGATGGCGATCCGGCCGCTGCAGTTGTCGCCGGAAGACGCGGGCGGTGGCGGCGGGGGAGGGGTTGGGGGGAGGGGGGGGGAGGGGGAGCCGAAGAGCGCGTCCGCGGGGCTGTGCGGCGGGCCGCCGAACGCGACCAAGGCGTATGATTTTTAAATCGAAGCCGTCGCGCGCGCAGTTTGGTACGGTGAGCCGCTCCGTGTTGCGTTGGCATCTTAGACTAGTGTATCTTATAGAAGAAGAGAGAACGAAACGAAAGAGCTCAGCTCGGTCTGTCGTTCGCTCGCGCGCTCGCGCGCGTTCGCGTTCACTCCGCGACGGACGCGGACACCGCGTCCGCGAGCCTCCTGACCGCGTCTTCCACGCGGCTCCAATCCTCCGCCATGCCGACCCAATCCGGCCCCGCGCTCGGGGCGCCCCCCCCCCCGCCGACGAACCCCGCTCGGCCCCCGCTCGGCCCGTACGTCGCCTTCACGACGCCGTACCACGCCTTCGTGAGCATCGCGAGCAGGAACGCGGAGCACACCGCGATCGCCGCGGTCGTCGCCTTGACCGGGTGCTCCGACACTTTGGACGGGGAGGTAAACAGTCCGAACATTATTCGCAGCACGCCGAAGACGCCGACGACCGACGCCCTCGCGATCTTCGCGGCGATCCTCGCCCACCCATCATACCCGGAGACGTCCTCGAACGCGTACTGCAACCTGCGCGACATCTTGCGCACGCTCGCGGGGACGTTCGCGGTGGGGATGCCCGCGAGAAACCCGTCGTCGTCGTCGTCGTCGTCCCATCCAGACGACGACGCGCCGCCGGTCCCGCCGCCGGCGTTTCGTCGCGAAAACGGCGACGGCTTCCCCGCGGAGTACTCCCTGAACGCGCTCGGCGCCGGCCGCGCGACGCTGTCCTGGACCCTGCGACGACGCAGCCACGTCTGCGGGGACTCGACGTCGCCTTCGACGAACGCGACGGATCGCGTCGCGGTCGCCGCCCTGTCCGTCGCGGGCGCGGGCGCGGGCGCTTCCTCTTCTTCTTCTTCTTCTTCTTCGTCGTCGTCGTCGCCGTCGTCGTCGTCGTCGCGCGCCTCTCCTTCGTCGTCGAACCGCGACGTCCACTCGTACCCGGGCTCCGGCGGGTCCTCCCGCGGGGACCAGATCTTGTACGACGCGCTCGTCCCGGCGGCGGCGGGTTTCCTCCCGCCGCTTCGTCTTCGCGACCGCGTCGTCGCCGCCGCGACCTCTTCCACCGCCGCCGTCCGCCCCCCGTCGCCGCCGTCGTCGTCGTCGCGCTCGATGACAATCTCATCCGCGATGTTCTCGCTCACCCACCGCTTCAACAGCGTCTCCGCGGCGACGCTGCCGGTGTACGCGGACGGCATCACGAGCCGAGACGCGCCCGCCTCCGTCGTCTCCCAGTGCGGGAGTCGGTGCATCCCCCCCGCTGGCGTCTTGACCGTCGTGTGCACAGCTGGCGCGGGCGCCGCCGCGGGCGTCGCCGCGGGCGTCGCCGCGGGCGTCGCCGCGGGCGCGAGGTTGGACCGTCGTCGCGGCGGCGGCGGCGGCGGTATTCGCGACGCGAACGCGGGGCCGAGGTGGTTCAGCACGGGCACCGTGTCCGCGGTCTCGGACGGCGAGAGAAGGCGCGAGAGGAACGACGACGCCGCCGCGCCGGCGACGTCGCGCGCGGCGGCGACGGCGTCGGCGACGGCGACGGCGGCGCGCGACGCCGTGTCCGCCGCGCGCGACGCCGTGCGCGGGCGCTCGCGCTTCTGCGCCGTCGCGGGCAACTCCTCCTCCTCCTCCTCCTCTTCCTCCTCCTCCTCCTCCTCCCCCTCCTCGCCCTCATCCCCCTCCTCCTCGCCCTCATCCTCCTCTTCGCGTTCCTCGCGGTGCGCCTCCGCCTTCTCGAGCAAGAACTTCTTCGACGCGACCGTCATCTCGCGCGTCTCCGCGATACGCGCGATCGTGTTGTACTCGATCTCCGTGACGCGTCCTCCGTCGTGGACGTCCTTCCACACCGCGCGCGCGTCCTCGATGCGCAGCCGACCGTGCCGCGCCACCGCCGCGTCCGCGATCGCGAGCGCGTTCGCGTCGCACCGCTCACCGTCCTCGACGCGATACGCTCTCGGCGCGCGCGCGGGCGTGACGCCCGTCTCCGGGTCGTGCTCCTCGCATCTCGCCTTGAGCCACGCGCTCGCGCTCGCGTCGACGCGGAACTGCGCGCCGCCGTTGCCGCCCTCCGCGATGAACTTGAGCGTCGCCCACTCGATCGGCGTGACGCGCCCGCCGTCCTGGACGTCGGCGTGGATCGCTTTCGCGTCGAACAGCGTGACGCGCCCGCCGTGGAGGATCGCGTCCTCGCACAGCGTCAGCGCGGCGTCGTCGTACTTCACGCCCTTGATTTGGCGGTACCGCTTCTTCTTCTTCGCGGTCGAGCGGGCGGGCATCGCGCCGGGCGTGCGCCCGCGCGCGCGAGAATAATTTGAATCTGGGACCCGACGACTGGACGCGAACTGAACAGAAGTTTGACGACCCGACGCGACGCGACGAGGCGAGGTTCCGCTACTGATCTGTCCGCGAGCTCTCCTCGCCGGAGCCCGCAGTCCGCCCCCGCGCGGCCGCCGCGCGCCAGCCATGGCATCGCGCGCGTGCGTCCTCGAGGAGGCTGCGATCACGGAGACGCACGAGCGCCTGCTCAACACGCGCGCGCCGCCGAGCACCGGGCTCCTCCTCGGGAAGCTCGAGGTGGGATCTCGCGATGTCGTCCTCGCGCTCGTGCCGACGCCCGCGAAGGAGGAGGACGACGACGACGCGGGCGGCGGGCCCGGGCCGGGGCGCGACGCGTCGTCATCGTCCGCCGCCGCCGCGTCCGCGAGCGCGCTCGAGATCGACGAGGACTGGATCGTCGAGCACGCGACGCAGGCGACCCGGATGCTTCCGGGCGGGATCCACGTCGTCGGCGTCTATGTCTTCGCGTCCGACGTCGCGATGAAGCGCGCGTCGAGCGCGGCGCTTCGCGCCGCGATCGAGGTCGGCCTCGCGGAGCGCGCCCTGGACGTCTACGCGCCGCCACCGCCCGCCTCCTCCTCCTCCTCCTCCTCCTCCTCGTCCGTCCTCACGCGGCATCAGGCGTCGCCCGAGCGGCTCGTCGTCCACCTCAGCGCGGACGCGCGCGGGAAGGTCGTCGTCAAGCGGTGCGCGCTCGCGGACCCGGGCGGCGACCTTCGCCACGTCGAGCATCGCCTCGGGAAGGTCGCGGCGTCGCTGATAAGGATCGACGCGACGTACGACGTGCGCTGCGAGCTCGAGCTCGAGCGCGAGGGAGGGAAGACGAAGACTATGCGCGACGCTGCGGGGGCGGCGATCGAGCGAGAAGCCGCGCGCGTGATGGCGTCGAGGGTGCTCCTGGACGGGACGTTCGCGCGTCCGGAGGAGGACGTCGTCGGCGTCGTCGGCGCGGACGTGCGCGCGGCGCCCGTGCGCGCGGAGCTTCTATGCCCGCCGCGCGCCTCCTCCTCCTCCTCCTCGGCGGCTGCGGCCGCGAGCGGCGGCGGCCGCGGCGGCGGCGTGACGCTCCGCGGGACGATCACGTCGCGGTGTTACGCGTACGGCCGGGAGTCGATCGCGCGCGCGTGCGAGGACGTCAAGGGGGACGTCGTCAACTCGCTGCGGTCGCGCCTCGGCGTGTTGTGCGATTTTGCGGATAGCGCGGACGACGCCGCCGCCGCCGCCGCGGATGAAAAGGAGGACGGCGACGCCGCGGCGGCGGCGGCGCACCCGCTCAGCGAGAAGGGCGACCCGTTCCCCGGCGGCGACTGGGGCCCTAAGCGGCGCGCGTCGATCGCGCTGCCGCGTCGCGCGTGGGCGCGGTGGACGGTGGGCGGCGAGGCGGAAGGAGACGCGCGCCATCGCGGAGTACAGCTGTGCGACTATCTGACAGCGGACGAGGGCGCGGCGGAGGTGGTCGCGCGCGCGAAGGAGGTGCTCGGTTGCGACGTCGTCGGCGGCGTCGACGGCGTGGAGGACGACGCCGAGGTCTCGGCGCGCGACGACGACGAGTGCGAGGAGGAGGACGACGACGAGGACGAGGTCGACGACGCGGGATACGCGCCCCCGGACGACGGCGGGCCGACGTTTTTCGGGTACCTCAAAGGGTGCCACGGGTACACGGTCACGGCGGACGGGAAGGTGGTGTACGACGACCGCGTCGCGTGCGCGTGGATCCTGTTCGCGTCCGCGTGCGTCGCGCTGTTCACGACGATCGTGAACGTGTTCTTCACCCCGGACGGCACGGTCAAGCCGGGGTTCGAGGCGGACATGAGTTGACGCGAGCGCGCGTAGAGTAAGAATCTGATGGCTTTGATCATCCAGTCAGACCTGTCGTAGAAAACTTCCGTCAGCGTCAGATCCGACGTGTTGACTCCGCGAAGACCGAGAGACGCGTCGCGCCCGCACAACGCGCGGCGCCGCGTCGTCGTCCGTCCGCGACGATGGACGGCGTCGTCGACGCGGACGACGAATTCGTCCTCCCCGGGGACGTCGCGCTCGCGACCGGGGAGCCGATCGTGAACGTGTTCTTCACCCCGGTGAACGCGGTGAGCGAGCGATACCGCGCCGCGGACGACGACCACGACGAGACGCGTTCGAGAAAAGCCGCGTTCGCGGGTGACGTGAAGCGCGCGTTCGACGCGCTCACCGCGAAAGAAACGTACGACATGGAGCCGAACGACGCCGCGGCGCTCGCGCTGAAGCTCACCGCGGACATGGCGGAGTGGCCTTTCAACGCGAGGGCGTTCTACGATGCCGCGAACGCGGGCAAGGACGTGACCGCGATGGATGAGGTGTTCCGCGCGTTTCGATCCGCGGACGCGCTCAACTCGAGCTTCGTCGCGCGCAAGGACGCCGCCGCGGCGTCTTCCTCCGCGCTCACGGACCGCGAACGCGCGCGGAGGAAGCCGCTGGACGACCTGAGGATCGATTTCGACGCGCTGGACCGGTTCTACGACGCGGTGCGAACGATGTTCGGCTCGGCCCTCGACGGTGCGCTATACGACCTCATTCATTCCATTCGCGAGCGCCTCGAACTCGACGCGTCGGGTCTCTCTCGCAGCCGCGGGAAGACGAATTGGGAGCGCCTAGGGCTATCGCTGACGCGATTGATACTGATGGTCATGCGGTACCTCTCCACGTGCGACGACTTGGACCACGTCCTAGAGGACATGCTGAGCTGTTGTTACGAGCTGGCGGCGACGCTGGACCCCCCCGGGATCCGATGTTTAACCGCGCAGCTCCGAGGGCTCGACCGCGGCCGGTTCGAGGCGCTCGCGCAGACGACGCAGCAGTTCGTGACCGTGAGGGTGTACGAGAGAGCGAGCGCGGAGGACGGGCACGACGACGGCGGGACGTTGGAGCACGCGGTGAGGTTCCTCGCGATGCTCTACGACGCCAACGCCGCGTCGGTCGACGACGACGACGACGACGACGACGACGACGCGGATCTCAGACTCGGACTCGAACTCGAACTCGACGCCGCCGCGGACGCCGCCGCCGCCGCCTGGGACTGGACGCGCGGCGTGCATCTGCCGCACGCCTACTTTTACAACGACGCGGTGAACGACGAGGCGTTCTTCGACGTGAAGGACGACTACCGACGGTGGAAAAATCCGGAGTGGCGCGCGTCGAAGTTTGCTTTTTCGTTTTGCGCCGTCGCGCCGTTCGCGTTCGATCCCGCGACCAAGGCGCGAATCTTGACCCAGGAGAGTAGGATGCTGATGACGAGCGAGTTTGAGGAGGCGATGATGCGGAGCGTCTTCTCCGGGTCGCGCGATTCGCCGTTTCTCGTCGTCAGGGTGCGGAGGGATACCTTGGTCCAGGACGTGTTGGCGCAAATTTCGAGCAAACGCGAGAGAGATCTCCGCAAGCCTCTGAAGGTGGCGTTCGTAGGCGAGCAAGGCGTGGACGAGGGCGGCGTCGCGAAGGAGTTCTTCCAGCTCTTCGTCCGTCGAGTGTTCGACCCGTCGTTCGGGATGTTCGCGCACGACGACGAGACGCGGACGTTCTGGTTCGCCCCCGAGGCGGACGATTTGGGGCTCGAGGACGTGGAGTTCGAGCTCATCGGCATCGTCATCGGCCTGGCGATTTATAACGAGCACATCCTCGACTTTCGGTTCCCGATGACCATCTACAGGAAGCTGCTGGGCCAGACGCCGAGCATGCGGGACTTGAGGGAGGTGAACCCGTGGCGGCACCAGGGTTTCGCGAAGCTTTTAAAGGCGCGAACGGCGGAGGAGGTGGACGCGTTTGGGTTGACGTTTACCGCGACGAAAATCGTCTTCGGCGACGAGGTCGTCGTCGATTTGATCGAAAACGGTCGCGACGTGCCCGTCACGATCGAGAACCGCAGCGCGTACGTCAAAGCCTACGTCGAGTGGTTCTTCGTCGACGCCATCCAATATCCGTTCGACGCGTTCAAGAAAGGATTCCACAGGCTGTGCGGCGGCCCCGTGATTCATTTTTTCCGCCCCGAGGAGCTCGAACAGCTCGTGTGCGGGTGCGCGCACTTCGACTTCAACGCGCTGGAAGCGGCGACGCGATACGAAGACGGCTACGCGAAGGATGATCCGACGATGCGAATGTTCTGGAGAGTCGTCCACGCCATGACCGAGACGCAGAAGCGGCGGCTGTTGTTTTTCGCCACCGGAAGCGACCGCGCGCCCATCGACGGGTTGGGCGCGTTGCCGTTCGTCATCAGGCGCGTTCTATCTTACACTGGTGCTCATACGACCGCGTTCGCGTGGTGAACGCCGTTCCTTAAGGACTTTCTCTCCCGGCGTTTCTCTCCGCCCATCCCTCGCGTTCAATCTCCGCCCGCGTTGCCTTTCAACTCCGCTTCTGACGCCTTTGAACTCCACCCCGACTTCGCTTTGTATGGAACGACCCTCAGCAAGAACGGCACGGAGGACCACCGGCTGCCGACCGCGCACACGTGCTTCAATCACTTGCTCTTGCCGGAGTACAAGGACGAGGGGACGCTGAGGGCGCGGTTGACGCAGGCGATAGAGAACGCGGAGGGGTTCGGGTTGCAATGAGTAGTCGAGTTGTTGTTAGCGGAGAGGGCGACGACTGACGAGAGTCTTTAGCTATTACGAGTAGCGGCGACGAAATTTTTTAGCGAGCGAGCACACAGAACGCGAGAAGCACACTGCGAGCGCGAGCTCTCGAGATCTCGCGAGCGACGCGCCCAGCTCGCGTCGCGGCCACTCCGATCGGCGCCTCGGCACGATGAGCGACTCCGAGGACATCGTCGCGACCGGGAAGGCCCGCTCCAAGCGCGTCATGTCCGACAGCGACGACGACTCCGACGCGCCGAGCCGCAAGCGCGCGGTGCGTCCGCGATCCGCCCGCCCGTCGATCGATCACGACGCGATTCCCCCACGCGAGGCCGCGACCGATCAACCCTAAATCCTCCTCGTCTCGTCTGACGCCCCCGCCCTCCCCCGCCTCTCCGTCCCCCCAGGCCTCGGACGACGACTCCGACGGCGACGCGGAGGACCCGAACGACCCGTACGGCGACGGCTTCGGCGACGATCTCATGGGCGACGATGACGATCGCGACCGCCTTCTCGCCATGACGGAGCTCGAGCGCGAGGAGACGCTCGCGGATCGTCGCGACGCGCGCGCGAAGATCCAAGACCGCAAGCGAATCATTCAGATGGCGAAAGAGAAGAAAGCGCGCGACAGCGGCGCGCTGAAGAAGAAGTTCAAGCCCTCGGACGCGACCGCGGGGAGGAAGAGCGGCCGCGTCGCCGGCGCCGACGCGCGCGAGCCGTCCAAGACGAAGAAGGCTTTGGAGGACATCGCGAAGAAAAAACGCGCCGCGATGGATCGCCGGGTCGACGACGACGACGACGACGACGACAGCGACGACTACGACAGCGACGAGCTCGAGGACGAGGATCTCACCGGGATCTTGCCGACGCGAGAGAAGGCGTCCTCGCGCGCGCGCGGCAGGGCGCGCGCGGGCGCGTCGGACGACGAGTACTCGGACGACGACGAGGAAGACGACGGCGGCGACCGCGTCCCCGCCGCGGAGGCGCAGATACGAAAGATCATCCTCAAGCGCGAGACCCTGGAGAAGTGGGTCACCGAGCCGTACTTCGAGCAGTGCGCGCCGAAGTGCATGGTGCGCATAGGCATCGAGAGGAACCGCGAGACGGGGGAGAACAAGTACGTCGTGGCGGAGATTGTGGACGTCGCGGAGGGGAAACACGGGAATTACGTCTTGGGGGAGTACTCGTACGGGCACCACCCTCAAAATAAGGAGCCGCCGAAGAAGACGGGGAAGTGGTTGATATTGAGGTACGGCGACGCGTCGACGGACCGCGCGTTCAGCATCGACAAGGTGTCCAACGCGGAGGTGACCGCGGGGGAGTACGTGAAGTGGTGCAAAAAGATGGAGGAGTCCGGGCGGCGGATGCCGCAGCTTCGGGACGTCGCCGCCGCGGAGGAGAACATCAAGTTCGCTTCGAGTTACCGGTACACGAGCGAGGACGTGCAGAAGATGATCCAGAAGAAGAGGGAAGGACGGGACGGCCTCGCTCCGAACCTCGCGATGGAGAAGGAGACCATACGACGGCTGATCGCGCGCGCCAAGGCTGAGGGCGACGACGAGGCGGTCGAGACGCTCACGGCGCGACTCGAGGTGGTCATGGAGACGCTCACCAAGCAGTTAGACAAGGGCGGAAGGCAAGCGACGATGGCGAACATCAACAAGCGGAACAACCAGCTGAACGACGCGAATCTGTCGCGAATCGCATCGGAGCAAATCGCGCGCGCGGCGAGCGGCGCGCCTGATAAATCCGCGGACGATCCGTTCTCGCGTCGTAAGACGAAAGCGGCGACGTATTACACGATCAACCGCGACGCGGAGGCGGCGGCGGCGGCGGCGGCGGCGGCGGGCGCGAAGACGGACGATGACGCGAACGCGAAGACGGACGACGCGAAGGTGGGGAAGAAGGGCCCGGGGAGCGGACTCAGAACCGCCGCCGGCCCGGACTTGCGCTCGCACGCGGTCGTGACCGCGGCGAAGCTCAGCGCGCTCGTCGCCGCGCACTCGGGGGTCACGCTCAAGGGCGTGGAGCCGTCGCTCGCGGCGGCGCCGGACCCGACGACGCGCGCGGGCGTCTCCGTCGGGCTGTTGCCGGCGTTGCGGAGGGGGCTCATCAGCGGCGCGGGGTTGACGCGGGGGACCAACGCGATGAAGCCGACGGGGCGGACGTACTCGATCCAGGAGTACCAGGCGCGGCAGGGCATCGAGCAGGAGTGATGATAAGCGCGACTGCGTAGTCGAAATTCGATTCGTTTCATCGCCGGGAGAAGAGCGTTTGTTACGAGGGCGCTTCCGCGCGCCGCGCGACCGGTTTCGACCCCGCGGAAATTTTCCCGTTTTGCTTTTCGACCGACCAAGTTATCGATCAAATCGATCGGGGGTTTCCGATTAGAAATGTTGAAAGGGATTTTTTCATCGCAAGAGCCGATCAAATGGACCTTTGGAGCTCCAAGGGTCCAAACGGCACCTCTTCTCGCCCGCGAAACGGCGACTCGGCGCCTTCAACGACCGCTCCGCTCCGCGCGTCGTCGCCGCATTCGCGCGCGCGCGACCACGCGGTCGACGCCGTCCGCGAACCCTCTCGCGCGCCCGCGCCCGCGCGCGACATGACGTGCGCGCTGACGCTCGCGGCCGCGGCGCCGCGCGTCGCGGCGACGGCGTCCCCGCTCGCGGCCGCGTCGTCGTCGCGGCGTCGTCGCCTCGGCGCGACGACGACCGACGCCGCCGCCGCCGCCGTCCGTCGCCGCCGCCCCGCGCGCCGCCGCGCCGCCGCCGCCGCCGCCGCCGCCGCGAGCGACGACGACGACTCGCACTACTACTCCGGCGACGCGAGAGGCCCGAACGCGGTGGAGGACGTCGTCGAGCTCTACCTCGCGAGGGCGCGCGCGACCGCCGCCGATTCCGATCCGTCCTCGATCGTCGATCCCGACGACGACGGTCCGCCGCGCGGCAGAGGGAAGGGAAGGGTCTACCTCATCGGCACCGGCCCGGGCGACCCCGGACTCCTCACCCTGAAGGCGTTCCACCTCATGCAGACCGCGGACGTCGTCCTGTACGACCGCCTCGTCGCGCCCGCGATCCTCGACATGGTCCACGCGGACGCGAGGATGCTCTACGTCGGGAAGCAAGCCGGGTTTCACACGCGCACGCAAGACGAGATCGAGGCGATGCTCCTCGGGTTCGCGGAGGTGGGCGCGACGGTCGTCCGCCTGAAAGGCGGCGACCCGCTCGTGTTCGGCCGCGGCGGCGAGGAGATGGAGGCGCTCATGGCCAGAGGCCACGCCGTGAGCATCGTCCCGGGCGTCACCGCCGCCGCGGGCGTCGGCTCCGAGCTCGGGATCCCGTTGACGCACCGAGGCGCCGCGACGTCCGTGCGACTGCTCACCGGTCACCTGAGAGAGGGCGCGGCGAAGGAGGCGGCGTCCGGGGAGGGGAACGCGGTCGCGGACCCGATCGACTTCGCCGTCACCGCCGCGGATCTGGACACGACGCTGGTCGTGTACATGGGATTGGGGACGCTGCCGAGTTTGGCGGGGAAGGTGCGTTCTCATCACGCTGGTCCCCATACGACCGCGTTCGCGTGGTGAACGCCGTTCCTAATTTTCCGGCGCATCTCTCCGCCCACACCTCGCTTTCAACGCCCGCCCTCGACGCCTTTCAACTCCATCTGACGCCTTTGAACTCCACCCCGACATTAGCTGATCGCGTCCGGGTTTCCGCCGGAGACGCCCGCGGTGGCGGTGGAGCGCGGGACGACGCCGCGGGAGAGGCGCGTGTTCTCCGCGCTCGGCGAGCTCCCGGACGCGGTGCTCGAGTGCGAGCTGAAGTCGCCGACGCTCATCATCATCGGGAAGACGGTCGCGCTGTCGCCTCGGTGGCCGTGGAAGGCGGGCGAAAAAGCGGCGGAGGGGGGGGGGACGTTCGTCCTTCAGGAGGGGCTCGCGGAGGAGGACACCGCGGCGTGGTTCGAGCGCGACGGCGCGACGGTGAGGAAGCTTCGAGCGATGGGTAACGCGGAGAGGAAGGCGGCGGCCGCGGGGGGGGAGAGCGCGCGATAGACTCATCTCAACACTCCTCTACGACTATTAATAAAGATCCTATGGTACGTTACACGACAAACGCGCCTTCGATGTTCGTGACGTGGAACTCCGTGCGCTTCGGGACGACCGCGGGGGAGTAATACGCCGGCCCGACGACGTCGTCGACGTCCGATCGCGCGATCCGGTCCGTCTCGCTCGCGAACGGCGAGCGGAACGCGGCGCGTCGCGACGCCGTCGTCGGCGCGTAGTGCCCCGGTCCGGGCGTCGGCGGCGTCTGCGACGTCGACGCGCGCTCGGGTCGCAACGGACCCCACCCGGGGTAGTAGCACCGGTCGCGATTCGCACGTCCTCCGCTCGGGTCCGCGACGTCGATCGCGCCGGGTTTGGGCGCGTACTGTCCAGGTCCCGGGGTCGGCGCGTCGGCGTCGGCGTCGGCGCCGAGCGCGGCGGCGACGACGCGGTTGAGATTCCTCGCTCTCGTCGTCGTCGTCGTCGCCGCCGCCTCCGCCGCCGCCGCCGCCGCCGCCGCGTCGTTCCCCCCTACCCCTCGCGGCGTGAACGCCGACACCGCGGAGTCGTACGCGTCCGGCCCCGGCGTCGACGCGGCGTCCGCCGCGGCGCGTCCGCCGCCGAACCTCGACGCTCGGTCCTTGAACGCGGCGGTGCGATCCCTCTCGCGCGCCGGCGCCGGCCGCGTCCGCGGCTCCGGCTTCTCCCTCGCGCTCGCGCGCGCGTACCCCGTCCTCGGCGGCGCGGTCGCGGTCGCGGTCGCGAACGAGCTCGTCGCCGCGCGCTTCCGGTACCCCCCGCCCGCCCGTCGCGGCGTCGACGGCGCGACGCTCGAGCGCGCGACGTCGTAGGACCCCACCCCGGGCGTCCGGAAGTATTCGTCGGGGCGCTGCGTCGAGATGCGCCGCGCGCCGCTCGTGAACCCGTTCCCGAACCCCTTCACGCCGCACCCCTCGCCGCTTCGCTTCGACATCGTCCCCGCGCTGATCCCCGCGTACTCCCCCGGGCCGGGGACGTCCATCGTCGGGTCGCCGTGGCTCGCGCGCCTCGGCGTCGCGCTCCCGAAACCGTCCGGGGTCGGGTTGACGTACGGGACGCGCTCTGCTCGGGTCGACGGTATCGACGGCGCGGACCTGGCGATAACGCGCTCGACGGGGGACGGAGGCGAGCGCGGAGGGGTGCCGCCGCGGGAGGAAGACATCGCGACCTCGCAGGCTCCGCGCGGAGGGACGCGACGGATGGCAGTGCGGGAATGAATGAATCGTCGTCGTAAACCGCGCCCGCACCCGCCAGAAAAATTCCGGCGATCGATCCGATCGACGGGTCGCGCAAACCCGGGCGCCCCCCTCCCGCCGGGCCATTCCTCCCCCGCGTCCGCACGCCCACCCCACGGCGCGCGCGACGCGAACGCGAACGCTAACACCCCACCGTTCACGAAGATGGCGGAGGAGGACACGACCGTGAAGGAGCCCCTCGACCTGATCCGCCTGTCCCTCGACGAGCGCGTCTACGTCAAGCTGCGGGGCGACAGAGAGATTCGGGGGAAGCTGCACGCGTACGACCAGCACCTGAACATGATCTTGGGCGACGTCGAGGAGACGATCACGACCGTGGAGATCGACGACGAGACGTACGAGGAGATCGTCAAGGTGCGCGCGGCGTCTTCGGAGCGCGACGGCGTTCGGCGGGCGGCGCGCGACGGCCATCGATCGACGCGTCTCGTCGACCGGCGTCGGTTCGAATCGAATTCGATCTAGGTTTTTTTTCTCGCTCGCTCGCTCGCTCGCTCGCAGTCGTCGATCGTCCTCCGGCTCGGGCCTCCCCGCGCTGACTCGACGCTTATTATCCTCCCCGTCCGTGTTTCCGATCGCTCGCAGACGACGAAACGGGCGGTGCGGTATCTCTTCGTGCGCGGCGACGCGGTGACCTTGGTATCGCCTCCCTTGCGCACGTGACCGAGGGGGCGGGGGGGTCGCGCGCGGGCGCTCGTCGCGAGAAAACCAAACGGCGGAACGAATCCAAACGGACGGCGGGGACGTCTCGGACGACGCGCGACGCGCGCTCACTTAGCACGGGAAAGGAACGTAGGAGGTAGTCGTTCTCGCATGATCATCAGAGGGTGTTAGTATCGTTACAACCCCCCGCCGCGCGCGTCGCGTCGCGTCGCGCGCCGCCCGACGAGGTGACTTACATCCATCCGTCACAACTTCCCCACGACGGACTCGACGAAGATGTTCAGCGACTCCGGGTCCCGTCGCTCGCTCCCGAGCTTGACGTACCCAGCCCTGCCCTCCGGGAACAGCAGCACGGTCGGGAACGACGCGAGAGACAGGCACTCCTTGCTCCACTCCTTCTCGTCGCCGTCCGCGCGGAACTTGACCACGTCCACGCCCTTGGCGCCGAGCGCCGCCGCCGCCGACTCGTACCCGCCCTCCATCGCCTGGCAAAACGGACACCACGGCGCGTACAGCACCGCGAGCGTCGTCTTCGCGTGCGCGTCCTCGCCGCGCAGCGCGTCGATCCCCGCGCGGTCGAGCGCCCGCACGGACCCGTCCACGAAGATGTCCTCCTCCGTCGCCTCCCTCGCGTCCTGCTTCGCCTGCGGGTGGAGTTGAAAGGCGTCAGAAGCGGAGTTGAAAGGCATCGCGGTCGGGGATTGAAAGCGAGGGACCCTGGGCGGAGAGAGACGCCGGGCAAAGTCCTTAAGAAACGGCGTTCACCACGCGAACGCGGTCGTATGGGGACCGGCGTGAGGAGAACGAACGCGCCTTGTCCTCCGCGGAGACGTTGCCGCTGTGAAGACCGCACTCTTTCATCGCGCCGTCCTCCCACCACCACCTCCCCTCGCGCTCCTGCTGCCCCGGCAGCACCGCGCGCGTGCACGGCGCGCACCCGATGGAGACGTACCCCATCTCGTGCAGCTTGTTCACGGGCGTGCCCATCACGCGTAAGAAGTCCCACACCTCTGAGGGTCGTTCCATTTCAAAGCGAACGTCGGGGTGGAGTTCAAAGGCGTCAGTCGGAGTTGAAAGGCGTCGAGGGCGGGCGTTGAAACCGAGGGGTGGACGGATATAGACGCCGACAAACGTCCTTAAGGATCGGCGTTCACCACGCCAACGCGGTCGTACGGGGACCAGTGTGAGAAGAACGCACCTTGCGACGTCGCGTTGGTGAGCGGGTTGAATTTCACGAGCGACCCGGCGCCGCCGCTCGCGCCCTCGAACACCGGGTCGATCTGCACCGCGGGGACGGCCATTCGCGTCCCGGGGCTCTGGTCCTTCCGCTGCCCGGTGACCCACGCGTTGAGGGTTTTCAGCTTCTTGCGCAGCGGTTGGACTTTCCGAACGCCGCAGCACTCCTTGTGGCCGTCCTCGTAGAAGGAGAACATGCCCTTCTCGTTCACGAGCTCCACGACCGCGTCCTCGTCCGGGAACGTGAACTCGATCTTGATCCCGAAGTGCTTCTCAACGTCGTCGAAGAGCTGGTACGTCTCCGGGTTCAGCCGACCCGTGTCCAGGGAGAAGACGCGGAAGGGTCGGCCCGTGAGCGACGCGTATTGGATCAGCGCGACGTCCTCCGCGCCGCTGAACGCGATGGCGAGCGTGTCGCCGAAAATCTCGAGCGCGCGGTCCAGAATCGCGATCGTCGTGGCGTCTTGGAACTCCGCGTCGAGCTTCTCCCAGTCGATGGACGTCGTCGCGGACTCCGCGGCGGGCGCGGCGGCGGGCGCGACGGCGCGGCGCGAGGAGGCGTTCTTCTTCGCGGAAATCTTCTTCGCGGCGGAGCTTCCGCGCGTTCGTCGGCGCGCGGACGCGTCCGCGACGGCGGCGCGCGTCGTCGCGAGAGGCGACGTCATCGTGCACGAGGTCATGGCGTTCGCGGTCGAGTCGTGGCGACGATCGATGAGAAGGAAACGCGGGACGAGCGCGTCGCGGAGTGCGGACGGCGCGATAGATAAAGACGCTCTTAGGGTATCGAGACCTGGTGAGCCGGAGCGAGACGCCGGCCGCGGCTGGTTTGACCGGTGGTCATCGGTGAACGAGATGGCGCGACCCGATCGATCGCGATCGATGAAAGCTTTATTAGCGGTGGAGGGGGTTCGACGACTCCCGCGACCTCAGAAACCTGATGAGAAATCGCCGCGCGCCGCCGCGATGATCGCCCTGCGTGGCCTGTGCCGCCGCGCCCTCGGCGCGGCCGCGCACGTCTCGTGGACGTCCGCGGCGCCGCCCGCGTCGCGCCCGTCGTTCTTCCACGCCTCCGCGGCCGCGGCCGCCGCGCGCGACCCCAAACAGATGCCCGTGATCAGAGAGGGCGCGAAGATCACCCCGAAACCGCGTGGGATCGAGCCCCCGCCCACCGCCGCGGAGTATAACGCGAAGACGCAACCTAACTTCGGGAGCGGCGGCGGCGGGATGTCGCCGTTCACGCCCACGTCGCAGCTGAGGAAGCGCAAGACGTACCAGAAGCGCATGAAGTTTCTCATGCAGACGCTCGAGGTTGAAAAGATGCGCGAGATCGCGAAAACCTCGCCGGTGGTCCCGTTCCGCCCCGGGGACGTCATCCGCGTCAAGGTGGAGGTCTTAGAGAACAGAAGGAGAGCGAACGACTTCATCGGGATATGCATCGCGCGAGTCAACCGCGGGATGGGGAGCAGTTTCACGCTGAGGAGCGTGGTGGCGAATCAGCCCATCGAGCGAACGTTTCCGACGTACTCGCCGACGATCAAAGAGTTTGAGATCATCGAACGCAGGAAGGTGCGCCGGGCGAAGCTGTATTACCTGCGGGATAAGCCGCTGCGGTACAGCCGGTTCGAGGGGATGTGAGGAGAAAGGAGTGCGCACGACGACCACGCGATCGTGGACGTGTAGGTATGACGCGCGATAGGCGCTCAAAGAGTTGGAATCATCTCGACGAGGTTTCTTCTATACACTGGTCCCCATACGACCGCGTTCGCGTGGTGAACGCCGTTCCTTAAGGACTTTGCCCGGCGTGTCTCTCCGCCCACCCCTCGCTTTATGACGCGTCATCGCTCAAACGAATGAACGCGTTCTCGACGGGACGCGACGACGCGCTCGTTAAGAATCAGATGTCTTTCTGTCGTCACAAAATTCAATAACCAACATAGCTCGTCGTCGAGTGCGGGCTTTCAATCAACCGCCGCGCATCTCGTCGACAAACCGCTACTAGATCAACCTCGCGGCCGTGAACGTCGTAGACGTCTTCAACCAACCGACCGCTCAACCGTGCTCAACCGTTCCTTCAACGTGAAAACTCAAAAGCGTTCAACAACTCGCCTCGCTTGCTCTGATGTACCCCTCGAGCGCGCCCAACGTGCGCGCGCTCTCCTGTTCGTATAACTGTTCGTATAGTAGTAGTAGTAGTAGTGTATCACGCGCGCGCTCACCACGCGCTCGACGCCGCGCCGTTCGCGGCGCCGCTCTTCGCGGACGACGAATCGTATCCCCCCGCGTCGGCGTAGCTGCCGATGCGCAGCCGCTCGAAATTGAGGAGATCCTCCGCGGACGAGTACCCGTACCCGCCCGCTCCCCCCCCCGTCATCGCGGCAGCCGTCGCGGCGGGATTAAACGCCGCAGCGGACGCGGATATCGACGACGCCGCCATCGCGCCGACGCCGCCGACGCCGCCGACGCCGCGCGTCCGCTCGAGGATGCGC
>Ga0181559_10002299_pt1 | contig 18968 bp, 20 predicted proteins | sample 011ome_21_FD_133752 | JGI IMG/M metagenome (GOLD analysis project Ga0181559, IMG submission 133752) | Coastal salt marsh microbial communities from the Groves Creek Marsh, Skidaway Island, Georgia - 011508AT metaG (megahit assembly) | ecosystem: Environmental > Aquatic > Marine > Intertidal...
TATGCAGGAGCATCCGGATTGTTTATCAGGCATAGCCAACTGGCTATGTTAGCAAAGGTAGAAAAGATTACCTGCTTGATTTTTTTCCTGCAGAGGCCATATAAAGCGCTGTAGTCAGTAATTGAACCGTTTCAATGGCAAGCCAAGTAACTGATAATTATGCATATTTCAACTGAATCAAGGCTTAACCCCGAGAGTATCCGGGTATTGAGCTGGAATGTGAAGAAACAGTCACGCGCCCAGATGGGGGCTGATCTTGCAGGTTTTAGCAGTGCTGTAGATCTCGCCCTGTTGCAGGAAGTGCATATGGAAGGGATGTGCCTGGAACATTTCAGTGATAACTGGCATCGAAGCTTTGCCCCCGGTTTCTCTTTGCCCGGCAGAACCACCGGCGTCATGACGGTGTCCAATGTGGGCCATAGCTCTGAAAGTGGTCTACGGCATCCTGAGCCGGTTTTTCGTACCGCCAAGGCTGCCAATATCACCACCTATGGCCTTACTGATCACCCCGACCCATTGCTGGTTATCAACCTGCATGCGGTGAATTTCAGCCTGGGCATGAACGCCTACACGCGTCAGTTGAAGGATTTGCTCAAGCATGTTGATGCCCACAAAGGGCCGGTGATTTTTGCCGGAGACTTCAATGCCTGGCGTGAGCAACGAATCCAGTTACTGAATGAGATTTCCATTTGTCATGGCTTGATGGAAGTACTTTTCGAAGAAGACCGGCGATCACGAGTATTCGGACGGCATCTGGATTACATGTTTGTCCGTGGCCTGACGGTGCATGACTCCTGCACCCATCATTCGGATGCGTCGGATCATAATCCTCTGCTGGCTACGGTAGGGCTGTAAGTGCTCTGTGCGATACAAACTGTCGCTTGATTAAAGTCTGGCGGCAGCCGCAATCACATCTGACCAGTCCGGTCTGATCCGAAAATTTTCCTCGGCAAACTTGGCCTGAATCACTCCCTGGGGACTTACCAGCATAATGCCTGGCTGCGGTACACCGTAGGCAAAGCTGTAGGGTTCATAACTGGTATTGAGAATATTAAACGCATTCACATGCTTGATGGCTTCGTCATGCAACAGGGCAAAGCTGATGTCGAGATCCTCTTCTACCAGTTTCAGGGTATCCACTGAATCGTAGGTAATGGTGGCGATCTTGAGACCGGCAGCCTCAAGATTGGCGCTGGCCTCCTGTAGGCCAACCAACTGCGCCTTGCAGTAGGGGCACCAGTCAAAGGAGCGATTAAACACCAGTACCAGACCTTTCTCGCCGGTCAGACTGCTGAGAGTCTGAACACTGCCATTTTGGTCCGGGGCTTCCAGCAGGGGAATGGTAGCGCCAACCGGGTAGTCCGGTGCCCAGTTGAATCCCTGGGCCATGCCCATTGGTGAGAAAAAAGCCAAAAGCACTATTGCACAAAGGATTCGGGTGAGAGTTTGGATAACAGCTTTCATAATATCTCTTTGTTGTTGTTTCAATTAGTTTGGCTACCACCACAATCAGGTCATGGCTGACCTGATCTTATTTCAAGTGTAACAAAAATAGCTTGAGGAGTAGCTAAATAAGCGCCTGGAACAGCCGCAGTACGAGGCTATGAAGTGAACTAAAATGATGCGTTTTTTGTGCTGATTTCGAATAAATCCTGTAATTTTATGCACATAGCGAATCATTGTGATATTAACGATTAAGAAGAATGGATAACTTCTCCAAATAACTGCCTATATTTTTTAAGATATTGATAAATAAAGAAAATATATATTATTTTTTTAAAACTCTTGGTTAAAAATTATTTCGGCTGTAACAGGCCCAAATTTACCCAAAAAATATTGCACAGAATTATCCACAGGAATGAAGATTGGTAACGACTTGTGGATAACTATCCCGAAGGGTTGTTTTGCCTGGGATTTCACTGTGTTAAAACTTCCACACATTTGTAACAGTTTGGTTTGGGCAAAAGCGCCTCATCTTATAGAATGTGTTACTTCATGTCGCCGGGATCTTGAGCTTAACCTCTACAAGCAATCACCCCGCAGAAAGGTTTGTGAGAATGAATAATAACTCCAGTAATCATAACCTGGGCACTTCCGGGAACCATGAATTAACTCTTGCAGTAAGAGACTATGAATGTGACCTTCAGGGTGTGGTCAATAATTCCGTGTATATGAATTATCTCGAGCATGCTCGACATGAATACCTGAAATCCCGGGGGGTGGATTTTGCAGAAGTGACGGCCAGTGGTATTCATCTGGTGGTGGTGAAAGCCGAACTTGAGTACAAGGTATCACTGACCAGTGGCGACAGTTTTACCGTTGTTACCCGGGTAGAACAGGAAGGCCGTTTGAAGTTTATATTTTTTCAGGAATTAGTCAGACAGCTGGATAAAGTGCCTGTACTGAAGGCCAGGATTACCACCACCGCACTGAATGAACGTGGTCGACCTTTTTATCCAGAAAAACTGGTGGAGAAATTTGTCTGAAACTGGCATGTTGTTGCTTGATATCTTCCTTAAATTGTTTAATCTCTTTAGCGTTGTCGGCGGTCTGAATACAGAAAAAACTCGTAACAGATGGTTTTTGACAGTCGAGATAAAGTGGCAGTATCCTTCTCGCCATTAACAACGGAGATCTTCATGGCATTACCCAAAATCGGCAATAAAGCCCCCGCCTTTACCCTACTAGACCAGCACGGTAACAAGTGCAGTTTGAAGGATTACCTGGGCAGCATCGTTGTCCTGTATTTTTATCCAAAAGCAATGACTCCCGGTTGCACAGTTCAGGCCTGCGCTCTCAGAGATAGTGAAAAAAACCTGAAAAAACTCGGTATCAAGGTGTTGGGTGTTAGCATTGATGCCTATCCACGACTGCTGAAATTTGCCGAACGCGATAAGCTGAATTTCACTTTACTGTCCGATGAGGATCATGCCGTAGCAGATAAATATGGTGTGTGGGGACTGAAGAAATTTATGGGCCGCGAATTCATGGGGTTGAAACGGACAACCTTTATTATCGATAAGGAAGGCCGAACACAACATATCATGGAAAAAGTGAACACCAAGACTCATCATGATGATGTGCTGGCGTGGATTAAAGAAAACCTGCAGTAGATTTAATTTAAGGTTGATTAATCAGCACTAAAGCATTAACAAAGTCATCAACAAGAAGAAGTGACAAAGGACAACATGAAAAAGATACTGTTATCCATTTTTGTATTGATGATATCTCCGTCAATTCTGGCACAGGATATCGATGGTAGCTGGAGTGCCACCATCGACACTCCGCATGGCCCGGTGAACATGGTGTTTAATTTGACCTCTGAGGGAAACAGAATCACCGGCACCATGGCGAATATTTTTGTAGGTATAGCGCCTATTTCCGATGGTTCTCTGGTTGGCAAGGATGTTTCTTTTAAAGCCACCATGGAAAGTCAGGAGGGCGCTATGATTGCCGTTTACAAGGGCACATTTGAGGGGGATGTCCTTAATCTGATGAGTACGTTTGAAGGCGATATAATTCCGGGAACACCTCAAAGACAGGCTGTAAATGCCAGTCGATCGAATTAATTCCCGTCATCCTGGTTTTTACACAGGGTCCGTTTAACCATTTTATTGTTGAGTAGAATTAAAACCGAGTATGGATCTTTTTTGTAAACGTTATTCAGATGCTGGTGATCCTGTCATCATTCTTCATGGCTTGTTTGGTAACCAGGGTAACTGGAGTCAACATGCCAAAATCTTCGCAAATACTTTCAGTGTTTATGGTCTGGATCAGCGTAATCATGGTCGTTCCGATTGGCAAAACTCCATGTCCTATGCTGAGATGGCCAATGATGTCCGGGAAACCATGAAAATCCATGAGATCGCCAATGCCCATTTCATTGGTCATTCCATGGGCGGGAAAACCGCTATGCAGCTTGCCCTGACCTGGCCGCATCTGGTGAACAAGCTGGTTATTGTTGATATTGCACCGGTAACCTATAAACCCCACCACAATGAAATTTTTGCCGGGCTGAATGAATTAAACCTGGATATGGTTGATAGCAGAAGTGATGCCGATGAAATTCTGTCTGAACACCTGACTGAAAAAAGTGTGCGTGATTTTCTGTTGGCAAACATGCTCAAGGATGAAGAAGGAAACTACAGTTGGCGTATGAATCTGGACGTCATACAGAAAGACTATCCCAAACTGATTGAAGGACTGGTTGCTGAAAAGCCTTTCACAAAAGACGTGTTATTTGTGAGGGGAGGTAATTCCGACTATGTGTTGCCGGCATATGAAAAAGAGATCCTGAGCCTGTTTCCTAAAGTTGAGTTTCAGACGATTGAGGGTGCGGGGCACTGGGTGCACGCTGAACAACCTGAATTTTTTCAAGCTGCAGTCCATCAATTTCTTAAGTAAGAAATTAGTGGACATTGGTTTGCAGTAGCTAATGCGCTCACAATTTCTTCGTCAAAAATGTACTCAGTCAGTCACGTATTAATATACGCTCCTTCCCTGCGTGCATTTTTTCCTCGAACTTGCATCGCTCGTGACGCTACCAAAATTTTGGCTTTAAAAAAAAATAAAAAAACAAAATATTTCTACTAATTTGTATATAGCTTGTATATAGGAAAGATGGATTGGTACAGCTGGAAAGGGACTTATTGCAGCCTGCAGTTTTTGGAGAACTGAGACTTCAGGAATTCCATCTGATCTGAGCGGATACGTTTGCTGTTGACCAGCGCAAGGTATTCGGCGGAGTTGGGTTCGAAGGGCAGGGCGAGCAGTTCCATATGTGCTTCCTCCGGTGTCCTGTCCTGTTTATAGTGATTGCAGCGTTTACAGGCCGCAACGACATTAACCCAGGTGTTGGTGCCGCCGCGAGAGGTGGGCAGAATATGGTCGCAGCTTAGTTCCCTGTCACTGAATTCCTTGCCGCAATACATGCACAGATTCTGGTCACGACGAAACAGGATTCGATTATTCAGGGTAGGTTTTTTCGACTGGCCGTGATGCAGTTCGCCGTTACAAGCGACGATACTGTGCAGTTCGATTTTGGAGCGCTCGCCGGAAAGTCTAGAGATACCGCCAACGACGGTGCGAACAGTGTCGCCAAGAGTCCAGGTAACAAGATCTCTGGCGTAGAGTGTAGTAGCCTCCTGCCAGGTTAACCATTCCACAGGATGACCAGCAATATTGAGTCTTAGTATATGGGTGTGACTGTCGTCCGAAACCATTAACTCACTTCACGCGAAACCCGAGCTGTAAAGACTTTAACTATAAAATAAATAGGCGTCAATAATCTGAATAACAATTAATCAAAAGCATTATTTTCGTTTATATAAATTTTATCTTGTCATTTTTCCAGGCGGGCAATAAGTGATGAAGTGTCCCAGCGCTTGCCACCCATTTGCTGAATCTCTTCATAAAAACCGTCCACTATTTTAGTGATTGGTAGTGAGGCGCCATTTTTTCCAGCTTCCTCCATAGCGATGCCCAGATCCTTGCGCATCCAGTCCACCGCAAAACCAAAATCAAATTCATTATTCATCATGGTTTTATATCGGTTTTCCATTTGCCAGGATTGCGCTGCGCCCTTGCTGATTACGCCAATGACTTTTTCCACATCAAGTCCGGCATGTTGGGCGAAATGAATGCCTTCAGAAAGGGCCTGCACCAGGCCGGCTATACAAATCTGATTGACCATTTTGGTGAGCTGTCCATAACCGGAAGGCCCCAATAATTTGACACTGGCAGCAAAGCTTTCGATTACCGGAAATGCTTTCTCAAAAGCGCTTTCGTCGCCTCCCATCATCACCGTCAGTTTGCCATTTTCCGCACCTGCCTGGCCTCCAGATACTGGCGCATCAAGGAAAGCAAAGCCCTTGCTGCGGGCAATCTCTTCCAGTTCGCGGGCAACAATGGCGGAGGTGGTGGTGTTATCAACAAAAACGGCGCCAGCTTTAACTGTCTCAAAAGCACCCTTGTCCCCGATGGTGACGGCTCTGAGATCGTCATCATTTCCCACGCAGGTGAAAATAAAGTCGGCATCAGCGGCAGCCTCGGCAGGCGATGCCGCAGTTTCCCCCTGGTAAGTGTCTTTCCACTTTTGTGCTTTTTCTGCAGTCCGATTATAAACAGTGACGCAATGCCCGGCGTTGGCAAGATGGCCCGCCATGGGAAAGCCCATTACCCCTAAACCAATGAAAGCGACTTTACAACTCATAAGAAATTCCTGCTTTGGTTAATTCACGTGGCAAGAATACTAAAATGAAGACAAGATACAAGGTAAAAAAAAGAGGCAAGAGGCAAGAGGCAAGAGGCAAGAAAAAAGATAAAGGAAAAAGGATAAAGGAAAAAGGTGACCAGAGGGCAGATGCCGGAGACAGGGGAAAGGATGCAGGAGACAGGATGCAGGATGCAAGAGGATGGCTGGTGGTTTAATTCAAGGGGAGGGTTTACTGAAACTGGCGTAGGTCGGATAAGGCTGCAAGCCGCCATCCGACGGGGGATGCCAGGTGAGCCATGTCGGAAGGCGCTTCGCTTTTCCGACCTACATTCGTGCACATGGATGCAGAAGAGAAGAAAAAAGAGAAAGGAAAAAAGATGGCCAGATGTCGGAGAGATGAGACATGAGACATGAGACAGGAGATAGGATCTGGGATGTAGGATGCAAGAGGATGGTTGGTGGTTTAACTCAAGGGGTGGAGGTTTTCTGAAACAGGCGCAGGTCGGATAAGGCTGCAAGCCGCCATCCGACGGGGGATGCCAGGTGAGCCATGTCGGAAGGCGCTTCGCTTTTACGACCCAGGTGCATTGGATAGCTGAAGACTGGTCTTGACAGGACAAGCCGGCGATTCACAATTGGCTTGCCTCTTGCCTCTTGCCTCTTGCCTCTGGTTTTACCTTCATCACCGGTGAATGTGATGGTAAGCTTGCGCCAGAATAAAATTTGAAGGAACTTTTTATGTCAGACTGGCTCGAAGGCAAGGTTGTTGAGAATATTCACTGGACGGATAGCCTGTTCTCGCTAAAAATTGAGGCTGATGTTTCTGCTTTTACAGCGGGGCAGTTTTTCAGTCTGGCGCTGGATATTGACGGAGAACGAATTGCCCGGCCTTATTCCTGTCTTAGTGCCCCCCACGAAAAACCACTGGAGTTTTTCTTTTACACGGCAAATGGGGGCGTGCTTTCCAATGCCATGTATTCTCTTGAACCGGGCGACACCATCCTGGTGAAGAATCCGGCCAATGGTTTTTTTACTCTTGATGAAGTGCCAGCATCCCGTGATCTGTGGATGATTGGTACTGGAACAGGGATTGCGCCATTTTTGTCGATTCTGAAGACGGAACAGCCCTGGAATACCTATGAGACAGTAATTCTGGTTCAGGGCGTAAGGACTCAGGGTGATATGCAATATCTTGATCGGATTACAGATCTACGAGATAAATATGGTGAACGCTTTGGTTTTCAGGGCTTTATCAGTCGTGAGCAGGTTGAAGGCACTATTCACGGGCGTATTCCTGCAGCGATTGAAGACGGTAGTCTTGAGGAAGCCGTTAACCTCAAACTCGATGCGGCACTCTCGCAGGTCATGTTATGTGGCAACCCTGACATGGTAAAAGATTCTGCAGAATTATTGAAAGCCCGTGGTTTCGCCAAAAATCTCAGACGCAAGCCCGGTCAAATTACTGCAGAGAATTACTGGTAAAAACTCTTCCGACCAATTGCCGCAATAGAGTTGATCGGAAGGATCCATCTTGGCGTGCGCCCCGGCACCCATGGGGCGGGGTATTCTGCAAGAGTTCAAAGTATATAAAAATAGTGTCTATCACCGGGTCTGGTTAGGCCTGCCTTGAAATATTAGCTACAATCACCATTCAATAGTGTATGAAATCCATAAAAAATAGAGCAATCAGAGGAAAGGGAGCAGGCATGCGCCATATAAATTACTGGACTGTGTTGCTGTTTACGTTGTTTTTTGCAGCTAGTTCCGAGGCGGCAAAAAAGGATGAACTGGGCTGTATCAGCGGCGACTGTGTTAATGGTAATGGTACCCTTGTGGAAGAAACGCAAAGAGGGTTGCGCACCTATCGCGGTGATTTTGTGAACGGCAAGTTCCACGGCTTTGGGCGTTTGACCTTTAATGATGAAGGTGAAATTTACGAGGGGCGCTTCATGAATGGCAAAAAGCATGGTCGCGGTACTCTATGGAATGAAAAAGGCGATGTCTACATCGGCAACTGGCGCAATGACCGACGTAATGGCATGGGAATGCAGGCTTTTAATGTGGAGAATTACCGCGAGGGGCGCTTCACAGAAGATACCCTGAAGAACACTACGGAAAACTATTTTGGCGAATTCAAAAATGATGTGTTTTATGGTGATGGTACTTACCGTTGGGAAGATGGCACTTTGTATGTAGGGAAATGGGCGGCCAACAAAAAACACGGACGCGGTTATTTCGATTACGGCACCGGTCACAAGGCCTGGCGTACCTTTGAGTTTGACAGGCGCATCTATGATGAACGCTTTCAGTTCTAAAATGGAATAAACCAACAATGGATATAGAAAATTTCAGGCGCGAGTATGTGCAGGGTGGTTTGCGTCGCGAAGATTTGCATGTCAATCCACTGAACCAATTCGAGATCTGGCTGAATCAGGTGGTCGAATCTGATTTAATTGATCCTACCGCGATGGTAGTCAGTACAGTTTCCTCCGAAGGACAGCCATCCCAGCGTATTGTATTGTTAAAGCACCTGGATGATGACGGGTTTGTTTTTTATACCAACTACGGTAGCCGCAAGGCCGATGAAATTGCAGAAAATAACCGGGTCAGTCTGTTGTTTCCATGGAATGCTCTGGAGCGCCAGGTAAAAATCTGTGGTCGTGCGGAAAAGATTTCTGCAGCTGAATCACTTAAATACTTTCTCTCCCGCCCCCGCGACAGCCAGTTGGCAGCCTGGGCATCAGACCAGAGCCGGAAAATTTCTTCACGGGATTTCCTGATGACACAGCTGGCGCACATGAAGGAAAAGTTTTCCGAAGGAGAAGTACCGTTACCGGATTTCTGGGGCGGCATTCGCGTCAGACCCCACGAGATCGAGTTCTGGCAGGGCGGCGAACATCGCCTGCATGATCGTTTTGAATACAGGCTGCAGGGTGATGGAGAGTGGGACATTCAGCGACTGGCACCTTGAAGGACGGATAAAGGATAAAGGTGACCCAGCTTTCTCAGAGAGAAAAGTATCGACTGACAGGGGTGTTGAAAAAGACGCCAAGGTGAAAATTATAAATAGAAGTGAAAATTTAACTCCCTTTATCCTTTATCTTTTATCCCAACTATCCCCACTCCTCCCCCACCTAACCTCCACGACTAATACATTCATCAAGCTCTTCATCCAGTATTTACAGGCTAAAAAAAACTTAAGTTCGTCCTGGGCTTACAATTTTGCGGCGATCTGAAATGGATCAAATTCATGCTTTGCATCTATCGGAATAACTCCCACCACGAGGCATGATAAGAAATCGTGACAGTTGATCCTGGATTTTCCTATCACTAATAAATCGTAAAAATTGAAAGGTTGGTGAAAGCTTAACTAGGTAATCTGCGCTCCAAATAAAATTACAATCAAAATCAGGAGTGCAAAAAATGTTTTCGCTTGAAAATATTAAACGCGATATACCGGCCAGTGTTGTTGTCTTTTTTGTAGCCTTGCCACTTTGTTTGGGCATTGCACTGGCCTCTGGCGCGCCATTGTTTTCCGGGCTGATAGCCGGGGTGATTGGTGGCGCAGTAGTAGGTAGCCTCAGTGGTTCGCCGCTGGGCGTCTCGGGGCCGGCAGCAGGTCTTGCCGTGATCGTATTTGGCGCCATTCAGGCGCTGGGTTCTTTTGAAGCCTTTTTAATGGCTGTTGTTATTGCCGGCCTGATACAGATTGCTCTTGGTTTTTTAAAAGCAGGGGTACTCGGCTATTTTTTTCCTTCATCTGTTATTCATGGCATGTTGAGTGGTATCGGTTTGATTATCGTTCTCAAACAAATTCCTCATGCCATTGGTTATGACAGCAACCCTTCCGGGGATATGGGATTTGCCGAAATAGATGGCGGCAATACACTTTCTGCCCTTGGCGAGATGGTCGGATTTATACATCCGGGAGCGGTGCTGATCACGATGATATCCCTGGCAATCCTGATTGCCTGGGACACGCAGATGTTCAAACTCAATAAATTCGTTGGAATGTTCCCGGGTCCAGTAGTGGCCGTGTTTTTCGCGGTATTCTGCCAGTTGCTGTTTCGCGGCTTTCCTGATCTGTCGTTGAGCCAGGACCACCTTGTTACAGTACCTGTCGCTGCCAGTTTTGGTGAATTCATGAATTTGTTTACCACACCGGATCTGGTTCATGTCAGCAACCCTGCAGTTTGGACTGTGGCAATAACCATCGCCATTGTTGCCAGTATTGAAACTCTGCTCAGTGTTGAAGCAACTGACAAGATGGACCCCCTGAAAAGGACAACCCCGACTAATCGTGAGCTGGTGGCTCAGGGGGTTGGAAATACGATCAGTGGCCTTATCGGCGGATTACCTATTACCCAGGTTATTGTTCGTAGTACCGTCAATGTACAGACGGGTGCTCGTACCAAGTTGTCCGCAATATTGCATGGCCTGCTGTTACTGTTGTGCATAGCTTCAGTCCCTCAAATTCTCAACCTCATTCCGCTATCAGTATTGGCTTCAGTATTACTGGTAACCGGCTACAAACTATCCAAACCGGCATTGTTCAAGCAGATGTGGAGTTTCGGCCCTCACCAGTTTTTACCCTTTGTTGTTACGGTTGCAGGGGTAGTGCTTACCGATTTATTGATGGGTGTGGGTATGGGTATGGCCGTTGCCCTGGTTATTCTGCTGCAGTGTAACTACAGAAATTCGCACTTCCTTAATATGGAAGATCGTAAAGCCAGCAAGGATCGTCATTTTATTACCATGCATCTGGCTGAGGAAGTTACCTTCCTGAACAAGGGTGCAATAAAGAAAGAACTTGCTCAGCTTCCTGACAACTGCATTCTTGTTATCGATCAGAGCAACTGTGTCTATATTAATCATGATGTTGCTGAAATCATTTCGGACTTTATTCATACGGCGTCATCCCGAGGGATTACGGTTGAAATCATAGAACGAAAAAATAAAGTTCAATCGCAGTTATCTGACATGCAGGCAGCTGCCTGAGGTGACTTTTGTTGTAAATACCGATGAGGTTTTAGATGAGAATACTTTTAGCAGTTAATGAGACTAATGATGCGGTTGAAACTGCGCGCTATCTGGCGCACAGATTTGGTCAGGAAAAACTTGAAATAGATATTCTGTCTGTCATTCCTGGTCCTGAATTATTCAGACGTGTGACTGGTACTGATCGGGCAAGTCAGCATCAAATTGAAAAGCAGCAACGTTTACACGAAAAGGTTTGCAGTCTGGTTGCCGGATTTGAAAACCAGATTCGCTTTAGTGCCAAGGTCAGATCCATCCGCACCTATGTTGAGTATGGCGATGCTGCTGAAATAATACTGAATTTTTCCCGTCAACTGCGCAGCGATTTAGCCCTCATCGGCATTCCGTCTCAACAGGGGATGCTGACAGCCTTCAGGGTGGACGGAGTGACACGTAGAGTTCTTAAGTGGGCAGAATGTCCAGTAGAAATGTTCCGAACCAGTAATTATGACACTGAGTCTAATCGGATTCTGGTGCCCGTGCGCATCAATACAGAGGGAGAGCTTGATCTGCCGCCGTTGGAAAAACTCAGCTGGTCCCCAGGCAGTCATTTGCACCTGATGGGTGTAATGCCTTCTTTTATCGAGGATAACAAGATGGAAGTCAATCAGGTGGCCTTGCTTTTGCGCATGCAGGAGTTCAGGGACAGAAGTGGTGTGGCTAAAGCCAGGTTTTCCCGACTTTGTGAAGGGCTGGCTCAAGCGCTTCCCGATGAGGTGAAAATTAGCCATGAACTGGAAGAGGGAAGCCTTTCAGAGATTTTGTCCCGCAAGGTAAAAGAGCTGACACCAAGTCTGGTTGTTATGGATGAAGGATGGTCGAGTGGTGTGAAGGGCAATCTGTTCTCGAGCCTGGCGCCAATGGCACTGGTATTGTCAATGCCATGCTCTGTCATTTCTCTTGCGCAGAACAAGGAGATGCTCCAGCCAGTGAAATATTCCGAGTCAGCCAGATTTGCCCGCTAAAACACAGGTCAATCGTAATGCATTCCTTTCAGAATATTCTTGTCGGTATTGATATCACTATAGAAGGTGATCTGACTCCTGGAAGCCAGGTTGCTCTGGGCCAGGCCTTGAATATGGCAAAACCAGTGCCGTTCAAATCAGTGTTGTGCACGTCATAGAAGGCTCGTCGAAGGCCGGGGACATTATATCACTTCAGCCTCAATCTCTGGTCAGTCGAAGAATGGAAAAGGTGGATGAACTGGACAGCAGACTAAAAGCAGAGCTTGGTGCTATTGCTTCCCGGGTTAGCTTCAGCACCCACTAGTAATATTAATTGTATTAATTGTATTAATTGGGACACCCACTCAATACTTCACTTTGATAATTTACTGAATCGCTAATGGTCTTCTATTAAATGGGTATGAGTAGCTAACCAGGGTTGGTAATTTTCAGGCATGCGAAACCCTGCCCTCGATCGGGGCAGTTTTCTCAACGGGTTAGGCCGCCTTTATGGCGGAATCTGACCGTTTTTTAATGATTTTCAGAGTATTAAGTCCGTTTAGCATGAGGATGGATTCTTTCTGAATATCCAGCGCCAGTATTTGCCACTGAACTTCTGTAAGAGCAAGAGTCGATAACAGTCTGAGCTTATGTGCAGGAATATGACCTCGTTTGTCTTTACGAAGATGGCGCCCGGTCCAGTCCACCAGTTCGATGTAGTCTTTCAGATTGAATGGAATGCATTGGAAAGGCTCTTGTTGTTTTTCCTGGAAAGGCATTAATCGTGGGCGGTTATGGTCAGTTTTACCCATAATCTTCGTCAGTCGTTGTTGTACAGAAGTGAAGTCAGAAGAGGACAGATCTTCACAGAGGCTTGCCCGAATTGGATTGAGATCAACATACGCCATACAGGAAATGAGAGCGCTGTCGTCCAGCAATGCCTGGGACTTAAAACGGCCTTCCCAGAAACGCCCCTTACACTTGTCCTCCTGATTGGCGCGACGGGCAATGTATTCGTTCAGGCATCCCATAAACCAACTGATGCTGGTCAACCTTGCTCTCCAGAGTTCTACCAGGGATTCAATGAGTTCCATTTCCGCTTGCAACAAAGGTTCATTATTAATATAGCGATGGATGAGAGCGGGGCCCTTGTATAATTTCAACCATTGAGCAATGACGTCTTCCTTTGACCATCTGGCACACCGCTCTTTGTCGACATGGAGAACCAGGTGGTAGTGATTACTCATGATGGCGTAAGCAGCAATATCAATGGAAAAAACATCCTCCAACAATTTCAGACGCTTGACCAGCCAAGGTTTGCGATGATCAAAATTTTTCCCTGTGTAAAGATCTGCGCCGCATAGAAAAGCGCGACGAACGCACCGTGAGATACAGTGGTAATAGGGCGTAACTTCCAGAGAAACGATCTTTGAGCGGGGGCGAGTCATCCTGACGTTTCTTCCATGCTTTGTTCTTCCAATCAATATAGTTGAATTACCACGAAGATCAAATTTTGATGGGTGTCCCTATTCTTCCCTATTCTTCACTTGATGGGTGTCCCTATTCTTCTCCTATTCTTCTATTCTTCCTCTATTCTTCCTTCTTCTTCTTCTTCTTCTTCTTTCGTGACCTGTGTCTCCGGTTATTGTAGAATTGCCGTATTCTCGGGGCAGGGTGTAACTCCCTACCGGCGGTAAGACAGTTTTTGATATGGCTGTTAAGCCCGCGAGCGCCTGAACGGGTTTGTTCAGGGTCAGCAGATTTGGTGAGATTCCAAAGCCGACGGTTAGAGTCCGGATGAGAGAGAATGAACACGTTGACTGTTTATTTTTATAAACATCATGCAGCCTCCTGCTGTGTGCATTGCGTGTTTCTTTCTATTGATGCTCCGAATGGAAAAGTAAAAGGAGCAAAATCATGAGTACTTATTCTTCTGGAAAAATCGCTTTTATTCAGGCCAGCTGGCATGCGGATATTGTTGATCGCTGTCGCGAAGGTTTTGTCACGCGTTTGGCAGAGCTGGGTTTTGCTGAAAGCCAGGTAGATTTTTTCAGGCTGCCGGGTGCTTTTGAAATCCCCCTGAAATGTAAGCAATTGCTTGGCTCAGGTGATTACGAGTTGGCAGTGGCCGCTGGCTTTGTTGTAGATGGTGGTATTTATCGCCATGAGTTTGTTGCCCAGTCTGTTGTCAGCGCCCTGATGCAGGTACAGCTCGAGATTGAAAAGCCGGTATTGTCAGCGGTGCTTACGCCAAAAGAGTTTGATGAGGAAAATACAGTGGACCAGAAATTTTTCTTTGACCATATGCTCATTAAGGGAAAAGAGGCCGCAGACGCCGCTGCCTCTTTGTTGGAGTCTCAAGTTTCAAGTCGCAAGTCACAGGTGGCGTAGGCGAAAAACAGATAAAGGATAAAGGTGGGCAGTGCAGGGAGGTAGCAGGGTATAAGAAAGAACAAGAGATAAGAGACAAGAGACAAGAGACAAGCAACAAGACTCTAAGCATTGCAGAATTTCTGTAGGTCGGATAAGGACCGCAGGGACGCCATCCGACAAGGCGACTATTTTAGTCGTCTTTTTTTGTGATTTGTGACCTGCAACTGCTTTTAAGGTAATACATACCAAAGCAGTGCCGGTAAAAGCAGGAAAGACATCACAGTGGAGATGACGACCGTCGCTGCGACTTCCTGGGGCTGGCGGTCATAACGCATAGCAAACAGGTAGGCGAATACGGCAACCGGCATTGAGCATTGCATAATCAATACGCCTTTTGCAGCGCCCTCCAGTCCCATCATTGAGGCAATAAAATTACCTGCTACAAAGCCCAGTCCAAGACGTAATGCCGACAACGAAATGCTTCGGGTCAGGCTGGTGATTTTAAACTGCGCCAGCGAAACACCCAGGGCAATCAACATCATTGGAATGGTGAGACCGCCAATCAGGTTGGTAGTATTATAGAGCCATGCGGGTGATTTTATGCCGGAAAACATAAGGCTGACTGTCACTATGACAGTCCAGAACATGGGGTTTGTCATCAGCTCCTTGCCTGACATCTTGCCAGATGAAATAGACATACCTACCGTGAAGCCAAACACAATATTAACGGTGAAGTAGGTTAAGCCAAGGGCCAGGCCTTCTTCACCAAAGGCCAGCAGGCAAAGGGGCAAGCCCATATTGCCGACATTCGGAAAAATCTGGCTGGGCAGAAAAACGCGCTGATCCAGTTTTAAAACCCGCAAGATGACAAAACCTACCAGACCGAAAATCAACATGGTTAGAAATGCTGCACCGGCCATGGAGAGAAAGGCATCCTGCTCCAGCTCAATATCCATAAAGGTCGAAAAAATGAGACAGGGTGCGCCTATGTTTATTACCAGCCGGGATACAAACTGAGTTTCAAAAGGGTGCCCCTGTTTGACCCAGGTATAGCCAATCATGGCGCACACAAACACCGGCGAGATGATGGCAAAAATGTCATAGAGCATAATGGTATTCCGCCGGATAATGCCGACTAACTGATCATGTTGTTGTGATTTTATTCAGACCAGGCAGGCAGTTTTTTTCCGATTAATTGTTTTTTCAGCCTGGCATAATCCGGCAGGCCATTCTTGTAGGGTGGATAATCTTCGCCGAGAATCAGTGGTGCAAAATATTCCTTCGCCGCAGCGGTAATGCCAAAGCCGTCTTCAGTAATAAATTCGCGCGGCATTTTTTTCTCAACATTGGCTACATCCGCCAGTGCTGCTTCACCGATATGCCACTGGTAGGGAGAAGAGCTGTCCCTGACCACGGTGGGCATCACAGCATTTTTTCCGGCCAGGGCAAATTCAACGGCGGCCTTGCCCATGGCGTAAGCCTGTTCCACATCGGTAGCCGAGGCAATATGACGCGCAGCACGTTGTAGATAGTCTGACACGGCCCAGTGGTATTTATACCCCAGTGCCTCTTTCACCATATTGGCGAGCGCCGGAGCAACTCCGCCAAGCTGGGCATGACCGAAAGCATCGGTAGTACCTTGATCCGCCAGGAAGCTGCCATCTTCATAATGGGCGCCTTCGGAAACCACAATAGCGCAGTAGCCATATTTCTCTACGCAGACTTTTGTTTTTGCAAGAAAGGCGTCCTTATCAAAAGCGATTTCCGGGAAGATGATGATATGGGGTGCTTCGCCTTCCTGTTCGGCAGCGAGTCCGGCAGCGCCCGCAATCCAGCCGGCATGACGTCCCATGACTTCCATAACAAAGATTTTGGTGGAACTTTCACACATGGAGGCCACATCAAGACCGGCTTCACGAATGGAGACGGCCACGTATTTGGCTACCGAGCCAAAACCGGGGCAGTTATCGGTAATGGGCAGGTCGTTGTCGACGGTTTTGGGAATGCCGATACAGGTAATGGGGTAATTTATCTCCTGACTGAGCTGGCTCACCTTGTGCGCCGTATCCTGTGAATCGCCACCGCCATTATAAAAGAAATAGCCTATATCATGGGCTTTAAACACCTCTATCAGGCGTTCGTATTCAGCACGATTCTCTGACACGCTTTTCAGTTTGTAACGACAGGAACCAAATGCGCCCGCTGGCGTATGCCTGAGTGCGGCAATGCAAGCTTCGCTTTCAAGGCTTGTGTCAATAAGCTCTTCACGCAAGGCACCGATGATACCATTGCGACCGGCATAGACCTTGCCTAACTCGGGATGGCTTCTTGCAGTCTCAATGACGCCGCAGGCTGATGCATTAATTACTGCCGTAACTCCGCCTGATTGGGCATAAAAGATATTATTTCCAGACATAAACTACTCCAATAATTTGAAGCAACTATTCTACTTAATCTTAACAGGCTAAGACAGGATTGCCTTGGTTGTTACTTTTGCTCACGTTAATGGGTTTTGATGTCTGGCTTGTGTCTGGTCATTCTGAGAAAATCCTTCCATGCATATTCATATTCTAGGTATCTGCGGGACTTTCATGGGCTCTCTGGCGGTATTGGCCAAGCAGCTCGGCTATACGGTCACCGGTTCTGATCAGAACGTCTATCCTCCCATGAGCACTCAGCTGGAAGAGCAGGGCATCACGCTTTCCCAGGGCTATGATCCTGCGCATTTTTCTGATCCCGAGTCTGATGGCCCTGACATGATTGTTATCGGCAATACCTGTTCCCGTGGCAACCCGGCGGTGGAATATATCCTTGAGAATAATCTGCCCTATTGCTCCGGGCCGCAGTGGCTGTCTGATCATGTGCTGAAAAATCGCTGGGTGTTGGCAGTTGCCGGCACTCATGGCAAGACCACCACCACCAGCATGCTGACCTGGATTCTGGAATCTGCCGGTCTCGAGCCCGGCTATCTGGTGGGTGGGGTGCCGAAAAACTTTTCCACCTCCGCCCGTCTTGGCAAGGCGCCTTTTTTTGTTATCGAGGCCGATGAATATGACAGCGCCTTTTTTGACAAACGCTCCAAGTTTATTCACTACCGCACCAAAACCGCGATTCTGGGTAATCTGGAATTTGATCATGCCGATATTTTTCCTGACCTGGCTTCGATTCAGGCACAGTTCAATCACCTGTTAAAAACCATCCCTCAAAGCGGTCTGGTCATCGCGCCGCTCAATAATGCCAATCTGGATGCGGTGTTTGCCAAAGGCATATGGTGTCCACAGCAATTTTTTACTATTGGTGATGATGCGCAGGCGCAATGGCGCGTGCAGCCCCTGGATAAACAGGGCGCACATTTCATGGTCAGCCATGCAAGCGATGGGGGTGAAATACATGGTGAAGTCAGATGGGGCCTGCTTGGAAATCATAATATTCAGAACGGTGTGGCCGCACTGGCAGCAGCATGTCACGTGGGCGTGTCGCTGCAAGACGGATGCAAGGCGCTGTCTGCTTTTGCCGGGGTGAAACGCCGGCTTGAATTACTCGGGGAGTTTAGTGGCGTCAAATTGTATGATGATTTTGCCCACCATCCGACGGCAATCAAGACCACACTTGATGGCTTCAGGGCGCGCCTTGATGAAACAGGTGATTCGGGACGCCTGATTTGTGTGATAGAAGCGCGTTCGAACACCATGAAAATGGGCTACCATCAAGCTACACTGGCAGCATCACTAGGCGCTGCTGATCTGGTGATATGGTATAAATCGGAGGCTACCAAACTGGATCTTGCCGCCATTGGTGCTGAATCCGCTACGGATTTTCGTAGCTTGTCAAATACCGATAAAATTATTGAAGAGATATTGAAGGAAACCACTGCCGGGGATCATGTTCTTATTATGAGTAATGGTGGATTTGAAGGTATTCATCAGCGACTGGCCGATGCTCTGGCAAAAAAACACTGAAAAAACTGTTAGCGCAGTAAATAAAAAAGCAGGAACGAAGAGGCTAACATTGGAAACTATTCCACTTTTCCCACTCAATTCCATCCTCTTTCCAAAGGGACGGATTTCCCTGCAGATCTTTGAATCCCGTTACGTGGATATGATTCGCCAGTGCATGAAAGACGGCACCGGTTTTGGCGTGGTGCTCATTGAAGCGGGAAGCGAAGTCGCTCACAAGGGACAGAAACTGGATATCCACCGTATCGGAACCTACACTACCGTGGTGGACTGGAATCAGCTACCCAATGGTCTGCTTGGCATTACCGTAGAGGGTCAGACTACATTCAAGATCATCGAATCATGGCGTGAAGAAAATAATCTGTGCAGGGCTGAAGTGGTTTTCAGGGAGCAGGATTCCCAGGATTCCGAACCGGTGGATGTGGGTGAACAATTTCAGGAATA
>Ga0181559_10002301_pt1 | contig 18960 bp, 13 predicted proteins | sample 011ome_21_FD_133752 | JGI IMG/M metagenome (GOLD analysis project Ga0181559, IMG submission 133752) | Coastal salt marsh microbial communities from the Groves Creek Marsh, Skidaway Island, Georgia - 011508AT metaG (megahit assembly) | ecosystem: Environmental > Aquatic > Marine > Intertidal...
AAACGTAGCCGTCGCGTGACATACCTTCACATTCAAACGGTCGTCGTGGTACACCCTATCGACACGCACGTTCGCATCATCGCACCACCGTGCCCTTTCGCAGGTCGTACGTCCCCTCGCTGGGCCGCACGGTGTCCGGCGCGAACGCTCCGCCCCGGTACGCCGACGAGAGCGGCGAATACTCGAACTCGCCGGGTCCCCCGGGTCTGGCGCTCGGCTTGCATCGCGCGCGGAAGCGCAGCTCCATGGAGACGCGGCCCTTGGCGGCCTCTTGCCTGGCGCGCGCGATGTCCTTGGAGCTCTTGCACAGCTCACTCTTCTGGTCCGCGTCCCACTTCGCCGCGCCGTGCCACATGTCGAACGAGTCGAAGATCACGAACGGGTGCGCGATCCAGACGTGCTCGTCCTGCGCGACGAGTTCGGGCGAGCCGCGTTTCATGTAATTCGCGTCGGTGAACTCGTAGGCGTCCGCTTTGCTCTTCTTCTTCGTGGAGAACGCGGACATGATGATGGGCGCGGCGCTGATGGGGTTCCGCGCGACGCGCTTCAACATCTCAGAAGGTGTCTCCTCCGCGACGTCCTCGTTATCCTCGGGCCGGCGCACGTCGTATCGCCACTCGCGCGCGCCGCCGTCGCGGGGGAGTAACAGACACAGAGGGCTGTCCCAGGTTTGGCCGCTCGGGTCGACGGGCGTGCGGGCGAGCCACACGTTATAGTAGCGGTAGGAGTACCCGTCCTCGCCTTCCGAGCCCGGCATGGCGCTCTCCATCCAGCCCGGTGCCTTGTAGTCGATCGCGTCCGGGTCCCGGTGCAGCCGGCCGAGGGGGTTGTACTTGGACATGGTGAAGTCCGTCTTCGGCCGGCGCTGCATGAAGTCGATGGCGCGGTCCTTCATGTCGTCCCCGACGAAAGCCACGCCGCTCAGAACCTCCCCCCCGAATGCGGGGTCGCACTCCTCCGGGAACGCCTCCCGGAGCAGCTCCGCGCCAGCCTCGAACGCCTCCGGCCACAGCGTGTGGTGGCCCGCGTTCTTCGCGCGCACGCCGACGCGGTCCCAGCCCTCCTCCATTATCGCGAGCAACTTCTCCAGCTTGGGATTGGAGGGATCGAGAAGGGACACGAACCGCTCCGCGCGGTTGTCCTCGATGGCCTTCGACGCGGCGTCGTTCACCAGGATGTCGCGGTCCTCCGCGCCGTCCTTGTACGGCACGGCGCCCCTGCGTTTGGAGAACTCCGCGCGGCGCGTGCCGCCCTCGGGGTTCGACAGCGCGGGAGGCACCGTCGAGATGGACGCCGCGCGCGCCACCACGCGCGAGTCGGCACGACCCGGGCCGGACGACGATCGACGCGGAAGCGCGCGGCGGGGAGCCGCAGCGCCGGGGCGCGCGGCGGCGCCGAGCGACGCGATGACGGTGACGGGCATCGCGCGTGTCGTCGCGAAGACGCGGCTTGACGACGAGGCGCGCGTGATGGTGTGCGCGCGCCCCCGAGATGAGCGTGAGTAAGCGCGAAACGCTCGCGGGCGTCCTCTCATTGGCCGAGCGCGGATCCGAGGATCGATCTTCACCCTCGTTGAACGAGGCGTTGAACGGACGAGGCGAAGAAGCCACGACGTCTTCAGCGCACACCCCTCGCGCGCCAGAGCCGACCCGACGCGATGCCCGCCCTTTCCTCGCGCGCGCTCGCGCGCGCCTCTCTCCTGTCGCTCGCGCTCTGCGCCCTGCGCGGCGCGGACGCGAGCGACGCAGCCTCCAGCGTTTCCTCGAGGTTCCGGCGCGCGTTTTCCTCGAGCGCCGCGAAAGACACCGCTGGCGACGGACCTCGCTGCCCCCCCGTCCCGACCGCCTCGCCGTTCGACCTCGCGGCGTACGTCGAGTCGCACCCGTGGTACGTCCAGGAGCAGCAGCCGAACGCGTACCAGCCCGCGTCCGCGCTGTTCTGCGTGCGCGCGGCGTACGCGTGGGAGGACGCCGCGAAGACCCGCGTCGCGGTGCTCAACACCGCCAACGAGGGTGGCGTGGACGGCCCTCCGGCGAACGCGCGAAAAACGCGCTTGCGCGCGGTGGTGCCCGACGCCGCCGACCCGAGCAAGCTCGCGGTGGGCCCTCGGTTCGTGCCGAGCGCGCTGTACGGCCCGTACTGGGTCGTCGCGGTGAGCCCCGGGTACGTTCCGCCGGGGACGGACGAGGACAGCGGAACGGACGCGGCGGCGGGGTACGAATGGGCGGTGGTCTCCGGCGGCCAACCGACGGTTCCGGGAAAGAAAAAGAACACCTGCCGCACTTCGCTGAGAGGCGTCAACGGGTCCGGGCTGTGGATCTTCACGCGGGAACCCACGCCTTCGCGCGAGGTGGTCGAGGAGGCTCGCGCGGCGGCGCGCGACCTCGGCATCGACCTCTCCGAGATGCGCGCGGTGACGCACGAGGGGTGCGAGTACCCCGACGCGTAGAGACTTTTCGTTTGTGTTCCAAGACGCGCGCGACACGAGACGTTTCGACGTTTCGACGTTTCGACGTTTCGCGACGCCGCGTGGTACGAGACTCGAGACGCGAAAAAGACGACTATACTTGTACGAATGCTCCGCTACGCGCTTTGGCTACCATAGAGCGACACATCACGCGGTGTGCCATACACGCGATATGTCTCGTGTTTTTTTAAACCCTACACCCGTTCCCATTCACTGCTGCGTGGCGAGTATGGCGCTGAGGACGATGAACCCGCCGATGAGACCGGCGGTGACGTAATCCACGGCGCTCTTCGCTTCGCCCGCGCTCCCGAACACGCGGTTCTCGTTGAGCGAGTTGACGACGCCGTCGCCTTTCGGGCCCTGGAACAGGATCAAAGCGACCGTGGCGATCGCGACGAACAGGCGCGCGGACTCCAGGGGAGACGAGGTCGCCACCTGCGACAGACCGTGGCGGGAAGTGGAAGGGAAACGAGCGGTGAGCGAAGGGTAACGCGCGAGACGCGATCCCGACGATGAAGTGAAACACAGCGGATAAGAGAGCCGCGTCGCGGCGACGCGCGCCGGGAGCGGGGCTTGAGCCGGGGAAATCGTCGCACCTGCGCGAGCTCCGCGGCTGCGGCCTGCGCGGGCGCCGCGGGCGCCGCCGCGACGGCGGCGACGGACGCCAGGCCCCCCACCGCTCTCGTCGCGCGGACCGAGACCGCGACGTCATCGGAGCGGTACGAAGCCCTCACGGCGACGGTCGCCGGGCGGCGCGCCGAGACCGCGCGACGCGTGCCACAGACGGTCCGCGCCGCGGCGGCGACGCGGACCGTCTGGGAGACCACGAGAGCGTATGCCATGACGCGTGAACGGTCCGCTCGTGCTCGCTCACGTGCTCGCGCGACCCGATCTCGACTGGCGCGCTGCTGGAGCTGGGTTGAAGCGTCCGAGACCGAGAGGTCTCGCGGGAAAACATGATAAACTTCGACCTCCGTTTCGCGAAGACAGCCCCTCCCGGCCAGCACTCTCGCGGGCGCCGCTCGAGTCTCGAGCGCTCCGCGATGGGCGCTGACGTCGCGGACCTCGACCGGTTCGACTCCGACTCGGAGGACGCCCCCGTTCCGGCCGCGGCGCCGCCGAGCGCGGGCGCGTCCCCATCTTCGCCCGCCGACGCGAAAGGCGGCGGCACCTCCAAGGCTGCCCGCCTCCGCGCGAAGAAGGCGGCGGCGCGCGCGGCGCAGAAAGCCCGCCGCAGAGAGGAAAAGGCGCGTTTCCCCTCGAAACGCGTCGACGAACACAGCGGCTCGGACGACGAGGACGAGGACGACGAGAACAGCGGCTCTCTCGACGAGAAGGACGAGAATGGCGATGAGAATGGCGACGACGAGAAGACGCGGATCGTCGCGATGAGAAGACGCGGATCCGTCCGCGACCGATCCGCCGATAAGACGCACCACGGCGTTTTGAACGTCGAGGGTGTCGTCGTGGACGGCAAACTCGTGCTCGTGGACCGCAAAAGCAAACACGTGTACTCGTCCACTCGGCGCGCGCACGACGGGACGCACCTGCGCGTCGGGGTCTGGGAGCCGGAAACGGGAACCGCGCGGCGATTGCCGCGTCGCGAAGTCGACGCGCAGCGCGCTCCCCCGCGAAAAGAAGCGCTTCCTTTTCATTCGTCGAATGAAACTCCCGTTAACGAGAACGACGACCACGATGATGAGACGCACGAGAGTAGTGCGCGCATGGAAGCCCCCCCGAGTGAGATAACGCACGCGTTCGAGGTTGACCCTGACGACCACTGCGAGACGTCCCCGGAGGCGCACGGAAACGTGATCAACTTCCTGGCGAAGATCGCCGAGCGCGTCGGGAAGCGGCCGAGCGACTTGGTGATCTACGACCCCTACTACTGCGCGGGCGGGACGAAGCGGTCGTTCGCGACGCTGGGCTTCAAGAACGTCATCAACCCGAACGAGGACTTCTACGACGTCCTCGCGCGAGACGCCGTGCCCACGCACGACGTGCTGATCACCAACCCGCCGTACAGCGCCGACCACGTCGAGCGGTGTTTGACGTTCGCGGCGGAGAACCTGGAGAAGCACGCGCGGCCGTACTTTCTGCTGCTCCCGTCGTACGTGGTGAACAAGCCGTACTACGTGGATGCGCTGCTCACGGGGGGCGCGCGCGGGCGCGCGTGGCGCGAGCGGAACGACGCGAAAGCCGAGAAGGCGGAGAAGGCGGAGCGGACGATTCGGAACGAAAAAAGCGATTCCGATTCCGAGACGACGAGCGATTCCGATTCCGATTCCGATTCCGAAATCGCGAGGAGCGACGCCGCCGCCGACGCCGCCGGTGACGACGCGATGAAGATCCACTCGCCGACTCCGAAGACCTCCCGGGGGACCCTGAAGATCCGCGACGTGCGGAGCTCACGGGCCGGGTCGTCGAGCTCGCGGAAGCAGACGCTCCCGTTCTACGTCGCGCCGAGCAAGAGGTATTACTACTGGACCCCCAAAGCGCTGGCGTCGTCGCGGCGGCGCGGGCTCGGCGGCGACGACAATAGCTCGGCGGCGGAGCGGAAGAAACGCAAGAGAGGGCACGTCGGTCGGCTCGGCGAGCGCACGAGCCCGTTCCCTTCCTTCTGGTACTGCGGGCTCGGCGAGGGGTTCCAGACGGAGGCGCTGCGGTGGCACCGCAAGCTCCCGCGCGCGATGGTGGACGGGTACGCCGTCGCGAGCCACCCGAACGACCTGCCCCTGCGCGTGTTGGACGAGTGGGACCCGCGGCGGGAAAAGTTGATGGCGGCGGCGCGGGACGGCGAGAGCGAAACTCGGCGAAACGGGGGCATGAGCGGTCGGGCGCGGAAGCCCCCGCCGCGTCGGTTCGCGGGCTTCTCCGGCGCGAACTGCGGGCAGAACATGCCCGCGAAGGACAAGAAGCGGTACGCCGAGTTTTCCGCGGACGCGCCGAGAACGCGCGACGGCGAGGGCGCGATGTTCGCGCGTCCGCGGCGGAAAAACAAGTACTGACGACGATAGATACTGTCACGATATTCATAGAGTCGATATTCATGTAGTGCCTCCCCGCGTCATCGTCGCGTCGCTCGCGCATCACTCCAGGCTCAGGCCCTTATCGTTTTCGCGCTCGCCCGAGACGAGCTTGTCGTAGAAACCCGCCGTCTCCTCGATCACCGCCATCGTGTACGCCTTGTCCATGCACTTGTCGTCCAGGCCGAACGCGTTCTGGGGCTTCCCGTCGGGGGTCTTGTAGTCGCGGAACCAGACGCGGATCTTCTCCAGCTCGCCGGGGAAGTGCTTCTCCACGTCCGCGACGTCGTTGATCTCCGCCGCCTTGGGGTCGGCGGCGGAGATGGCGATCACCTTCCAGTCGAGCTCGCCGTCGTCGATCATGGCGTACACGCCGACGGGCTTGACCGGGGTCACGGAGCCCATCTCGAGCGCGGCGGAGCCGATCTCGACGACATCAACGGGGTCGTTGTCACCCATGACCTTCATCTCGGGGTGCTCGTGGCCGGGGTCCTCCCAAGTCTGCGGGAGCATGCCGTAGTTCCAGTTGATGTTGTACGGGTAATCCCTCAGCTTGCCCTTCTTGGTGTCCTGCTTGATGGGCGTAAGGGGCTCGTCCGTCGCCACCTCCATCTTCGCCTTCGTTTCCTTGGGGATCTCGCAGATGAAGTTGCACGTGCCGTCGGCGTTGCGCAGGGGGACGCCGTGCCAGGGGGACACGGGCTTGCCGTCCTCGTTGAAGAAGATGCGGAACTCCAACGAGGGGTACTCGCCCTTCTTCTCCATGCCGTACTTCGCGAGCGCGGGGGTGGCGATGGAGAAGCCGCGCGCCTTGAACGCAGGCGCGCGGAGCGCGGGGCTGGCGCGCGTGAACTGCCTCGCCGCGAGCGCGGGCTTGGCGGCGTGCGCCACGGTCTTGAACGCGGAGGCGATGGCGGACATGGTCTCGGGAAGGGCGGCTGTCGCGGTCGAGTGCTCGTCGGTCTGCCGCGGCGCGCGATCGCGATATCGATCGCGCGCGTTCACGAAACCGGTCCGAGCGACATCGATCGCCGTCGGTTTCGGATCGAGAGGGCCAGCGTGGCTCCAGCTGGCGTCGTTGCGATTTTTTGTTCAGACTGATCGCCCATACACCGAGAACGAAAAGGTGACGTCGATTCGCTGAAAAGCGCGAAATCGTGCGGCACGTGTCCCCCGCGATTTGGAGCGCGCGTGAAGACGCGCCGATCCCGCCTCGTCCGCGCACTCTCGACACGCACCGCGTCTCGGATATGTCCTCCATCTCCGTCGTCCGTCTCCCCGCGGTGGCCGTCCGCGCCGCCGCGGGCGCGGCCCCCGCGCGCCGCGCCGCCGCGCTCCGCGCGCCCCGCGCGCTCGCGCCCGGCGGTTCGCTCTCGCTCGCCCGCCGGTCGCCCGGCGCGGCGCGGCCGCGCGGCGCGCTGGTGGTGCGCGGCGACGCCATCGACGAGGCTGCCGAGCTCGCGACCGCGGGCGCTAAGGGTGCGAACCCCGACCTCGTGGGCTCCGTCGTCGTGCCCAAGCTCCCGCGCTCGGCGTGCGTTCGGACGGTGAGCAAAGACGAGGGGTTCAACCTCGCGACGACGTCTTTCGGCACGATCGGCTTATCCGTCGGGCTGCCTTTGCTCGTGTACGGGTTCTTCTCCTTCTTCAACTTCATCCCCGGCGGTTCCGTCTCGTCCCTGCTGCTCATCTACGGCTTCATCATCTCCCTCATCGGCTTCGCGCTGAAGTACGCGCAGCTCGACCCGCTGGAGCTCGTGACGTACGAAGACGCGCTGGCGCTCCGCGAAGCGCAGAGCACGGGAATTTTAACGCAGGTGCGCAACGACGTGACGCGGTACCGCTACGGAGACGAGCAACACCTGGAGGAGGCGCTGGCGATTATTTTCCGGTACAACCGCCCTGGTGGGTTACGGAAGAACCAGGCGCCCACGCTCGTGGGGCTCGCGGAGATGGTCATCGTGGACCGCTACGCGCTGGTTTTGAAATTCGACGCGCCCAAGATGACGCTGGACGAGTGGACCGACCGCCGCGAAAAGATCCAGGGGTTCTTCGGGCCGGGCGTGACGTGCGGGATCACGGAGGTGGCGGAAGGGCAGGTGGAGGTCGAGCTCGTGTCCGACGGCTCGGACGCCTCGGGGCCCGGGAACGACATGGACGACATGGAGGTGCTCCCGCCGCTCATGCCGGGCTTGCCGCCGCGCTACGTCAAGAAGGGAACCGCGTGAACGCCTCGAAAAAACGACGCGAACGTTTCGAAAAACGTCGCGACGAGAGAGACGACGAAAACACAGAGTGTCGCGTGTCGTGATCGTAGCGTACGCGTTACGCGTACGCGTGCGTCGGAAATACACCCACGTCGTATCTGTCTGTTCGTCGAATCGCGCGTCTTCGCGCACGCGAAAAGCGTCGAACGCTTCCTTCACTAAAAAAAAAAAGTTGATTTTCACCCTCGCCAGAAGCGCCGTTTCGCGGCGACGCGCGTCTACGACGCTCACGGCGACAGGCGCGAGCCGAGGGGCGAGATGCGCGGCGGCGGGGATGTGATCTTCCTGGCGACGCGCCCCCCCCCCGCGGCTCCGCTCCCGCGCGGGTCAGGCCCCGAGGACGCGGCCGCGGCGCGCCGCGAGGCTCGCGCCGCGGAGACGACCGAGGCCCGAAGGGACGGAGGCGTCGGGACGCACGCCGTGGCGCGCGCGCTCCAGGCGTGCCTCCCCGCGGCGAGCGACCGGCACGTCACCGCCTCTGCGGCGCGGTCGAGCGCGGCGTCGTCCCGGTACGAGGGTCTAAAACCCGGCACGTGGGCGGAAGCGCTGAGTGTCATGGCGGACGCGCTTCGCGATCTCGGGAGTTTGCGAACGCCCCACCTCGGGTCCTCCCGACCGCTGGACCCGGCGAGCGACGCGGTTCGCGTCGTCCACCCCCTCAGCGAACACGGCGCGCGCCGAGCGGTGTTCGTGGGCGTGAACTACGCGCCCTTCGTTTCGGGCGGCGAGAAACATCAGCGGCGCGCGTCTTCGTCGGTGCGGTTGCGACACCGCGAGGACGATTGCCGCTGGATGCTCGAGACGCTCGCGCCGCGCGGGTTCGACGACCCGGACGGCGCGCGCGTCCTTGTGGACGACGGGCACGAGGACGGCCAGCCCACGTGGGCGAACATCACGCGCGCCATGGCGTGGCTCACGAGGCGCGCGCAGCCGGGAGACTCGCTGGCGTTCCACTTCTCCGGCCGAACCGATCTGCGGCGGGAGGATGCCGCGTCGGGACGCGGTGGCGAAAATACCGACGCCGCGCTTTTACCGTGCGACTGGGAGGAAACGGGCGCGATCACGCGCGAGGAGCTGTACGCGCGTTTGGTGAAGCCTCTGCCGCGCGGCGCGAAGCTGCTCGTCGTGATCGACTCGCCGGACGCCAACGCCGCCGACGTCGTCGACACGCCGTACGCGTTCGGCGCCGAGGACGCGACCCAGAGGGACTTCGACCGACGCCCGTCCGTCAGCCTCGGAAACGAGCTCCGCCGCCCCGTCTCTCTGCGCGACGCGCTGGACGCGTCGAGCGCCGTCGCGGACGCGCTCTTCACGGACGCGCGCGGCGCGAAGGAAAAAAAAAGCGTCTCCGAACGAAAACGAATAAAACAACAAGCGACGTCTCCCGAGACGGGGTGCTGCGCCGTCTCGTGAGACGACCACCCCGGAGCGTCGTGAAGCGTTTATAGAGTCGCACGGCAGTATTAATACCGCGTGGGTACCATAAAGTCGTTCGTTCGTCTCGTTCGTCGTGATATGGACAAAAAACGCGCGTCTCGTCTCGTCTCGTTCGCGCTCGCGCGACGGTACCGTACGCGTACGGTACCGAGGTACCGAGGTCTCGACGCTCAGTACATGCCGTCGATCACCGCCTTGAACTTCTCGGTGACGACGCCGCGCTTGAGCTTCTGCGTGGAGGTGAGCTCATTTCCCGGAACGGAGAAGTCGCAGTCCAGAATGGCGAACTTCTGGATCTTCTGCGCGTTGGACACCGCCTCCTTGTTGTACGTGTCGATGGCCTTCTGGATGTACGCCTGCCACTTCGGGTCCTTCTTGGCGGCGGTCACCGTCGTCGAGGCGGCGGAAACCTCCGTGGAGTTGCCGAAGAGCTTATCCAGGAACCCGCCGTCGGTGTCGGGGTCCTGCACCTGGCGCAGCGTGATGAGGCAGGTGTTGTACTTGCGCTTGTCGCCGATCATCATCGCGTTGGAGATGCCGGGGAGCAGGGACTTGAGGCGCTCCTCGATCGGGACGGGCGCGATGTTCTCGCCGCCGGCGGTGATGATGAGCTCCTTGATCCGCCCGGTGATCCCCAACAGCTCGGTTTTGGGATCCACGCGGCCGACGTCGCCCGAGTGCAGCCACCCGTCAGCGTCGATCGTCTCCGCGGTCTTCTCGGCGTTGTGCATGTAGCCCATCATGACGTGGCGTCCGCGGAAGCACACCTCGCCCTCGCCGGGCTTGTCCCTGGTCGGGTCGTGGTCGATCTTGATCTCGACGCCGGGAAGCGTCGTGCCGCACGTGCCCGCCTTGAACCACGACGGCTTGCCGCACGTCTGCGGCCCCGAGTTCTCGGACATGCCGTACACCTCCACGATGTTAATCGTGAGCGACCCGAAGTAGTTGAGCGTGTCCAGGGTGATGGGCGCGGCGCCGCTGAGGAACACGCGGCACTCCTGCAGGCCGAGCGCGGCTTTCGCCTTCTTGAGCAGCGCCCGCGCTAAAAACCCGAACATCGGGTTGGAGCGCTTGGAGCCAACCTGCGCGGCGGCGTGCATCTGGCGGCCCAAGCTCTTGGCCCACTCTTTCACGTGCTTCGCCACGCCGGTGGTTTTCTTGCCAACCTCCTGCATCGCCTCCGCGAACTTCTCCCAGACGCGCGGCACGGCGAAGAACACCGTGGGCTTAGCCTCGATGAGCGTCTGCTTGAGCGAGCCCTTCAAGGCGTCCGGGCGCGCGAAGTGCACCTCCGCCGGGAGCCCCATCAGGAGCCCGCCCATGGGCGAGTGGATGTCCACCACCTGCGCGGCGATGTGCGACAAAGGGAGGTAGGAAACCACACGCAGGGGCCCGGAGGTGATCGCGGGCTGGTGGTCCAGGTTGGCGCGCGTGGTCCAGGTGACGTTGTCGTGCGAGATCATCACCGCCTTGGGGTTACCGGTGGTGCCGGAGGTGTAGATGAGCGTGCAGCAGTGGCCGGGCTTCTGGTCGTCGATGCGCGCCTGCAGATCCGCATCGGACACGGATTCGCCGAGGGCCATGAACTCCTTCCAGCCGTACACCTTGGCGGTGCCCGGGCCGACGCCGTCGTTGGCGGATTTGTCAAAGTCGCCGCCGTACACGACAATCGCCGCCAGCTTCGGGAGCTCGGCGCGGATGGCGAGGATCTTGTCCAGCTGCTTCTGGCCCTCCACCACGATGACGCGCGCGTTGCAGTGGTCCACGATGTACTTGCACGCGGGGGGCTCGTTGGTCGTGTAGATACCGGCGGCGAACCCGCCCGCCGCGATGGCGCCGTTGTTGGACAACATCCACTCCGGCGAGTTGAACCCGAGGATGCTCACCGACTCGAAGCGCCCGACGCCGAGCGCCATGAAGGACTTGGCCGTCCTCAGCGTGTCGTCGTAGTACTCCTTCCACGTCCACGTCGTGCCGTCGCAGGCTGGACACGAAACACGCGGTGACAAACAGAACAAACAGAACACGGGGCAGTCGCGGGCGGGGGACGGAACGGGGCGGGCCCCGGAACGGGCGACGCTAACCGACGACGCGGCGAGCGACCTCGCGAGCGCGAAAAAAAAAAAAAGCACAGCGGCTGTCCCGCACGGCTGGCCCCGGAGAGACGGCGGTGTTTCGTGAGGTGTCGCGAGCGAAGCGTCGCGACGGGAGGAGGCGGGGCGTACGGGTGGGCTCGACGGCACGCGCGCGGTCTCGGTGCGATCGTCGAGGGCGCGACACGCACCTTTCAGGGCCATCGTGTTGGCGAGCTTGTGCTCGGAGCACTTCTTGAAGACCTGCGAGGGGGAAGGGACGGTCAGTCCCGATCATGCCGGGATCGGCGCGTCTCGCGAATGCGACGATCACAGGCGCGGGCTCGACTCTCGGTCGCGGACGTCGCGCGCGAGGCGTCCACGCCGAAGCCTCTCGCGCGAAGATACGTATCGACGGTCGCGGAGACGACGTGCAACACCTCATGACTCGGCGCGACGCGTCGCGGGCTCGGTCTCGCGCGGCGGAAGCGCGTTGTTGGTTCCTCCTCACGCGCGGGCTGCCGAGTCAGATCGGGAAAATGGCGCGCGACGGATCGAGGGAGCGTGCACGTACCTGCATGACGGTCTCGGGCGTGCGCCCCGCGGGGCCGGCGCCCATGCGGATCTCCGCGGTGGCGGTGGGGGAGACGTCGAGCGGCATGGTAGTCAGTGGTCGGCGCGAGGTCGAGTGGAACGCCCGCGCAAGAGTGTCGCTCGTATCTATGTCGGATACTTTCGCACGAACCGTATTTATTAGTCAATAACTTATGTTAACTCGTCGATTCCGACTGATTATCCATAGTACCACGTTCGCTTTGCAAGCTGCGAAATGCCGGCACGAAAAATCTTCCGAGCCGAGAGGCACACGCCGGCGCGTGCAGCTTTTTGGCGCGTGATTTGATACAGCTCGATCACTCTTCGCCTCACCGCCGTCGACACCATGGCCTGCGTGATCAACTTCCTGTCCGTGGACGCGCAGCTCCCCCTCGAGGAGGGCGGCGAGGTCAACTTCAAGGCGAGCGCGGGGTTCAAGAAGGCGCCCGCGACGCTCGAGCCCGCGTTCGACGGCGCCGTGACGGCGTACGACGTCGTCGTGCCCAAGGGCACGACGCACGTCTCCATCGGCGCGACGTCGTTCGCGGCGTCGGTGAAGATCAACGGCACGCCCGGGAACATGCTCTCCGTGGACATCAGGAGCGGCGCCGCGGTGTCCATCGTCCTGGAGAAGCCCGCGGGCGAGAAGGTGAACGAGTACGTGCTGACGCCCCGCATCTCGGACAGCGCGGGGGACGTCACGGAGGTGAAGTTTGAGAAAGCGCCCGCGCCCGCCGCCGAAGCCGCGCCGCACGCGCACTCGCACGGGGGCGTGCCGTGCACCGCGGACCACAGCCAGGATGCGCACGGGCACTCGCACGACGGGGGCAAGACGCAGTGCACCGAGGACCACGGCCACGGCCACGGCCACGGCCACGGCCACGGCGAGAAGAAGGAGGAGAGCCACGGGCACGGGCACTCGCACGACGGGGGCAAGACGGAGTGCAAGGATGACCACGGCCACGGCCACGGCCACGGCCACGGCGAGAAGAAGGAGGAGAGCCACGGGCACGGCCACGGCCACTCGCACTAGCTAGAGAGCCGAAGTGACGACGTTTTCATCAAACGAACTTCCTACTGTAGACTAGTCTAGTTACTATCTACGCCCCTGACTCTTTTTCGAGAGCGTGACGTGAGAACGGCATCCGAACGTCAGCTTCCCGCGCGCTCCACGCACTTGTCGACGTGCGCGTTGACGTCCGTGTTGAGCGAACTCGCGGGGAACACGTGCATGCAGATGGGACACGTCTGCCGTTGCCTCGCCCGCGGCGCGAAAAAGCTCGAGCCTTCGAGACGCGTTTTTTTTCGAGGGTGAGAAGAATCCTCACCCTTCGCGCGCTTCGTTCGCGCCGGCTCGGCGAGGCCAAGGACGGGGTCTGCGATGTCGAACTCGGGCGCGTGCGTTCCGGCGTCGAAGAACGAGCGCATGGTCTTCGGCGCCGTCGCCGCGCGCCGCGCGCACCGCGCGTCCACCGGGGTCACTTCGTCCGCGGCTCGGCGAAGCGCGTTTTTATTTTCCGGCGAAAGACGCTTCGCGTCGTCGTCGCCGAGCGTCTCGCCGGTCCCGTCGTCGCCGTTCCGCCGGCGCTCGGCGTCGTCCCGCGCGGCCCACTCCTGGACGAGCTTGTCCCGCACCTCCTCCAGAAGCTCCTCGGGGTAGCGGATGCCGACCACCTTCGTGCCGTCCTCCGCGACGACGCGCGCCGCGCGCATGCCCCGGTCGCTCCGCGGAAAACGGAGCGCGTGTTTTTCCAAAACCTTCTCCAAGACGCCCCAGCTGGGCACCACCGCGCCGGAGACGACGCAGCATCGCACTTTGCGCGTCCCGATCCGACACGCCGAGTTCGCGACGCACGCGCGGCCGTGCATGCACCCGAACTCGGTCATGGCGAACGTCTCCGTCCACGCGGAGCGCAGAGAGTGCGCTTCCTGTCTTTCGAACGCGTCGTCGCGAACGCGTCGCGAATCGTCGTTTCGCGAGTCGTACGTCAAGTCCGCGTCATCCGCGTCGCGCCGAAGACGCGACGAGCCTCCCTTCTTCGGTTTTTTACGCCGTTCGCCGTTTACGTCGTCGTCGTCTCCGCCTTCGTCGTCTTCGTCTTCGCCTTCGTCCGACGCCTCGGCGAACGACACGTCCACCTCTAACTTGACGTACTTCGCGTCCAGGTCCTCGAGCTCCATCTCGAAGAACGAGGCGCCCGTGTTCGGGCGGGTCACCGCGAACGTGTTTCGGGTTCCCGGCTTTGTGAGCGCCAAAATCACCTGCGGGCGCCCGTACATCTCCCGGCGCATGCGGTAAAACCCGTCGCGCGGCCGTAAGCCGCCGAAGAGCCGCGCGTGTTCTCGGAGCGCGCGCCGCGCCTCGGCGAACGACACGCCGCGGTCGATCGCGACCGTGGTTTTGCGAAGCTCGCTCCCGCTATCCAAAGAAAACGGGTCCCGCACCAAAACCTCGCTCGTCTCGATCACCACGCTGGAGCCGCTCAGGTCCGAGACGCCTTCGGTGTGTCGGCCCTCAGCTTTCGCGACGCGCGTCTCAGCGCCGAGAACCTCTATGAAGTACCCGAACAGCAAGTTCTGCGCCCGCGTCGGCAAACCCAGGACGCGGTTCAGGAACCGGCGGACGTCCGCGGCGTCGCGCGTTCCCGCGCCCGTCTCCGCGAGCGTCGCCCGCTGCTGGTCCGTCAAACCAACCGGGCTCAAGCCCACCTGGACGCCCAAAGAAACCACGCACGCGCGGAGCTCGTCGTGCAGCGCCGCGATTCCGGCGCCCGGCTCGGTCGCCTCGGCGAAGAGGTACGCGGACGCGTCGGGCGCCGCGTCTTTTTCGTCGCCGTTTTCGGAGAAACCGATTTCTCCGTTTTCGGCGCGCGTCGGCAGGTGCGCGAGCACAGCCTCGAGCGGCACGCCGTTCGCGAGGCCCTGCTTCCCCGCGCCGCGCAGCACGAGCGCGTCGTACATCTTCTTGAGCGCCTGCCTGCCCAGCGGCGAGTCCAGGTTGCCTTCGGACAGATCCACGCCGGTGGCGGCGCGGCGGTCTCCCCGCGTCAGCGCGCCGAGGCTCTGCAGCCGCCGAGCGACGGCGGCGGCGAACCGCCGCTCGCCGCCCAGGTTGGTGCTGACCATCACGTACGACGGTCCGGAGGTTTGGTTCGAGCGGTGCGTTCGCCCGAGCTGCTGAATCGCCTTGTCCGCGGACCAAGGGAGCTCGATCGTGACGTGCACGCGCCTCCGGCGGTTCCCTTCGCCCGCGCGCGCGTGCAGCGATATGCCCGTGCTCGCCGCGTCCGAGATCACCGCCACCAGCTTCTCGCCGCTCTGAAACAAACGCTTCTCCGCGATGTTCACGCCGTCCGCCGAATCCGCGGAACTCGAGAAACTCGAATCCGTCTTCACTCGAAGTTCGCGCCGTAAGCGCCCGCCGCGCCGCACGACGCGCCACCGGCGGCCCGTCATCTCCGCGACCTGCGTCGGCCCGCCGAGCTCGTCGATGAGCTCGTCCAGCGCGTTGGGAGGCAGGTCCAGTCCGTCGATCAGGTCCAGCAGGATGCCCTTCGCCTCGACGCACTCCGGGTGCGGACGCAGAGGCACGCCCCGGCTGGAAAGCGTCTCACGGGACGCGTCGGAGACCCGACCCGTACCAGTGAGGGCACCGTTCGTCGCCTCCGATCCGTTTGTCTCCGGAAACGCGTCGTTTCGTGCCGCGACGTCCACGATGTGCGTCGGGAAGTGCGTCTCGACGAACGCGCGGAGCATCGCGCGGGTGGTGCTGACGAACGCGGGAACGGGCCCGTGACCGGGCGCGCCCGCGGCGATCGCCGCGTTCTCCGCCTCGCACGCCTCCGCGCTCTCGCCCGTGGTCTGCATGCCGACGACGACGCACTGCCCCCGCGCCAGCGCGGCTTTCGCGTGCCTGACCACCTCCGGGACCTTCGCGGAGACGCAGAGCAGCTTGAACAGCCGCTGGTGCATGGCCCAGTACGCCTTCCAAGTCGCGCCCGCGCGCGTCTGCCCCGAGCGCGTCTCCGTCAGCGCCTGCGACAAACACGCCTTGAGCTTCGCCACGAAATCCGCGCACGCGTCGTACGCCGCTCGCTGTTTCGGGTCGAGCGCGGCCTCGACGACGTGGAACTCCGCCTGCCGGAACGACAACCCTCTGCTGACGTACTTGCCGCCGGCTTTCATCTCCATCGCGAGCATCTCCAGAAACCCGACGCCGCGGTGTTTCATCGCGTCGATGAACGCTTTCGCGTCGTGAAAGGGCGTGCCTCTTCCCCAAAACCCGAGCCGGGCCATGTACGCCATGTTCCCCACTTCGCTCACCCCCGTCGCGCTGCAGTACACCACGCGCGCGTTCGGGAGGCGGCGCTGCAGCTCAATCACGCACGACGCGACGCGCGAACCCGTCTCCGCGCCGGCGACGTGATTCTTCGCCTTGTGGCACTCGTCGAAGATCAAACACCCGGACGCGTCGCGTTCGCGCTCGAGACGTGACTCGTCCGGGTGTTTGTTTCGCGCGTCACGTCGGAACCCTTCGGAACCGTTCGTGTCGCCCGCGAACCACTCGCAGATCTGCTCCAGCCGCGTCTTCCCCCCCGGCCCGCTTTTTTTGCTGACCAGCGCGCTGTACGTCACGAACAGCACGCCCTCCGCGCACGACCTGGACAGACCCACGGCGCGCGTCTCGCGCTCCAGCTCCTGCACGCCGTCGATGACCCGCAGGCCCGCGCACCCCAGATCCGCGAGGTCGCGCTCGGCGTCTCGCTTCAAGTCGCGCGACGACGACACCCACACGTGCCTCTTCCGCCCGCGCGCGAAGTTGTCCAGCACGACGCCCGAGATCTGCCTGCCCTTGCCTACGCCCGCGCCGTCGCCGATCATGAACCCCGCGCGGTGCACGCCGTCCGGCAGACGCTCGAGGTGCTTGCGGCACGCGTACGCCACGCCCTCGAGCTGCAGGCGCGACAGCGCGCCTGCGTCGATCGCCGCGCCGAGCGTCTCGTGCGTCGGGTAACCGCACGGCGGCAACGCGATGGAGGACAGCGACGCCGCCTCGGCGACGTCGCCGGGGTGCTCGACGCCGCGCTGTGTGCGTGTTTTAAGTGTTTCGCGACGCGAGCGTTTGTGATGGAACGGAGACAGGTGTGGGTCAGAACGCTATGATATGCGGATATACGACGTTCGAGCTCGAACGAGTACCCGTCAGGGAGCGATGGGATCGAGTTCGCGCGCGCGCCGTCGCGTCCCGACGGGACGCGCGCGATGATACAATCGCGCGGCGGACGACACTGGTGCCCACTGTTCGGAAGCGAGCACGTGCATGGCTCGCGAAGCTCGGGTCGCGCGGTGGGGACCGCCGCCGGCGCGTCGGCGCGGTCGGCGAGAATGACGCGCGCGTCTCGTCTGAAGCGCGCGCGTCTCTCGAAACGCACCGTCATGGTCCCGCACCGGTACCCCGCGAAGACTCTTCCCACGCGCTCGGACACCGACTCGCCCGCCCCGAGGTCCTCCTCGATGCGGGCCCTGGACGCCTCAGCCGCGCTCGCGACGCGCGCGCGATCCATCGCGGCGCCCACGCCGTGCCCGCCGAGAAGAGAGGCGCGACGCCCCGGAAGATACGCCCCGCGGCGTCGACGCCGCGCCGAACGAAGTGCGCGCGATCTCGGCAGGTGTGCCAAGAAAGCGAACGAAGAAAAGCGACGAAGAAACGTCGATGCGAGTTTTCGAGTTCGGGCATGCGGGTGGAAGACTCCCGAGCCCGCTCTGGGGGTTTTCGACCTGTTTCCAAAAGCGGAACGTGTCGAACACTACTCCCCGATCCATCACAACTTGAACGCGCGACGCAACGGTGCGCCCCTCCTCCTCCCGACGCGGGCGCGTTCGAGACGCGCCCCCCTTCCGGCGCACGCGCGCGAACGGCACTTCCGCTCGCTCCGGCCGCGCGGGCGCGCGTCGTGCCCCCGTTTCCGCGCGACCGCCCCGTCTCGCGCCGAAAACGACCATACCAATCCGGTACGAATCGCGAAATCGCGAAATGATCGCTGACCCTAGTACCAAACGCCTCCCTCTCCGCAGCTCTTCGTCGTTCCACGCATTAATCATGGCCGCCCCCGAAAAGCAGGCGATGAACTTGCAGCAGATCTCCGATCGCACCACCGCGCAGAAGGGCGCGACGAGGCTGTCCGACCCCTCCCACATCAAGATCTGGTTCAACGCGGAGCCGCAGGAACCCACGTGCTGCGCTAAGTACGCACTGTGCTGTTCCGGCTTGGCGTTTGACAAGGAGCGTTCGTACATGTACCTGCGCGAAGGCGCCCTGGAGCATAACAGGGTGAACAAGTGCTGCATCAAGGCGCTCGAGCCGTGCAACAAGCAGCCCGACTGGATCTCGCTGCAGTACTTTGACAAAAAGCCTTACGCCAAGATAAAAAAATGCGGCGGGTGCTGCTCGTTCGAACCGTACATCGAGAAGGTGGACAACGGGTGCATGATCTGCTGCACGAAGGTCACCTGCCACCAGTCGTGCTGCGGCAAGGACTTCATGACGTACGTGCCCGTCGCCAGCTATTGCTGCTGCTTCCCCAACCGCGTGAACTGGTGCTGCAACTGCTGCGGGTTGTGGGGCCCCCCCGACGGGAACCCGCTCATCCACATCCCGTACTTCATGCAGCCCGAGGACGTGGACGGGTTCGTGGCGCAGTGCAAGCAGGTCATCCCCGCCGCGCGCGCGATGCACCCCACGGGCGCGTGAGACGCGAGACACACGGTCGGTCCGTGATTCGTCTTCCCAATCGGAAAACGGTTCGCTCTCCGGAACGACGAGTGAGAAACGACTTTTTGAGCGCCTTCGTCCGACAGCGCAAGCGCCGGAGGGGGTTATCGTATCCGCGCGCGCCGTCCGAGACGGGGCGCGTCTTTTCGTGTGCGTACGTGAGCTCTGTCGTGACGACACACACCGTGACTGTGCAATAAACGCGAATATGTGTGTCTGTACACGCGCGCGCCTAAACAAAAAACAATCGCGTCTCGCCGCGGTAGGCTCACGCCCAGGCGCCCCCCTCGGCGCCGTAAAAGTCGTTGATGTACTGCAGCGCGCT
>Ga0181559_10002309_pt1 | contig 18923 bp, 14 predicted proteins | sample 011ome_21_FD_133752 | JGI IMG/M metagenome (GOLD analysis project Ga0181559, IMG submission 133752) | Coastal salt marsh microbial communities from the Groves Creek Marsh, Skidaway Island, Georgia - 011508AT metaG (megahit assembly) | ecosystem: Environmental > Aquatic > Marine > Intertidal...
GATCCAAACCTCGATACCGTTTTGAATCGCCCATTCTAAGCCTTCATCGTCCACTGCACCCATGATCATAATTTCAGTTTCTGGCTTTTTCACGCGATGCACCCGCACCGCTTCATCTGCACTGTAAACTGAGAAATGATCAATGCCCGCGCTTTCTGCTAAAGGCACATATTCCTCTATTCCATGTCCGTAAGCATTTCCTTTAACTACGTAGCTTAATTTGCGCTCAGTTCCTATATGGTTTCTGATGAACCTAAGATTGGCTTTCAGCGCATCTCTATCCAATTCGATGTACGATGTTTCAAACACTATTGCATATGTTTTTTGCGATTTCGTAAAACATGTTTATTCCTGTTTCCGTGATTTCATCCGGATAATCATAATCAGGATTGTGCAATGCAGGTGTGCTTTCTCCTGAACCCAAACCGAACATTGCTCCAGGTATTTTTTGTGTAAACAAGCCAAAGTCTTCACCCCAAGGAAAAGGCTCAGTTTTAGCGCTTGTTTTGAGTCCGAGATCGTTCCCCGATTTGATGATTTGATCTACTACAAAATGGTCATTCTGATTAGACGCAAACTCGGCTAAGAAAACTATTTCTAGCTTCAATTGATGCTGTTTTGCTATCGATTCAACCTTAGCTAAGAAGCCTTCAGTTGTTTCTTCCATGCGCTGTTGAGTCCAGCTGCGTATGGTAAAATGCACCTCACCATATCCAGCAGAAATACCGTAATCTTTAGATCCAATCTCTGTAAAAACAGTTGTAATGAGGTTGTAATTCTCATGCTGTTCGTTCGTCTCCTCTCGATCGAGTGCAGCTTGTATTATTTCGCTGATTGCATGCGATGGGTTATAACCTTTGAGCGGTTCTGCCGCATGGGAGGTTTTTCCGTGCAGTTTGATGATGACACTTTTAACGGCAGGAGTGAAGTTGTCTTTCTTCCATAATACCTCATTCATTGCTTTGCCAGGGATGTTATGAAGAGCCACAGCATAGTCGTGGTCACTAACGTTAAAATTGGGGTCTTCAAGCATGCCTTTCGCTCCTTCGCCAATTTCTTCAGCAGGCTGAAAAAGCACGGTTACTTTGCCAGCATTCAAGGGTTCGTTTTGCAGCTTAATTGCTAAGCCAACTCCAATGGTGGCGTGACCATCGTGCCCGCATTTGTGCGAAACACCTTCTGTTTTTGATCGGTAATCAAACGCATTGATTTCTTGAATCGGAAGTGCATCGATGTCCACTCGCACGAGTAAGTGAGGACCCTCTCCAAAATGGAAAGGATAAATGATACCGTATTGACCTATTTTTTGACTCTTTTCAATGCCATGCTTCTTGAGCATTTCGATGATTCGTCGTTGCGTCTCTTTTTCGCCACCGCTCAGTTCAGGGTTAGCGTGCAACAGTCTTCTGAAATTTTTTAAGGCTTCGTTCATTGTATTATATTATGCAGCATTAAGGTAATCCAATTACCGTTTCAGCCTCATCTCTAAATACTTGTTTGTGAAGCCGAGTTTTTCGTAGAGAAATTTTGCAGGGTTGTCAGGTTCTACATGCAATGCCACATCGCCTTTGCACAGCTTAAGCGCGTTGCTCATCAGTTCTTTGCCGTAACCTTTGCCTCTGTGTTTTTTATCCATAGCAATGTAAACGAGGATGTTTTCAGGAATGAATTTGCTCATGCCGGTTTCGTTGACCACCACTGCACCAATAATTTCATCGTTGATAATTCCCAAGAGAACAAATCCACCCCGATCGTGCACATAGTCAAGGCATTTTTGAATGTCTTCTTTGGGATCACCATATGCTTCTAAATGTGTATGAAGGAAGTCAACAATCCTTTGATCGCTGTATTGAGCATCTCGTCCGCTTTGTTGATTGATGAGTTTTGGTTTCAATGTATTGACGTCTTTATCACGCTTTAAGAGCTTGTTAATCATAATGTATTACAAGAAATTAGGGTTGTAAAAACCCACTTATTGCCATAAGTAGTGCAATAGGCAGGGAGTGTTCTGTAAACAGAATTAACCGCAGATAGTATGAAGTAATTGAGCTTGATCATTCCTAGCGCTTATTCCTTTTCAGGAAAGCATTCGGTTGAAGAGTGTAGTATTCAGATTGAATTCTTGGCCCATAGTTAACTTCGTTGATCGGTAATATTCTTGGATTAGGCTGCGAAGGTAATCATCTTAAAATTGATCATTTTCAGCCAAAATCAATTCAATTTCTATCAATATTGAAGAAAAATGAAAGAAAATTGTTCAATTATACTTGAATTAGCTTCCATTTACCTTTTCTGAAAAGAAGGATGGAAACAATGGCATAAAGACTGTGGGCAATGGCTATGCTGTAAAAAACGCCATTGCTTTGCCAGTTCAGTTCTATGGATAGCCAATAGGCCAAGGGAATTTGAATGAACCAAAAAACTACCAAACTAATCCACATGGGTGTTCTGGTGTCTCCAGCTCCGTTGAAGGCTTGACTGATTACCATTCCATACGAGAAGAATATGTAACCGAGGCAAATGATTTCTAGTGCTGAAATCCCAATTCGCTTTACCTCCGGTTCATCGGTGAAAAATGAAAGGATAGGCTGAGCAAACAAAAAGAATATTAAACTCACAGTAACCAAGAATAAGGCATTGTATTTAGCAGTTCGCCATACAGAAGTGGCCGCTCTTTCGGGCTGTTTTGCACCGAGGTTTTGCCCGACTAAAGTGGCCGCAGCATTTGCCATTCCCCAGCTTGGCAACAACGTGAAAACAATTACACGAAACGCGATGGTATATCCGGCCAACGCTTCAGAGCCAAAGGTGCTGATAACCCGCACCAAGAATATCCAACTGGCTGATTCAATCAAGAATTGACTGATTCCGCCAGCCGAGACTTTGATCATTTCAACAATGGTTTTCACGCGCAGCACAATATTGTCCATCGTTATTCTAACTACCGATGAACCGCTTAAAAGGTGGTATAGTTGATACAACACACCAATTGATCTACCCAGCGTTGTAGCTACGGCAGCTCCCATTACGCCCATTTCAGGGAAAAACCCGATTCCAAAAATCAAAAGAGGGTCGAGAATGATGTTCAATCCATTGGCGATCCATAGTGAGCGCATGGCAATGCTTGGATCGCCAGCACCACGAAAAATGGCATTGATTAAAAAGAGTAGGATGATGCTCATATTGCCGGCATACATGATTTGTGCGTAGCCGGCACCTTCGCTTATCAGAGCTTCTTCACCACCCATGAGGCGCAGCACATCTTCTGCATAAATAAATCCAGCCAGACCCAATATTACGCTCACCACAATGGCGAGGAATATCGCCTGGAAGGCGGCATCGCCAGCTCGTTTAAACTCTTTTTCGCCCACCCTTCGCGCTACAAATGCAGTAACAGCCATGCTGAATCCAACAGCAATTGAGTAAATGATAAACAGCACTGATTCAGTCAAACCAACCGTAGCCACAGCATTTACACTGACCTTCGAAACGAAGAATACGTCAACCACTGCAAACAAGGATTCCATGATCATCTCCGCAATCATTGGAACAGCAAGGAGGAAAATAGCGCGATTGATACTTCCAGAAGTATAGTCGTGTTCACCACCCTTCAGCGCCTGCTTGGCTAAGGAAATTATGATCTTAATTTTAGCGGTGTTCACTTTGTTTTTTTAGGCTTCACCTAATTTTCATTCACACAAATAGCCCTGATTATCGATGTTTTAGAGAGAGAGCACATCATGCTAACGAATTTGCTTTAAAAATCGAAGTATTCTTTGATCTATTCTTCTGTCTAGTCTCAATTTTTCTGAAAACACCTTTAGTTGTTGCTCAAAATGCTTTGACGAAAAAGTCGGTTCTACGGAATGCGCTGCTTTCTTCACAAAAAGATACACTTCTCTTTGGTTGTATTGATCGCCTTCCTTCAAACTTAAAATCTCCAAGCCCGCCAAATTCATCAGGTTTTCAAGTGAATACTTATTGAAGTAATAGGTATGCACATTTCTAAACCAGTTGCCCTCCATATTTTTTGAAGGGTTAAGATTGTTAGGTACCGCGATGTAAAGAATTCCTTGATTACTCAATGTTTTTCGAATCTTTTTTAGGCTATTGAGCGGATCCATGAAATGCTCAAGGACATGTCGCATGATGATGAGGTCCATTGTTTCGATGTATAGGTTTTCCCAGTCGTTGTCAACATTTTCGCTGATGGTAGTAATGCCGAATTCTTGAAGCTGCCGCTGCGACTCAGCTGACGGTTCAATGGCATAAAGGGCGCTCTTTGGAAATAGCGTGGAGAAATGTTTTAAGTTTTTTCCTTCACCGCTGCCCACTGAAAGAATGGAATTGATGGACTCAGGAAAGTGCCCGAAGTTTCTCATTCTTTGCTCTATATGGTTTGTTTCTGATGGATCGTAGGTTTCTGATTTGAGAATTTTGGGTCGGTAATAGTGGTCGTATTCATCTCTGTAGAACGACATGTATGATTCTGCATTCCAACGTGGATTGAGATAACCGAGCCCGCAGTTTTTGCATAGAACCACATTGGTGGGAAGTCCATTCTTTCCTTTGGAAGAAACAGCATGGTGATTATTGGATCCGCAAATGTTACACGGGACAGATTCTAAAGTGTAAGGCATGAAAAGAGTTTAGCACTGAATATAGCTCCAAATTTAAGGTTACTGGCCTTTTTGGGTGTATCGAATGGAGATTTACTGCCAGAAAATTGAAATTTAGCTTGATTAACAAAAAATATTCATTGGATCGAATAACGATTGAAAATTGGCCATAGCTTCGCTGCTTGAAATGCTAAGGACATTTGCCAAATATTTTTTCTCATTGAGCCTGGTGCTGGTTTGCGCTTTAGCTTCAATTGCACAATATTCAGCCCTTCCGTCCTTTGCCATGACAAATGACAACTCTTTGGGCGATGTGCATGTATTTCAGAAGCGCACTTCAGATAATCATTTACTGATCAGTATTGAAGCCATTGAAATTGAAGAGGAAGACGAAAGGTCTGAGTCTATTCGAACAATTTTGAGTGCTCAATCGGTTATCCAGCTCTTTTTCGGACGAGATGTTCACTTGGTGGATGGATGGTTGGGAATGGCTACTTATTTCGCTGCACCAAAGCATCAATTCGCCTCCTCGGATGCCACTTTCTCGTGGTTTCAAGTATTTCGTTTATAGAATAGGTTGGTCTGGCAGATTCTCATTTGCTTGATCTTAACGTTTTGGGTATAGCCCAAGTTCAGCGTGCGATTCACGCATTGTTTCCAACTATTTTATTGCTTAAAAACGAAATTGTCATGAGAAAATTTCTCTTGATCGTCAGCCTAGGTGGTTTGATAATTAACACTGGTTGCGGGTCAAAAAAAGAAGAACACGAAGTTGAATCAAAGTTCTTAGTTACTAGTCCTATTCGCAAAGACACATCCATTATTGATGAGTATGTCTGTCAAATTCATTCCATCAGTCATATTGAGCTGCGGGCTCAAGAGCGAGGTTATTTACAGGAGATTTTCATTGATGAAGGTCAACGGGTAAAAAAAGGTCAACGCTTATTTCAGATCATGCCTAATCTATATGAGGCAGAAATGATGAGAGCAAAAGCCGAGAAGAGTTTTGCTGAAATTGAATATCAGAATACCAAAACGTTGGCTGATAGCAATGTTGTGGCTCCGAATGAGCTAGCATTGGCCAAGGCCAAACTTGAAAAGGCAGAAGCAGAGTTGCGCACTGCACAAGTGCATCTTCAGTTTACCGAAATCATTGCGCCTTTCGATGGCATCATCGATCGCTTCCATGTCCGCTTGGGCAGTTTGATTGACGAAGGCGAGCTTCTTACGAACTTGTCTGACAACAGCAGCATGTGGGTTTATTTCAATGTTCCCGAAGCGGAATACCTGGATTACATGAGTCATGCGAAGAGTGATAGCCCAAATAGAGTCAGGCTGCTCATGGCAAACAATAAGTTATTTGAATTCTCTGGAGTAGTCGAAACCATTGAAGCTGACTTCAATAATGAGACAGGAAACATACCGTTCAGGGCCACTTTTCCTAATCCGAATGGGCTGCTAAGGCATGGTGAAACAGGAAATATTCAAATGACTGTTCCTCTTGAAAATGCATTGTTGGTTCCTCAAAAGGCGACCTATGAGGTGCTGGACAAGAAGTACGTATTCGTGATTGGCGAGGATGATGTGGTTCAAGCCAGACAAATCACCATTGGTGAAGAAATGCCTCATCTTTTTGAAGTAACAAGCGGATTAACAGAGAATGATCGCATACTATTGGATGGATTGAGAAAGGTAAAGAGCGGTGACAAAATTGAAGTTGAATTTGAAGCTCCTGAATCGGTATTGTCTCATCTCGATTTATACGCGGAGTAAAAACATAAGATCATGTTCAGCAAATTCATACAACGACCCGTATTTGCAATTGTCATTTCGGTCATCATTCTCTTCGTGGGATCGCTGGCAGTCAAGCAATTGCCAATCTCTCAGTTTCCTCAAATTGCACCAACTACCGTTAGCATTTTTATTGCCTATCCAGGTTCGAGTGCCGATGTGTTGGTCAAATCAACCCTGATCACCCTTGAAAATGCCATCAATGGCGTTCAAGGAATGCGCTACATGGCTGCAGATGCTACCAGTGCTGGTGAAGCTACCCTCCAAGTGATATTCGAACCAGGCACGGATCCAAACCTAGCTGTCATACGCGTGAAAACACGGGTTGATCAAGTGATGCCTTTATTGCCAGAGTTGGTGCAACGAGAAGGGGTAATCATCACCCCGATTCAACCAAGTATGTTGATGTATGTGAATCTCTACAGCACTGATGAATCCTTGGATGAGAAGTTTTTATACAACTACGCCAACGTCAACATGATCCCGGAAATAAATCGGATCGATGGTGTGGCTCGATCTCAAATTCTTGGAAGTAGAACCTATGCCATGCGCGTATGGTTAAACCCTCAACGGATGAGGGCATACAGTATTTCTGTAGAAGAAGTAATGGAGGCGCTGCAAGAACAAAGTATTATTGGACGCCCAGGTAGAATTGGTCAGAGCTCAGGAATAGCAGCTCAGTCACTGGAGTACGTGCTAACCTATAAAGGGCGGTACAATGAACCCGAAGAGTATGAGAATGTAATCATCCGAGCGAATGCGGAAGGGGAGAGCATTCATCTCAAAGACATTGCAACAGTAGAATTAGGCAGTGAATTTTTTGATATCTACTCGAACCTGGACGGTTATCCTTCGGCAGCTATTGTGTTGAAACAGAACTATGGCTCCAATGCGAGCGAGGTGATTGAAAATGTTAAAGAGAAGCTGAAAGAGCTTGAAGAGAATTTTCCTCCGGGAGTCGAATACAAGATAAGCTATGACGTTTCTCAGTTTCTCGATGCTTCTATAGAAGAAGTATTGCATACGCTCAGAGATGCCTTTATCCTGGTGTCGTTGGTGGTGTTTCTATTCTTAGGCGATTGGCGATCGACATTGATTCCAACATTGGCTGTTCCAGTTTCATTGATCGGGGCGTTTTTCTTTCTGCAGATTTTTGGTTTATCGATCAACTTGATCACCTTATTTGCATTGGTGTTGGCCATTGGAATTGTGGTGGATGATGCCATTGTGGTGGTGGAAGCTGTGCACGCCAAGATGGAAGAACAGCCCGGTCTTTCACCCTATCAAGCCGTGAAAAAGGTGATGGGAGAAATTAGCGGAGCCATCATTGCCATTACCATGGTTATGGTTTCAGTGTTTTTGCCCATTGCATTCATGTCTGGACCAGTAGGGACATTTTATAGACAGTTTTCCATCACCATGGCGAGTGCTATTGTGCTTTCGGCCATTGTTGCACTCACATTAACGCCAGTGCTTTGTGCTATTTTACTGAAAAACAACCATGGTAAACCAAAACGTAGAACTCCGATTAACTGGTTTCTCGATGGTTTTAATAGGGCTTTCGAGAAGTTGACAGGCAGATATGTTGCACTGCTGCATGTGATTGTGAACCGTAAAGTGGTGACATTCGGAATATTGATCGCATTTGCGGTTGGGATATTTTATGAAAACCACAGCCTTCCTGCAGGTTTTATTCCCGGTGAAGACCAAGGCACCATTTATGCCATCATTCAAACCCCTCCTGGAGCAACCTTGGAGCGTACGAACCAAGTTGCACGTGACTTACAAAAGATATGTGAAGAGATTGAAGGCGTTGAGTCTGTTTCATCTCTTGCTGGTTATGAGATCATGACAGAAGGACGAGGTTCAAACGCTGGAACGTGTTTGATCAACCTCAAAAACTGGTCAGAACGCCATCATTCGGTGCATGAAATCATGGAAGAACTCGAGGAAAAATCAAAAGATTTAGGTTCGGTCATCGAGTTTTTCGAGCCACCAGCTGTACCAGGTTTCGGATCTTCCGGTGGATTTTCATTGAGATTGATTGATAAGAACACCACCACCGATTATCAAGAGTTTGATGAGATCAATCAGCAGTTTATGTCAGAGCTCAGAGCAAGACCTGAAATCACAGGATTGTTTACATTTTTCGCAGCCAATTATCCTCAGTATGAATTGGTATTTGACAGCAAGTTGGCCATGCAAAAAGGAGTATCTATCGGTAAAGCCATGGATAACCTCAATATATTGATCGGAAGTACGTACGAACAAGGATTCATACGATTTGGACGATTCTTTAAGGTGTATGTGCAATCTGCTCCCGAGTTTAGGCGATTACCCAGCGATATTCTCGACCTGTTTGTAAAAAACGATCAAGGGGAAATGGTTCCTTATTCTTCGTTTATGAAGATCGAAAAGCGGCAAGGGCCAAATGAAATCACGCGCTACAATATGTATAACTCGGCATCTATTCGAGGTTTACCTGCTGAAGGCTACACCACGGCTGATGCCATCGATGCAATCAAGGATGTAAGCGAAAACCTCCCGCGAGGATATGATATTGCATGGGAAGGCCTGTCTTTCGATGAAGCAAAACGAGGCAACGAGGCTTTATTCATATTTATAATCGTCTTGATTTTCGTTTACCTGGTGTTGGCGGCTCAATATGAGAGTTTTATACTTCCTCTGGTGGTCATTTTCTCGCTTCCTGTGGGCGTGTTCGGCTCATTCTTTGTCCTGAATCTGATGGGCTTGGCCAACGATATTTATGCACAAGTTGGCTTGATTATGCTCGTAGGTTTGCTCGGAAAGAATGCCGTATTGATTGTTGAATTTGCGGTGCAAAAGCAACAGCAGGGTGCTACTTTCATGGAAGCAGCGATTGAGGGCGCTAAGATGCGTTTCAGGCCTATTTTAATGACATCGTTTGCTTTTGTGGCCGGAATGATTCCAATGGTGATTGCCACTGGTCCTGGAGCCATAGGAAATAGAACAATCGGATCGTCTGCCTTGGGTGGAATGCTGCTCGGAACAGTGTTTGGCGTAATAGTCGTGCCCGGCTTGTACTACATTTTTGCCAATATCTCGAAGGGCAGAAGTTTGATTCATGACGAAGACGATAACCCACTTTCTGAAGCCATCAGTCAGTCTTATGAGAGCAAGGCCGCACTGTCTTTTAAACTGAGAAAAGCCATGCTTTTATTGCGCAACAGAGTCAAGAACGATAAATCAAAGAACTAATTGGAAATGTTGAATTTAAGAGTACACAAGTGGTTGATGGTGCTTGGAGTCACAGTTTTGCTGGCTTCTTGCAAGGCGCCAACAAAAGTTGAGAAAACACTCAACTCAACCACACCAGAGAGCTATATCGCCAATGGTGATTCTGTCAATAGCGCTGACCTTTCGTGGCGAGAATTCTTTACCGATCCGTATTTAATCGCTCTGATCGATACGGCATTGGCTAATAATCAAGAGCTGAATATCATTCAGCAAGAGATTCAAATTTCACAGAATGAGGTAATGGCACGAAAAGGGGAGTACTTGCCCTTTTTAAACTTAGGTGCTGGTGCTGGAGTTGATAAAACTGCGCGCTATACACCTCTTGGAGCAAATGAGGCTACTACTGACATTGAACCCGGCAGAGCAATGCCTGATCCAGTGCCTGATTTTGCCATTGGTGCGTATGCGAATTGGGAAATTGACGTGTGGCGGAAATTGCGCAATGCCAAGCAATCGGCAGTGAACAGGTACCTTTCCAGTGTTGAAGGGAAGAATTTCATGGTCACCAACCTTGTAGCTGATATAGCAAATTCATACTATGAATTGTTGGCGCTAGACAATCAGCTTCGAATCATTGAGCAGAACATTGAAATCCAAACCGATGCTCTGCGGATCGTGAAATTGCAGAAGAAGTCGGCTCAGGTAACTGAATTGGCTGTCCGCAGGTTTGAGGCCCAAGTGTTGAACACCCGAAGCTTGAAGTTTGCTATCAGTCAGCAGATTATTGAGACGGAGAATAAAATCAATTTTCTTTTGGGCCGTTTTCCGCAGGCAGTTGAAAGAAGCTCAGAAAGATTTGGTGACCTCATTCCCAATCAAGTCTTTTCAGGTGTTCCTTCTGATCTGCTTCAGAATAGGCCAGATTTGAAACAAGCTGAACTCGATTTGATGGCGGCTAAATTGGATGTGAAAGTTGCGAAAGCCAATTTTTATCCTCGATTGGATATTTCATCTGCCATTGGTTTACGGGCGTTTAACCCCACATTTTTGGTGAAAGCTCCTGAATCGATGCTGTATTCTTTAGCGGCTGACATGGCAGCGCCTTTAATCAATAGAAAGGCAATTAAAGCGACCTATTTCAGCGCCAACTCGAAGCAAATTCAAGCCGTATACAATTATGAAAGAACGATTCTTACGGCCTACATCGAGGTGTATAATCAAGTGTCGAACATTCAGAATTTGGAGAGCAGTTATGAATTGAAATCTGAGCAGGTAGATGCGCTTGTAGAGTCCATTACCATTTCAAACAATTTGTTTCGTTCGGCTCGGGCAGATTATATGGAAGTGTTGCTTACCCAGCGCGATGCCTTAGAAGCACGATTCGAATTGATCGAGACTAGAAAACAACAGCTCAACGCCATGGTGAACATATACCAAGCTTTAGGCGGTGGATGGAACTAAAGATAGAAGGTTGGTTTAGTTGAGTAGAACCCTTCCGCGAGCAGGAGCCGGAAGGGATCTTTTTTTTAGTCTTTTTTGATCTTGTTGATTTCAATCTCATCGTAGGCATTGAAAACAAAACCACAATTGGCCTTTGAATTGAGTTTTTTGAAATCAATTTGAACTGCAAGTCCATCAATTTGATATTGCGAACTCAGGTAAACGGGCTTGAACACTTCGTTGCTTACCTCAATTACCCATCCACAACCATCAAGAGCAGGCACACCATAGTTTTAAACGATTGCATCTACAAAATCATTCTTTGTGCAACTTGAGGCGAGCAAGACGAGGCCAATTATAAAGTACTTCATCTCTAAAGCTTTTATTCGAAGAAGATCAATATTGAAGTCAGGTCGGTGTTTTAATCCTCTGATGTTACTGGAAAACCTCGGTCTCTCATGAGGGCTCCAATTTTAGCATCACGTCCTCTAAACATTCGGTATGCTTCTGCAGGATCAATCGCATTGCGCGGTGCAAATAAGTATTTCACCAATTTCTTAGCCAGCTCTTCATCGTAGAAACCTCCGGGAGCTTCAGCGAACGCTTCGGCAGCATCGGCTGTGAGCACATCGGCCCACATGTAACCATAATAGGCAGTAGCATAACCTTCGCCTGAAAAAACATGTCCAAAATGAGGTGTTCTGTGGCGCATTGGCAATTCCTTTGGCATGTTGAGTTCAGCCAATGTTTCTCTCTCGAATTGATCAACATCAATATTCGCAGGATCTGCCAAGTGAAACTTCATATCCATGATGGCTGAGGCCAAATACTCAGTGGTTGAGTAACCTTGATTGAAGTTGCCGGCATTTTTAATTTTCGTTACCAATGCTGAAGGCATCGGTTCACCCGTTTTGCTGTGTACCAAGAAATTATTAATCACTTCATCTGTTGACAACCAACGCTCAAGCAACTGAGATTGAAACTCTGTATAATCTCTCACACCACCATCTAAAGTTGGGTACTTTACATTGGAAGCAAAGAAGTGTAGGGCGTGCCCAAATTCATGAAAAAAGGTAGTAGCATCATCCCAAGACACTAAAAGAGCCTCACCAGGTGCTGGTTTAATAAAGTTGGAGTTGTTGGACGCCAAAACGTTTTTCTTTCCATCGAAGGTGCTGTAGCTTCGGTAGGTGTTTGCCCATGCTCCTGATCGTTTTCCTTCTCTGGCGTATGGATCGAGGTACCACAGTCCAATATTCTCACCCGAAGTTTTATCAGTAACCTCCCACACTTTCATATCCTCATGATACATCGGAACAGTGCCTTCCGGAACAAGAGTAAAGTTGTAGTTGAATAATCTTCCCGCCACGTAATGCATCGCTTCTGTGAGTTTGTCGAGCTGCAAGTATTGTTTTACTTCTTCAGAGTCTAAGTCGTATTTTTCTTTACGAACTATTTCAGCATAAAAGCGATAATCCCATGGTTCAATTGTAATGTCATCGCTATTTCTATCGGCCACGGCTTGCATGTCAGCCACTTCTTCTGCCACTCGTGCGATGGCTGCAGGCCACACAGCTTCCATCAATCCCATTGCTTTTTTTGGAGATTTGGCCATTCTATCTTGAAGCCTCCATTCAGCGTAGTTGGAATACCCTAGCAATTCAACTTTTTTTCTTCTGAGACGAAGGATTTCAGCTATCAGAGCATTGTTATCGTATTCGTCTCCATTATCGCCACGGGCATAAAAATTTGTCCACACTTGCTTTCGCAATTCGCGTTCGGTTGAAAAGGCGAGGAAAGGATCTACGGAAGAACGTGTATTGGTGATGGCATATTTTCCTTCTTGACCTTTTTCGGCAGCAATGTTGGCAGCCGACTTGATAAAATCTTCGGGTAGCCCACCCAATTGCTCTTCGGTCAAATAGGTAATGTAGTTTTCCTCGTCATGCAACACGTTGTTAGAAAATGTGGTGTACAAACCAGAGAGCTCTTTACTTATAGCTGCATATTCCTCTTTCTGCTCAGGACTTAACTCAGCGCCATCCATTTCGAAACTCTTATAGGTCAATTCAACCACGCGCTGCTGATCATCATCTAACGGAGTGATTTGAGAAGCTTCATACACTGCCTTGATACGGGCAAAGAGCTTTTCATTCTGAGTGATTTTGGAACTGAATTCAGAAATCTGTGGAACCAATTCTCCTTGAATTTCTCTGAACTCAGGGCTAGACATGTTCCCACTAAATATCCCATAATAGGTGAATGCGCGATTCAGAGCAGCACCCGAACGTTCCATTTCTTCTATGGTGTTTTCAAAAGTTGCGGGTTCGGGATTGTTCGCTATGGCCTCAATCTCCGCTAGATTCATCTCCATACCTTTGATGATTGCCTCTTTCAAGTCGGCAACATTCATTTTGTCAAAGGCGGGAACTCCGCCATAAGGTCCTGTCCATTCTTTCAGTAAAACATTTTCTGTCATTGGTTCTTCTTTCGGTTCTTGCTCTGCGCAGCTGCTCAAGGCTACAATGGCGACAAATAGGGTGAGGAATTGCTTCATGTGAATAGTGTGTTTTGAGGCATAAAGATAGGATTGGCGACAAAAGAATTGCATCCGAATTGGTTTATACTGTTCACCTTTTGATCAATGGCTATTTATTCCTTCTGCACCGCTCGCTACAGTACTTCACCGATTCCCAATCCTTTGCCCATTTTTTGCGCCATGTGAATGGCTTCTGGCAAACAACGCAGTGCTTTACGGGTAGGTCTCTTTTTTTCATCGAGCTGCGATCAGTATATCAATTCCTTTTTGGCTTTTTTCCAGTATGCGAAAAACGAGGGGAAGTATCCTTTCACGCTGGTCATCCATAATCTCGATTCTTCATGGCCTTTATAGTGAACATTGGTAGGATGTTCCTTGAAATGGATGAGCTCAGAGTCAATAAGAGCATTCAACGCTGAAAATTCTCCAACGAATAACTTGATCCCCGGAATGTTTCCCGAGAGTTCTAAAGCAAAGTCGATGCACTTCTGGCTGACCGGAAATTTCTGAAAGAATGAAGGTTCGAGCAATAGAATTCGCTGTCCATCTTGGTCATTGTGCCAGTACGGATCAAGATTGTAGTAATTGTAAATGAAAGTTTTTTGATGTGGGTCGATTTCAATATCTCCGGACTCTGGAAGCTTGAATTCTTGGCATGGGTCTACAGTTTTTCTGAGATTGTTTGGCGTTTTCAGATTCTCCAATGCACTGTAATCCACATCGAGAATTGTGTCCCGTTGATCGCTATTGAAATACTTATTGATGTTATCTTGATTCGCCACGTACTTTTTGTTGGCAAAAGCTCCGGACACCCATTGCCAACTCAGATGGTTGCTGGCAATATCGCCATCCAAAAGATGACTATACATCCATTGTGCGGGCTCAAGCCAATGTGAGTGGGCTATATTGCAGCAAATGCTGGCTACATACATGCGCATGTGGTTGTGCATGTAACCGGTTTCGTATAGCTCATTGATGGCATCATCAACGGCTGAGATTCCAGTGTTTGCATTCATTACCGCTTCAGGAATTTGATGATTTGAAATCGGATGCTGTTGATGTTTTAAGTCTTGAAAAATTTCGTCCCTTTTCTCGATCCAAACCAGCTGCCAATAGTCTCTCCAAGCTAGTTCTTGAACGAGTTTCTCCACTTTTGCCCATTCAAGATTCAACGTTTTAATGTGTTCAAAGACTTGTTTTATGGAGATTACACCTCTCGAAATGTATGGGCTCAAACGTGTGACCGCTCCGTTCTGGAAGTTTCTAGTAGAAGCATATTTGATGGGGTCAATAGATCTAATGCGATTTTCAATGGCTTTGAGTTGAGTAGGGAAGTCGGTGGAGTAGGCTTGCTTCATTCTTTAACAACAATCAATCAAATAGCTTAGTTTAAGTTCAATTAAGTATTCGGCAGATTGCTGAGGTTGCATCCCGTTTGAATTGATGATATTTGAGCGTTTGTGCAGTAAAACACTGCTTTTAACTAAGAATATCAATGGAAGAACTTACCCTTACCACACCGGCTTTATTATTTTCTGCAATTTCTCTCATTATGTTGGCATATACCAATCGCTTTTTAGCCTATGCCGCTGTTGTGCGAAGTTTGAAAGACAAGTACTTAGAGAAGATGGATAATACCTTGATCGAGCAAATAAAAAACTTGAAACTGAGGCTAAACTTGACACGATACATGCAGATTTTTGGCATATCGAGCCTTTTGCTCTGCGTGCTGACCATGTTTCTTATTTACGTAAAACTCCAAATCTTGGCCATTTGGGTTTTTGGTGCTGCTCTTTTACTGTTGATACTTTCCCTTGCCTTGTTGATCAAAGAGATTCAGATTTCGATCTATGCCCTGAGCCTGCACTTGCGTGATATTGAGGAGCATTTGAAGAAAGATTAGATAAATCAATTCACGGAATTCAAAGGGTGCTCAATGTTGCTTGTTGGACTGGCCAAAAGTTGAAAATGGTCTACTTAGTGCGGATTCAAGGCTCTTTAAATCTCTCACTCCCTTTGTTCCTACGAAATTTTCAATGAGAATTTCGTGAACTAATAACGTTTGTTCTAATTCGATCATTGAGCGAGTCGATGAAGCAACTCCCTGTCTTCTTTAATAATTTTGCTCAGGTACCGAGAAAGTTCAATTTGACTAAGTTTTTTGCTTTTGGCTTCACGTAAATAGTCAAGAATGTCTTGAAGTACGCTTTCTGGAACATCGTCAAGGGATTTTTGAATTTCGGATTTTATCTGCTTTGAAGTCATAATTCAACGATTTGTTCAAAGTTAATTGATAACGGTCAATTCTCATTTTTTTAGTGCAAGCTAACGGTTTGGCTAAACTGCGTTTTAATGCAGTTTAGATTTTGTTGTGTTTAGTTATATTTCTGATCATACCGCTAAAAATCAAACCATGAAAGGGCATTACCATATACCAATAGAGCCTTCCCAATAAACCTAGAGGTCTAAATGTGGCTGTCTGTTCAAGTTGATCACCTACTATTTTGAATTCTAACCAGGCTTCTCCTGGTAGTTTCATTTCCGCAAATAAAAGTAAACGGCCTTCATTCTTATTGGCGTATAAAACTCTCCAAAAATCTACCGCATCTCCTGTCTTAATTGAATTAAGATTGGTTCTACCTCTTCTTAGTCCAACTCCACCAACTATTTTATCTAAGAAACCTCTTAACCTCCATAACCAATTGCCATAATACCAACCTGTTTCTCCTCCTATACTCCATATTTTATTTACAACAGATTCTTTGTTGATGAATTTTCTTTTTCTCTTGTCCTTAAAACACCCATAAGTAGGTACTTCAATATGACTGGATACATTGTGGTCGACTCCGCTGCTTATGTATGAATCTTTCCAGCTTGAAATGATCTCGTTTCTTTCAATTTTGTCGAATGCTTTCTTTAAAGCTTGCTGATAACCAATTGGTTCAATCCCGAGTATAGAGTTAATACTATTGTCACGGCAAACTACTTCTATCTTCATGCTGTCTACAAGAGATACAGCAAGCTTATAAGAGGTAGATGTTACAAAATAGAGCCAATAGGAAGACAGCTTTGGAGTCATTACTGGTACAATAAGAATAGTCCGATTCAGATTCCTATGCTTGGCCAAACCGAGTAACATTTCTTTATAAGTGAGCACATCAGGACCTCCAATGTCAAAATTTCTGTTAAATGTTTTCTCGTTAAACAATGATTTTGTCAAGAATAAGATAACATCAGATATTCCAATGGGCTGACATTTTGTTCTTAACCATTTTGGGGTAATCATGAACGGCAGTTTTTCTACCAGATCTCTTATGATCTCAAAAGAGGCACTACCTGACCCAATGATGATTCCAGCTCTTAGGGCGGTGAAATTATAGTTTCCTTTTCCTAATTCGGATTCAACATTCATTCGTGAACTCAAGTGCTCCGAAAGTTCTGACTCATTCACAATTCCACTGAGGTAGATGACCTGTTTGATGTTTGAACCTTCAAGCGATTTTTTAAAATTAATTGCTGAGATGTGCTCTAGGGATTTATAGTCCGTAGAGGATGACATTGAATGAATCAGGTAATACGCAGCATAAATGTCTTTCGGAACCCGCTCTAGAGTTTTTTCGTCCAGAAAATCGACTTCAATTACCGATACCTTTTGTTTTATAGATTCAGGTGGATTAAACCTCGCAGAATCGCGAACGCAGCAAACTACTTCATGTCCTGCTTCAACTAAAACAGGCAATAATCTTTTTCCTATGTATCCGGTTGCACCGGTAAGCAGTATTTTCATTTTAAATTAAACACAACGGTTTGGTATAAAAGGCGTTTTAATGCCTTTTATACATTGTTAGCGATAGTATTCTATTAATTTAATGTGATCTTACTTGTATATACTTTCTTGTCTGTCCTTAATCGCATCAGATAGATACCCGGTCCTTCGTTAAGTTGGGTGTTCCAAACATTTCCAAAGAAGGTATCGCTTAAGATTGCTCTTCCCATCATATCATAAATTTCGATATCTGTGGGTGATGCAGAGTTGATTTTGACATTAATAAGCCCACTCGAAGGATTAGGAAAGATGATGAAATCTACATCATCATTCAATTCATTTACCGATAAAGACGTAGATTGATTAAAATATATTTTGGGTGCACGAAACGGGGATGTAAATGAAGTGCCCGTAGTAATAATATCTATTTTGTTATCTCCATTTAAATCGGCAACAATATTTGAACCGTTATAACTACCGCTTAAAGTGGAGTCAGCCAGAACGAAATTATTGGATCCTTGATTTTCATAAATATGACCAATTAAACCGTTTAATGCATTACCTATATGCAATAAGTCTAGTTTTCCATCATTATTAAAATCTGCAAAGGATGAAGAATGCAAGAATGTTCCTGGGAAGGGAGTGTTAGGTTGGAGACTGAATGAAGTACCAGTATTAATATAGAATTTAGCGATGTATTGACTGCTGTCATTCTGCCCTACAATAAGAATATCCTGATCTCCGTCATTATCTGTATCACCGAAAGCAATATCTCCAAATTGAGCATTATCAAAAGGAGTACCTGTAACTAAATTAAAGATTCCTGAACCATTATTTTCATACAATTTTGCAGTAGATACATCAGAACTATCAGCTCCGCACATTAATAGATCAAGGTCTCCGTCATTATCAACATCAATAAACTCGGTGGAGCTCATATATGCACCTGTAAATATGGTCCCAGTAACAAGTGTGAATGAGCCTGTACCATTATTCGTGTATAACTTTGAAAAGACATTACCTGAAGCATCCTTCCCTGTCATTATTAAATCTAGATCGTTATCTCCATCGATATCTCCAAAATCAATATCACCAGAATTGGATGCTTCGAATGGAGTGCCTGACGAAATGGTAAAATTCCCTGTGCCATCATTGATGTATAAATTGGCTGTTGCACTTGGCGAGCTGGTATTACCAGTCATCATTAAATCCATATCTCCATCACTGTCAACGTCTGCAAATTCAGCAGCACCATTATATACATTTACTATAGCTGGTTGGGACACTGCAGTGAAGTTTCCACTACCATCATTTTCGTACAGGGTTGAAGTAACACCTGTTGGTCCAGTTCCAGTAATTAGAAGGTCATTATCGCCATCCAGATCTATATCAGCATAGGCTACTGAACCTGCATCTGAATCCTGTAAAGTTTGAGTTGTATCAAGTTCGACAGTAATTGATTGACTGAAGCTATTCAATGTCAATACCGTCAATAATAGTGTAATTGTTCTTTTCATTGTTTTTTAATTATCGCTAACGGTCTAGTGTA
>Ga0181559_10002314_pt1 | contig 18910 bp, 20 predicted proteins | sample 011ome_21_FD_133752 | JGI IMG/M metagenome (GOLD analysis project Ga0181559, IMG submission 133752) | Coastal salt marsh microbial communities from the Groves Creek Marsh, Skidaway Island, Georgia - 011508AT metaG (megahit assembly) | ecosystem: Environmental > Aquatic > Marine > Intertidal...
TAATCTTCCCACTAGTGACCCTACAAATGCAGGACAACTGTGGAATGATTCAGGAACATTAAAAATAAGTGCAGGTTAATAACGAGTAAAGGCGTAATAAATACACAAAATGGCGTACACAATAAACAAAACAGACGGAACAGTAGTAACAACAATCACAGACGGAACGGTGGACAACACCACTTCGTTGCAGTTGTTTGGAAAGTCATATTCAGGGTTTGGTGAAGGTCTCAACGAGAACTTAGTCAAGTTGTTGGAGAACGCGGCGTCAACCTCGGCACCCACAGCACCATTAAAAGGTGAACTGTGGTTCGACACGACAACAAACCAGATAAAAGTGTATGACGGAACAAGTTTCAAACCCACGGGAGGTGCAAAATCAAGCGCCAGTGAGCCAACATCACCATCAGCGGGTGATCTATGGCATGACACAGGCAATGATCAGGTATCTGTTTACACAGGATCAGCATGGCTACTGGTTGGTCCGGTTTACACATCAGGACAAACACTTTCAGGATTCAAGATAGAGACCCTGGCCAGTGCAGGAGGAAACAAGGTTGTTGCCTCAATGTACGCGGGCAACACGAGGGTTGCAATACTTTCAAAAGAGACATTCACACCAAGCGCCTCACAGACAGGATTCGCAGAGATCAAGGCAGGTTTGACACTCAATTCAACTTTAGGTGCCGTGTTTGAAGGAACAAACACACAAGCCACTTTCATAGACACTTCGTCGACCACCAATTCATCCGGTACACTTATTGCTGGAGGTAACTTCCTAAGGGCAGATGCCTCTGATACAACATCGGGTGCATTGACGATCACGAATGATTCGGGCATAACACTGGGAGCGTCCGGAGAACTTACAGTCTCAGTGTCAAGCAACGACATCACGGTGGCGCAGACGTCACAGGACAAGGATTTGAAATTCACAGTCAACGACGGAGGGGTAACAAAGACACCATTGCAACTTACCGGAGCAGACGGCGGGGTAGACATTACAGGTGACTTGACAATCACAGGTAACTTGAATGTGAGCGGTGCCTACAACTACACATCATCAGACATAGTGCAACACTCAGATACCTTCTTGAAAGTAAACGCAGGCGGTGGCGAAGCAGACGCTGGACTAATAGTAGAGACGACAGACACCGATGATGCAAGAATGTTCTATGACGTTTCAGAAAACTATTGGGCGGCAGGTGAGAACCAAAGTTATTCACAAATTATTAGATTGGCAGATGCAACAGCAGATGGTAATGCAAACAAGGAAAAAGTTTTAAAAACATCAGCGGCTGGCCTACTCACAGTGACCAACGTGAGTTTAGCGGCGGTCGGTTCGGCTATCACCACTTCAGACACTTCGAGCGTTAGTGTCCCGACTATAGGCCAGGTGGCAACATTCGGAGAACAATGGGGCGGATCTAAAAAATTCGTAGACACTGCGGCACCGAACGGTGTCAACGATTCAGGAAGCGCCGACGGAGATTTCTTTTTCGTAAGGGAGGCGTAACTCGTGCCAACCACTACATCATCATTCTTGTACACAGGAACGTTACGTAAAGTGACCATACCACCAGGAGCAACTTCTTTGACGGTGCACCTATGGGGTGGCGCCGGAGGCGGCGGTGGATCAGATAGGAACAGCGGAGGTGCAGGTGCCTCTGGACACTACGTGACGGCATCCAACATAAGCCTAACAGCAGGACAGGAGATCCAAGTGACCGTAGGTGGCGGTGGTGAGGGTGGAAGTTCTGGAGGTAGTGCTCCGGGAGGAACGAACGGCAAGAGCAGGACACAGTATTCAGGAGGCACAGGAGGGAATTCAGGACCATCAGGATCATCAGGTGCCGGAGGAGGTGGCGGAGGAGCCACAGTGATATTCATTAACGGAGCAGAGGCAGTGGTCGCAGGTGGCGGCGGTGGCGGCGGCGGTGGCGGACTTAACTCCGCAGGCGCAGTGGGAATCAACGCAAACTCGGCCACAGCGAGATCACCAGGCACGCTGGGAGAGAACGGAGCAGGACATTCCGGAGACGGTGGTGCGGGTGGTGCCGGCGGTGGAGGTGCAGATGGCGGAACAGGTGGTTCCGGTGCAACGGCCGACAACGGGGGTACTGGCGGACGTTCAGGATCTGACAACGCGGCAGGCGGCACGGCAGACGCAGGATCAGGTGTGACACCTGGAGGCACTGGTGTGCAGTACTACACTTCGGGAGTTGCAGTGGGAGGTTCAGCGGGCCAGTCAGGCGGCAACGGTAAAGCGGTACTGCTGTTCAACATCGAAGTCAATGCCAAATACAAAGTTTCAGGGGTATGGAAGGACATATCAGACATAAAATACAAAGTTTTAGGTGCATGGAAAGACATCACCGCGGCATACTACAAAGTAGGTGGCACATGGAAAGCTCTATACAACTCAGGAGTAAATTTTACAGAGACAGCGGCAGGATTTGGAGACTCGACGGGTAATACCACTTCGGGCTCAACTGGCTCAACACCGGCTCCACCACCATCAGGAGGAGGAGCAGATCATCCATACGTTGGTCCCGAACCGGATTCGAGGGTCATATGCACTTGGCTGACCAGAAATGGTCTGATGTCCGAAGAGGACCTGCTGATAGACAACATCTATTCTGTGAAACATGTCTCTGAAAGCACAAAAATTGGTTACTGGTTCTGGGCGGTGCCATACGTGAGATTCATGGACAATCAACATAGGAAAGATACAAAATTTTCAAGATATTTGGTGAGATTCTCAAAAGCATTAGCACAATCTCGTACCAACGAGATCAAACGTGAAATGGGATATGTGCATGATCATGACTACCTAGGCAAAACCACAAGATTTATAGGTGAAAATCTGTGTACAGCACTGGGATTTGTGCTCAAACCGTTCATAAAACAGAGATACACACGATGGTTGGAAGAGACTGATCCACGTAAAATGGATTGGTAGTAAATACACAAGGAGGACAAAATGGCAACAACAAAACAGGACGTAGCAGATTACATAAACAGCAATCTCGGCACACTAACTGCGGAAGAAATCGCAAAGATAGACGAGAAGATGAACCCCGAAGTGGCAGAGATACTGATAAAATTACTGGGAGACGTGAGTTTTTTGGTCGAAGTAAGGGACAATAAATCTAACTAGAAATGGCATACAAGATTAACAACACATTTGGAACCTTGTTGGTCACGCTGGCGGACGGAACAATTGACGTAGCGACCACTGACCTCGCATTGTTTGGGAAAGGATATGCGGGTTTCGGAGAGAGGCTGAATGAGAACCTTGTCAAACTCCTAGAGAACTTCAACAACACCACGGCACCTTCTAACAAGATACAGGGACAACTTTGGTTCGATCAAACCAATAAACGAATCAACGTGTGGACAGGTGACAAATGGAAACCAGCAGGAGGTCCTGCCAATTCAACCACCGCACCAACTAACGCGGTACAAGGCGACCTATGGTTCGACACAACAAATAATCAACTTTACGTGTACACAGGTTCTGCTTGGACACTTATTGGTCCAACAACGGTGGCGGGTTCAGGTGTCACTGCTGTGATACCAGAAACAGTAAAGGACAGCACAGGTGTCAACAGATCGATACTCAAATTGGTTTCCAATGACTCGGTAGTGGGTGTGGTATCCGACCTTGCATTCACTCCTAGTTCAACTGACACAACATCTGCCGCATTGATATCAGCGGGTTTTGCCACAGTGGCACAAGGTATACAACTTTCAAGCACAGTGTCGAGTGCCAAGTTCAGAGGAACGGCAACAGATGCAGACGGATTGGGTGGTGTAGCGGCATCCAGTTTCTTGAGGTCAGACCAATCGGACACCACAACAGGTAGATTGACAGTGCAGACAGATGACGGTATAAGACTTGGTGCAGGTAATGATGTAACAATGACATTGTCAAGTGATGATTTTACCATAGCACAGACCACACAGGACAAGGACATTATATTCACGGTCAACGATGGCGGTACCACGAAAGAGGCATTAAGGATCACAGGATCAACGGGTAGGATAGAACATCTTAGGGTAGGTGATCTCACAGTTGACGGCACCAGCACGGTGATCAACACAAGCACATTGAGTGTCGAGGACAACATAATAGAATTGAACAGGAACATATCATCCAACGCCGGAATGCCAAACTACACTGGACTAAAAGTCAACAGGGGAGAGACTTCGGTGTCAACGGAACAGAACCTGTACTGGGTGTGGGACGAGACCTACGCAAACGATGAGTCAACAGGTGATGATACTGGTCCCGCTGGAGGTGCCTGGACAGCGTTCAGGTCATCTGACACAGACACGGAATTGGAAGCACCCACACTGGTGGACATCAGGGCCAACATAATCCATGCCACATCAACAGCGGCCAGATATGCAGACCTGGCGGAAAGATACAAGGCAGACATGCAACTGGAAGTGGGAGATGTGGTGATTTTAGGCGGTCAAGAGGAGATAACCAAGTGCGATGATGAACTTTCAGATGCTGTATTTGGTGTGATTTCAGAATCACCGGCGTTTTTGATGAATGCACAGGCGGGAAACAACGATTCACACCCCATGGTGGCACTGAAAGGACGTGTGATGGTGAAATTGCGAGGTACAGGAAAGGCGGGAGATCGTGTGGTTTCAGCAGGCAACGGCGAGGCACGTGTGGCCGACCTGGAAGAATGTACCGCTTTTAACACTCTGGGCAGACTGCTTAAGGATAAATACAACAAAGAAACAGCACTAACAGAATGCGTTATAGGAGTTAAATAATTTTATGGCATACGTAGCAGGTGATACAATTTTAGACGACGAGTACAACGCTTTCGTCAACAACAGTTCAAGTCCATTCGGATACAATCATATCGCAGGCACAGGAAGCCTAAATTATGGACTGGGACAGACAGAGATTACAACAGTTTCCCCAGGCAATACCATCAATGCATCTCAGTGGAACAGTCTATTCACAGGGTTGGACAACATTGCCAATCACACAAATCAATCAACCTTCGTGGGAAGAGCAGTATCAGCCGGTGACAATATCAATATAGCGTCGGCCATAGCGACGGACCTGTCAACGCTTGCCACGGCGGTCGCGGCAGGATCAACAGGCGCAACTGCAAAAACCACATCTTCGGCACTGCAGACGGTGACCACAGGTTCGGAGGGTTGGGACAACACGGCCTTCCAGGAAGTTTCAGTGAGTTTCTCCAATGCCAATCAGATGAGATGGTTCTTCAACGCTGGCGGCAAGGTAAGGATCACGGTTGGGGCCACAGCGGCATCAACGAGTGCCAAGGACACGGCCTTCGTAGGACTGGGTAATGCTACTGGCAACCTTGACATAGGATCACAGTCCACAACGAGATCAGGTTCAGGACACACGACCACCACCAACGGTCTCGCCAACGGTTTCTATGACCTAGGAACAGGTTACACCACACTGCTCCTACTGACACAGAGCAGTTACGCGGCCTACAACGCAAACACCCTTAAAATTGAAGCCAAGTTGGACGCGGCTCCAGGATCAGCCACGAAGATATTCGTCAAGATGACAGCCTCGGATGCGGCGGCGGACACACAGTTCACAAGTGGTAACACATCAAGCATTCCGGTCGGTATCAAGGACACACCAAAAATGGTGACCACACTGTTTACCATAAATCCAACCACCGCGGAAGGTCTTAGCGTGGTTTACACACCAAGCACTACGGCCACGGAACAAAACGGTACCACTTAAGATATTTTTTTACTCCAATTGATTTTGGACCATAATTATGTTATAATTGTGGTATGAACATAGATCAATTGAAAGAGCTATCCAGACAGAGTTTCGACTTCAACACACAGAAGGCCAACGCCCTCAGGAAAGCACAATCCGATCAGGTACTTGTGTATCAGAACCACATCTTCCGTGCTGATCCCGAGACCATATGTCTTGTGAAGACGGCGTCGGAGGGTGGGAAAAGTTTTTTCATTCTCGACTCAAACTCAAACCCTGTGGAGATCAAAGAGCCAACTGAGTTCCTTGACCTTTTATTGAAGAAAAACCAATCAGCACTCAACGCCTATCACCAACTATACCAAGACATCAGAAACAGAAAGGTGTGATGACTACAGGAGTACTGCTTTACTGTTTTGATACCAGTCAGGTGGCATACAGCAAAATAACTGAACGCTGTGTTGCACTGATCAAAAAGCATTTGAAATTGCCCATCACTGTCGTGACAAACTGGGACACCTATAAGAACTTTGGTCCCATGGGAATGATCAATTACAAGATCATGGACAACGAAACAAACAACACCAAGTTGGGCAAACCATGGTACAACCTCGAAAGGCACATGGCCTATGATCACTCACCATACGACCTCACGGTGGTCATGGATGTGGATTATTTCTGTTACTCGGATAAGTTGTTGAGATTAGCAAACACAGAAAGTGATTTCCTAGTACACAAGGATGCACACGATGTGATCAAAAGTGAGAAAATGGAATACCACAGAGATGCGATGCTCGATCTTGTATGGGCCACGGTCTTGATTTTCAGAAAAACACCAAGGACCAAGGCCATATTTGATACGGTCAGATTGGTCAAACAAAATTATGTGCATTACTGTAATCTATACAGGATCACATATCCAAATTTCCGTAATGATTACGCATTCGCAATCGCCTTGAATCAGATATCTGGTCACGGTGATTATGACATCATACCCGACAGCATCGCCACCGTCCCTGCTGATGCCGAAATTTTGAACCTAGAGGAAAACGGTGCGGTTGTGAGATGGAAAGACATAACAGTCAAACTGTGTGATCAAGATCTGCATTTTTTAACCAAGGAGGTGGCCAATGTCTAAGGGATTTGTCTGGTTCTGCCAGAACAGCACTGAAACAGACTATTCAAAATTATCATGTGAATTGGCAAGGACGTTGAAAAAACACAACAAGGAAAATAATGTGTGTGTGATAGTGGACAAAGACAGCGTGTTCAAGAGCGAACACGTTGATGTAGTCAAAGTCTTGACCAACGACGATGCACAGGATCATGTGAAAAAGTTCGCAAACGAATATCAAGTTTTTCAACTCACGCCATTTACACACACCATAAAACTTGAAGCGGACATGTTATGGAACACCAATACCGATTGGTGGTGGTACTATCTGTGGCAACATGATCTAGTGTTCTCGATTGATTGTTTTGATTACAAAGAGAAGAGAGTGAAGGACAAAGAATACAGGCCTTTTCATGCAAAAAATTTCCTGCCAAACTTGTACAATGGAATGACATATTTCCGTAGAAGCATGTTTGCAAAAAAATTTTATGATACGTGCGGAGCGATTGTAAAAAATTGGAATTTTGTAAGGCAAAATCTTCTAGTAAATTGTTTCGACCAGTTGCCAACTACAGACGTGGTGTATGCTCTTGCGTACAGGATTATTGATCCCGCCTGTGAACAACTGCTTGACTACCCATGGTTCAAGTTCATACACAACAAGCCGGCTGTCCATCAGGGCACATTCAACTACGATCCTAGCAACTACTACTATCCAATGAGGATAGATGATGCTTTGTTCTTTGGAGAAAGAAAGGTAACTGCACCACTTCATTACTTCTACAAAAATTTCTTGGAGGTGTTAGATGCAAGAACTGTTTAAGGCATTCGCAGATCTACCAAAACGGTCCGTGAAAAGACATTTGGTAAAGATACAGGGCAAGGAAGTGGAAGTGTCGCTGAATGAAAAATTGGAGATTATAAACAACGGAGAGAACAATTACGTCCTTCAGGGGGGAAAGCCCGTCAAGGTGGAAAGAAAGATAGATAGGAACGTGTTTCCTGAAATTGAAAATTTGAAATCAGATCCGTTCTGGCCAAAAGAGAGTTTTACATGGAAAAGATCAGAATAACAGATTTGGATTTTGTGTTCATCAGTTTCGATGAACCCAACAAGGACTACAACTACGCTGACCTGGTGAACAAGGTGCCTTGGGCCAAGCGTGTGGATGGCGTGGTGGGATTTGACTCCGCACACAAGGCCGCGGCAGAGATAGCAGAAACAGATTTTTTCATCAGTGTTGACGGAGACAACATCATAGACGAAAGTTTCTTGCTACAAACACTGGACTGGACCAAGACAGACAGGAAAGCAGTACACAGGTGGAGGGCAAAAAACAGCATCAACGGCCTTGTCTATGGTAACGGTGGACTTGTAGGATGGGATAAAGAAACTTGCTTGACCATGCATACGCACGAAAATGCCAAAGATCCACGTGCCAAATTGGATTTCTGTTGGACGGTCAAACACGAGAACCTACACAACTGCTATTCCGAGACAGTGATGAATGCAACACCGAGACAGGCATTCGTGGCCGGCTACAGGGAGGGTGTAAAGATGAGTCTCGAACAGGGTATGAGGATAGAACCAGGTGATTTCAGCAAGAAGATCTGGCCATCCAATCTTAAGAATTTAGTGACATGGATGTCGGTCGGGGCAGACGTGGATAATGGCAAATACGCCATGTTGGGTGCAAGGATCGGCTGTTATGCCACAACACTGGATAAGAATGACGTTGAGCAGATATCTGACCTCCGGGGCATGAAGCAGGTGTATCAAAAACACCTGGAAGATCACATGTTCGATTTGGATGAGGATATACGATTGTACGGCGAAAGCCTACGCAACCAGTTGGACATACCAGTGGCGGAGTTGGGAGCAGAACAAAGTAGGTTCTTCAAATTTTGCATGCCACAACACATCAACAAGGGGGTGCAAGATCGTGAGTACAAGTGATTACAAGGCAGACGCACTGAGGGCCAAGGACAAGTTGTCCACAGTATCGCCCACCATGTGCCTGGCCAAATGGAACCAGACGTCACTGCACTTGCCAACAGGACTGACCAACAGTTGTTATCATCCACCATTGCACAGGATAGACGAAGGCATGCTGAAGGACAACCCGGCCGCACTGCACAACACACACGAGAAACTGCAGGAACGTGCCATGATGCTGGACGGCGACAAGCCAGGTGGCTGTAGTTACTGCTGGAACATAGAGAAGACCGGCGAGATGTCGGACAGGCACTACCGTTCGGGGGAACCATGGGCAATGCAGGACTTCGATGACATAAGGAAGAACCCCATAGATGAAAAGTGGACACCCAGGTACGTAGAGGTCAACTTCAACAACGCCTGCAACTTCAAGTGCAGTTATTGTAGTCCACAGTTCTCGACCACGTGGGGCAAGGAGGTGGACAGGTACGGAGAATATCCCACATCTCCGCCCCACAACGCACCAGAGCATTTCCAGGGCAGGCGAAGGCCTATCCCGCACAGGGATGACAACCCATACGTGACCGCTTTCTGGCGATGGTGGCCTACGCTGTACAAGAACCTCAAGCACTTCCGTATGACCGGTGGTGAACCCATGATGGACAAGAACACCTACAAGGTGTTCCAGTACATAATCGATAATCCCAAACAGGACCTACATCTCAATGTAACCAGCAACATGTGTCCTCCAGAAAAGAAACTCAAGGAGAAGTACTTCAACATGGCACAGGAGATATGTATGCAGGAAAAGGTGGAACACATGATGCAGTTCGTGAGTGTTGATGCATACGGTAAACGTGCGGAGTACATCAGGGACGGGTTGGACTTCAACTACATGATGGACAACGTGGAGGAGTTCCTGGATAGGATACCTGGCCGTAACTCTATCACATTCATATGCACATACAACAACCTCAGCATAACAAGTATGGACAAACTGCTGGAGAAGATACTGGAACTGCGTACCAAGTACTCAAAGACCTATCAGAGGGTGTGGTTCGACGTGCCATTGCTGAGGCAACCCGCATGGCAACAAATCACCTTGTTACCAGAGTCATATCAGAGTATACATGAGGACAACATAAAGTACATGCAGGATAATTCCGGTGAAGACAATGGTCTACACATATTCAAGGATTTTGAGATCCAGAAGATGCAGAGGAACCTCGCATATTGGCGCGAAAACGCTGACGCAAGTACGCAAAACAAAAAAAACTTTTACGCTTTCTTTAACGAGCACGACCGCAGACGTCTCACAAGGTTCTTGAACACATTCCCCGAGATGGAGGAGTTCTGGGAGGAGTGCAAGAATGCATAATATTATCGCTCACGGTTGCAGTTTCACAAGGTACAAGTGGCCTTGCTGGCCTAAGTTCGTGACATGGTTTAATAGCGGAACAATAATGAAAAACGAAGGCAGGTCAGGTAGCGGAAATGAAACAATATCACGTGCGGTCATCAACAGCGCCATGAAATACAAAAACATAAGACACATGTACATAATGTGGTCTGGCACAGACAGGTATGAAATAATAACGAAAGATAAAAGCGAATATGAACTAAAAGAAAATATGACCTATAATGTATGGAATGAGGATTTTAGGTGGAGTACCTGGTATGGCGGACATCCTGAACAGGACAAGCACGAGTACTACAGGCGCTATTTCTGGAATGAAGAACACCAATATTACAGGACATTGGAACACATACACAGGACACAGATGTTCCTAGACAACAAAAAAATCCATTACACAATGATGTTATTCAACAAGGACGTGTTACGTGATAACTTTTACAGTGAAAGTGAAAAAGCATTGTACAACATGATAGATTGGAGTAAGTTCCTTTTCTATAAGGATAGAAAAGGCCTATGGGAATTTGCAGAGGATAATTACAAGGAATACTACATGCCTGGAGATACACATCCTCCACCCATAGCACACTATCACTGGGTGAAAGACATAATGTTCCAGAGCAACATGCTCTGCCCACAAGACGAATACGACAAACTGAAAAATTACTTTGAGGAACCAGATGAACGATCTTGAATATAAGAAAAAGATACTAGACACAAAGAGCGCCAGTTTTTGTGGAGCAAAATGGTACAACGCCACAATTTGGTTAGGTTCAGGAATGACTACCAGTTGTCACCATCCGTTGCCGCACAGGATTGACCTAGAAGAAATAAAAAACAATCCAAGTGCAATACACAACACACAACAGAAAAAAGAACAACGAAGGCAGATGCAGTGTGGAGAAAGACCCGCAGGTTGCGAGTACTGTTGGAAGATAGAGGATGTGGGCAGAGACAACATCAGCGATAGGGTTTATAAATCAAAGATATTCACAAATGATGACTTAAACAAGGCATTCAAAAATGACCACAACGACAACGTGAATTTGAAAACATTAGAGATAGCATTTGACAGGACCTGCAATTTCGCTTGTACATACTGCAATCCAGCATTCAGTTCAACATGGGCAAACAACATAAAGCAAAAAGGGCCATACACAGGACTTGAGACAGATGGCAGGAATCATTTCACTCACACACACGATTCTGCCGAACCATACAAGAAAGACGAGGTAAATCCTTATGTTGAAGCGTTTTACAAATGGTGGGAATCCGACCTGCATAGAACACTTGACGAACTGAGGATCACAGGAGGAGAACCAATGATGTCTCCTAATCTTTGGCGCCTATTGGACTGGATAGAAACACAAGGTGACAAGATGAATCCCAACATGGTGATAGCGATCAACAGCAACCTAGGTGCAAAGCAGAGCATAATTGACAGATTCAAATACAAACTTAAAAAATTTGATAAGTTTGAACTCTACACTAGTTGTGAGGCCACATTCACACAGGCGGAATACATCCGTGACGGATTAGACTACGGTGCATGGCATTCAAACATGTTGCACATGATGGTAGACAAGGTACCACGTGCCATACACAACATGGCCACAATAAATGCATTGTGTCTTGAATCACTGCCACAGTTCTTGGAAAAGATAATCTGGTTCAAAAACGCCGGCAAAGTGTATGGTCCTAGCATCAACTTCACATTGAACATACTTAGGTTTCCTAGTTTCCAGTCGCCCCTAGTACTACCAGATGATCTCAGGAATAAATTCAAGAGCGACCTTGAAAAGTTCTTAACTAATAACAGTAAATGGCTGGAGAGCATGGAAATAGATCACACACAAAGATTAATCGATTACTTGGATGTTGTGAAAACACCGCATGCGGGTGCGGCCGAGCAGAGTAAACTACAACGAGATTTTAAAGCATTTTACAGTCAATACGACAAAAGATCAGGAAAGGATTTTGAAAAGACTTTCCCAATAATAGGAGAATGGTATCGTGGCATATGAGTACGGAGCCAAAGAGCCCGAAAAACTAAAGATTAACGACATGACTCCCAGGGAAAAGGAGTTGCTGATAGAAAGTGACACATTCTGCATGATGCCGTGGCTTCACTTGCACGCCTTTCCAGATGGTAGGGCATTCCCTTGCTGTTTTGGTCTAGACAACCATCCCGTAGGAAACTTGAACAAGGATTCCATGGAGACTGTGTTCAATGGACCCGACATGAAAGAGATGCGTGTCAACATGCTGAACAACAAGAAGAGCAAACAGTGTGTCAAGTGTTATGACCAGGAGAAGTCGGGTTTCTTCTCACTGCGTTTGAGCTCTAACAAGCATTTTGGACACAACATAGGTATGACAGAGAACACAAAAGCAGATGGCACAGCAGACTTTGTCATCAAGTACTGGGATATAAGGTTCAGCAACTTGTGTAACCTAGCGTGTAGAAGTTGTGGTACATGGTTCAGTTCAAATTGGTATGAAGATCATAAAAAATTGAATGGAGGCCCTCCCGGACATGCAAAAATCATAAGAGTGGGTAGAACAGCAGACGACATATGGGAGCAGATGTTAGAACAGTTCGATCATGTTGAGCAGTTCTACTTTGCGGGAGGCGAACCACTTATAATGGAAGAACACTACAGGATATTGAAAGAGCTAGACAAACGTAAGATGTATCACGTGAGATTGATCTACAACACAAACTTTACTAGACTTAAATTCAAAGACATGGATGTGTTGGAACTCTGGAACAAGTTTGACTCAGTGTCCATAGGAGCCAGCCTAGATGCAGAAGGCGACAGAGCAGAATACATGCGTAAAGGAACAGTGTGGAAAGATGTGGTGGCCAACAGGAAACGTATGCTAGAAGTATGTCCCCAGGTTGATTTCTACATATCAAGCACGGTAGGGCTTATCAACTCATTGCACATTGTTGATTTCCATAGAAGTTGGGTGGACCAAGGATTGTTGAAACCACAGGACTTCAATTTTAATTTGTTACAGTATCCGTTTGCACAGAGGATTGATCTTTTACCAGATAGTTTCAAACAAAAAGTCAAAGAGAAATACGAGAAACACATAGAATGGTTACGTCCGTTGGACAATCTAACAAGGGCCACAAAGGGCTTTGAGGCAGGGTTAGATTACATGATGAGAAGAAATAATTCTAAAGATATAAATCAGTTCAAAGAAACAATGCAGAGGATGGACGTCATTAGGAATGAAGACATAGTCAAAACTTTCCCAGAACTTGCGGAACTCTATGAAACGGATTAAACCGAGTGAAGGAAATAAAACCTTCTGCATGGCTCCTTGGACACACACGTACCTTTCACCGCAGACAGAAAGACGTATGTGCTGTGCATCCAGAGAGCCTGCACAGAGTTTCAGGCAGTACATAGACACAGGCAATGACGCCAAAGAATACAAACCACTGACACTGAAGGAACATTGGAATTCAGATCACATGCGATCTGTCAGACTGCGTATGATGGCAGGTGATGAATTATCTGAATGTGAAGTGTGTGATCATAAACTGTTGAACACAGATGTGTATAGGTCATACTGGAATCAGTTATTCAAACACAAAATAGACGAAGCGTTTGACAGTACAGACGGAACAGGGGCGACCACTATGCCAACCATCAGTTTTGATTACAGGTTCAATAACCTATGCAACTTCAAATGTAGGATGTGTGGAGACATGTTGAGTTCGAGTTGGGAAGCGGAGTCAAGGAAACACAAAACATGGACGAAAGAATCACAGCCATGGATGGCGTCACCATTGCGAGAACAGATAACGAAGTTCCAGGACACACAGGTTGTGCAAGAGTTCGTTGAAGCGGTAGAAACAAAAACCATAAAAGAAATATACTGGTGTGGTGGAGAACCTCTGATGTGGGATATGCATTGGAAGGCCATGCAGAGGATAATAGAACTGGGATTCGCCAAAGAAGTGTATGTGAGATACAACACGAATCTAAGCAGGACTTCCTTCAAAGGAATCAAATTGTTTGACCTACTGCCACAGTTTCAGGACTGGCAGATATGTTCATCACTGGATGGAACGGGAGAAGTAGGGGAGTACATCAGGGACGGATTGAACTACGAACAGTGGTTAGAAAATTTTAAAGAAGGACTTGCAGTTGCAAAAACATCTAGGGAAATGAGATTGGACTACACTATAACAATGCCTGGTTTACTGGAACTTAAAAAAATGTTTGATCTAAGCAGAGAGCTGGACACAGAGATACTGACAAAAGTCATGTTTACTTTTAGCAATGATGAGATTTTGAGTCCACTTTCTCTACCAAAACACCTATTGGAAACACTAATAGACGAAGCACTAGACTACATGGAACCACTTACCACGCGAAAGCAAAGATCATTGATAGATGTTTTAAAGAATCTGAGACAGAGACAAACATTCGTTCCTACAAAAAAAGGCAAACAAAGACAAGAACGCATTGACAAGATCAGGAGACAAGATATAACAAAGATATTGAGCAGAGACGAAAGGGTGTTGGATTGGTGGACAAGTATATAAAATCAAATGTGTGCCCGTTGCCATGGACGCACCTAGAAGTTGATGTTAACGGTGGTGCCTCGCCTTGTTGTCTGTACAAGGGCAGTGTGCCTGGTGTGAAAGTTTACAAACAGAGTTTGAAATCCATACAAGACACAGAATACATGGCGGGACTACGTGAACAGTTCAGGAATGGTGAACGCCCTGCTGGTTGCCAGAGCTGTTGGCAGGAGGAAGATGCAGGCAAGACTTCGAAGAGACAAAATTCTATTTACAAAATGCGTAGCAGTCTACAAAACTGGACCCCCAATAGCGAGCCAACCCTAAAATTTATTGACTTTAAGTTGGGAAATGTGTGCAATCTTAAGTGTAGGATATGTGGATCATGGAGTTCCTCGAAGTGGGCCCAGGAAGAAATAGATTACGAGACGGCCAAAGGCGGAGACAACCCACTGGCAAGGATGCAACTCAAGGAAGGCGGCTGGCCAAAACGTAACCCACAATTTTTTGAGGAGTTGCAGGAGGATCTAAAACACGTGGAGTACTTCGAGTTCACAGGCGGCGAGCCGTTCATGATCCGAGATCATTTCAAGATTCTGATGCACTGTGTGGAGAAGGGTTATGCCAAGAACATAGACATACACTACAACACCAACGGCACACAGTTGCCACCTAAGGACATATTCGACCTGTGGAGTTACTTCAAGCACGTTGAAGTGGCCTTCAGCATTGATGACGTGGGAGAACCTTTCGAATACCAGAGACATCCTGCCAAGTGGAGGGAAGTGAATCAGAATCTGATCAAGTTCAAGGAAATGAAGACGGCAAACATGGACTTCCAGATATGTTCTACGGTGAGTATTTTCAACGTGTTCAACTGGGCCAAGATGGCACTGTGGGTGGCACAGTTCCAACCCAAGTTCTTCTATGTGAACACCTGCTTTGATCCAGTTGTGTTCAACATACAGACATTGCCCAGGCAGGTCAAGGACATAGTGGTGGACAGGTATCACATGCTGACTGACTACCAGCCCAGCATCAGGTTCATGAATGCCGCGGACAGGGATACACCAGAGATACGAGCAGAAAGGAAAAGAAGAATATTACAAACAGATGCATACAGGAAAGAAAATTTTGGAGACATGTTTCCACTTTTAAATAACATACTGAAGATATATGAGTAAGAAAGTAATTATAGGAGGTTGCAGTTTCACGCTAGGGAATGAACTCTCGGATGATGTGGACGGCAAGACACCATCCAAGAAGACATGGGCCTATAGGCTGACAGAAGCAACATACGATGACTACATATGCACTGCGTCTGGTGGAGCAGGCAACAGTGCTATAGCACGTAGGACATTCAAGGCCGTGTCACAGAACAGTGACGTTGATTGTGTGCTGGTCATGTGGAGTTTTCTCTCTCGTTATGATTGGGCCATGCCCAGGAATGAAATGTTAGAGGACACAAGGTGGACAAGTATCTCTCCATGGGACACAACAGGCGGAAACGTGGAAGCATTTAGGACAATGCAGGGATCAGAAACACAGCAGGAGCAATGGAAAACCAGACAAAACAACATGCTAGAATCTGGGGTAAAACCTTTTGCGGAGGCCATATACAAATATGCGGCCAACCAGTACCATGAGACCTACCTCAGTTGGAAGAGCATTATCTGGTTGCAGAACATCCTAGAGAAGAAAAAAATACCATACATGTTCACGATGGCCGACAATAGCCTCTTCTATGACGAGTTGAAACACCATAAAGATCAAGACAGTCTTTTGATGGGTCTCCACAACGAGATAGACTTTACCAAATGGTATAGTTTTGGAGAGAGGATGATGGGTTTCAATCAATGGGCATTATTGAATGACTATCCACGTGGCACCACACATCCACTTGACGAGGCACACCAAGATGCTGTAAAATTAATGTTACCAACTTTTAACAAACTGATAGGAGACAGATAATGTTCACTTGGATAAAGAACCTGATCAACAAGATCAAACAAGAGATCAAGTACAGGAAGAGACTCAAAGAGTTAAAGAAGAAAGACCCATTCATATACAAATAGGATGGTGCTCAAAAAAATCAAGAAAGCGTTGGAAAAGACGCCCCAGTTCGAACTGATCGAACTGCCGTACATAGATGTCACGGAAGATCCTGTGCGACCTGAACTGAGCCTGGAGTTCAGACAGGCCTACGGCAGGAAGATATATGGCATCAAGGACGAGGAGGGCGACATAGCGGCCGTCATGTGTTTCGCATTCACACACGGTATCCCCAAGAGCGTGGAGGAGATGGACACCATGAGCAAGGACGCCGCCATGCAGGCCATACACAGGGCAGGACAACAGGGTTCTATAGCGATAGCCTACACGGTGTGGGCCAAGAAGAAAGGTGGTGGAAAGCACATGGTCAATGAGGTGTACAAGATGATCAAACAATCAAACCATCTCAACAGATTGATCACATTGAGTCCTCTCACGGACATGGCACGTAAGTTTCATCTCAAGAACGGAGCCAAGGAAGTGCAGGTCAACCTCACAACACAGAATTTCGAGTACGACGTAGAGTTGAATGATTGGGAGAAGTTGAGGGACAGGGCGAAAGGATGGTTCAATATCAAATGAACTGTTTAGGACTGTTCTTGGCACTGTCAATGCATGTTGGTCTGGAGGCGGATTACAACAACATTCATCCACACGCAAGGTGCACAGTGGACAACAAGATAGCCGGTGTGTATTACAACTCCGAGGACAGGATCAGCACATATGTTGGCAGGGAGTTTGAGTTGGACGAACACTGGACACTGGAACTTGGATTGGTCACTGGATACAAGTCGGAGGACATAATGCCAATGATAAGATACAAGGCAGGAGGATTGTTTATCTCTCCAGCATACGAGAAGCACAACGGCGAAGAGAATTACGGTGTAGTGATAGGTTGGGAGATCGGCAAATGAGAATACTAGGAATCAACTGCATGAACCATGATGCCGCCATGGCTGTAGTGGACTACAGTTCGGGCACGGGAGAAATATTATGGGCGGCTCATAGTGAGAGATACAGCAAAGTCAAGAACGATCACTACCTGAATCAGAAGATAGTGGACGAGGCCAACACGTTTGGTCCTTTCGACAAAGTGGTGTACTACGAGAAACCCTTGCTTAAAAAAACGAGACAGTTCTACGCAGGACAGTATGGCATGGCCATGAGTTACACGGAGATGCCACAATGGCATCTGGATCACTTTGGCATTAAGATAGACGAGTACGTCAAACACCACGACTCACACGCCGCGGCAGGGTACTTCACATCACCGTTCAAGGACGAGGGTGCGACCATACTGACAGTGGATGCGATAGGAGAATGGGACACCGTTTCCATATCAACAGCATATAACAATCACATAGAAAGAAAAGAAACCATACAGTATCCACACAGTGTAGGAATACTGTACAGTGCATTCACACATCGTTGTGGACTCAAGCCTGCGGAAGAGGAATACATTCTGATGGGCATGGCGGCGTATGGAACACCCAAGTACAAACAAAAGATATATGACGACTTCGTAGAGCAGTCACCGTTCAAACTTAAAAAAAATTTACACAGGGGACTGAGAGACTGGGAACCAAACGCAGACGTGATGGACATAGCGGCCAGCATACAGGCAGTCACAGAAGAACTACTTGCTGACCTTTGGGCTAGGGCATCCAAGTATGGCAGTAGGAACTTGGTGTATGCAGGCGGAGTGGCACTCAATTGTGCCGCGAACAGGGTATTGGCCAACATGGAATTGTTTGACAACATATGGATCATACCAAATCCTGGAGATGCAGGATCCAGCCTGGGCTGTATAGCCGCACATGAGAAAAAGCATCTTGATTGGCAACACCCATTCCTTGGACACAACATAGATGGGGAGTATCCCGTGGATGCACTCATAAAAGAATTGAAAGAAAACAAGATGGTGGGAGTAGCAAGTGGTAGGGCGGAGTTTGGTCCGAGAGCACTTGGTAATAGATCACTGCTGGCAGACCCCAGGGGTGAGGACATCAAGGATTTGGTAAACTCGATTAAGAAAAGGCAGAAGTTCAGACCGTTTGCTCCGGCCATATTAGAGGAGGATGTAAACGAGTATTTCACCCTACCTA
>Ga0181559_10002317_pt1 | contig 18902 bp, 15 predicted proteins | sample 011ome_21_FD_133752 | JGI IMG/M metagenome (GOLD analysis project Ga0181559, IMG submission 133752) | Coastal salt marsh microbial communities from the Groves Creek Marsh, Skidaway Island, Georgia - 011508AT metaG (megahit assembly) | ecosystem: Environmental > Aquatic > Marine > Intertidal...
GAAGAGAGAGAGAGAGAGAGAGAGAGAGGAGAGAGTTGCATTTCGTATAACTTATAAGATGGGTATTAAAATAACGTTTACGGTTACTTGGTGCTTTCTTTCAAGTACGCGATCAAATCGGCTCTGTCTTGCGGTTTCTTCAAGCCAGCGAAGACCATCTTCGTCCCCGGAATGTACTTCTTCGGGTTCAACAAGTAGTCGTACAACGTCGTCTCGTCCCACTTGACGCCTTTGTTTTTGTTCGCCGCGGAGTAGGCGAAACCTTCCGTGGTGCCGGAAACGCGACCGAAAAGGCCTCCTAAGTTTGGTCCCTGTTGATAAAAAAGATGAAGACACGCGTGAGTCGATGTCGTCGATGATTTACGCATGGTAGAAAGTTCACGTTAGCGAGCGCGGCGCGCTTCTCGGCTGTCTCTCTTGATAACGTTTCACACAAAATCGATCGAGGCGAAAAAAGCAAATCCAATCGCGAAGAAAACGCGTCCGGGACGGCCAGATCTGATCGTCTCGACGACAAAAAATGCCATTCGAGCGCACACAAACGACACTCTTCAACGTTCCACGGCGCAGTTTGCACATTCAATGATATCTACATCTCGTACCTGTTTGTGTCCTCCCCCCGGTTCTGCGACGTGGCACTGCGCGCACTTCGTCTTGAAAATCTTCGCGCCTGTGTTGTTGTTGTTGTTATTGTTTAGAAGAGAGAGAGAGAGGAGAAAATGCGTCAGTAAATAGTATCACACACACACACACACACGCAAGAGAAAAGAGAACGAAAGAAAGATGGTGATGACGTACCCTTCGCGACGTCACCGGCTGGAGCTTCTGCAAAACTTGCCATTTCTACTCTTTCTGTGTTTTTTTTTTGTGCGGGGTGGTTTCTCTCTCGATTTTTGGGCGGCCACAAAAAGCCAGGGCTCGCTTGGCGGCGTCTCTCTCTCTCTTTTTTTGGGGGTTGTTTGGAGATCTTTTCTCTCTGGTGTCTGGGCGCGTAAATGTTAACAAAAGCAGAACAACAGAACACACGATTCGGCAAACAACGACAACAACAACAACAACACTCATTTACACTTTTATATAACACGTGCGCGCGCGCGGACAAACGCACTAACTTTTGGGTGATATTAACAGTAATAAACAACGAGAGACGATTAAAAATAATGTCTTCGTCGAAAGCGGCGGCTGGCGTGGACAACACGACGAGAAAAAAATGGGACAAAGCCGAGTACGCCGCGAAAGCGTTGCAACGCGTCGAGGATGAGAAGAAACCGAAAGCGTCGGATTATGGTTTAGTCGTCAAACAACCTCTGACGAGAGAGAATATGATTCAGAGAGATTTTAAGAAAGATTTAGAGAGTAAAGTAGGGACGGTGACTTTGGTGAATCCAAACACCGGGGAAGGGTCCGGGTTCCGGTGTAAAGAAACCGGAGTGATTTTACACGATTCGTTGAGTTATTTAGACCACATCAACTCGAAGAAGACGCAACGCGAACGAGGGATATCGATACACGCGGAGAGGTCGACGGTGGAACAAGTGAGAAATAGATTTGCGGTGCACAAGAAGAGGAAGGAAATGATCAAGAGAGGGGAAAATCCAGACGAAGGCATCGATACGGAGACAGATTTGGTGAAGAGGATTGAACACGCGACGAATAAAGAACGAGAGGAAGCCGAGGCGAAGAGAGAGAGAAAACGGTTGAAGAAAGAGGCGAAAAAATTGGGAAAGACGAAAGAGGAGGTGGAGAAGACCGTGGAGGAGGAAGAGATGATGAAAGCGATGGGTTTCAGCGGATTCGGAGGAGGTTAAAAAAATGAGAGTAAAGTAGTTGTCATAGTAGTCGTCATAGTAGAAGTGTAGCAGTGAAAATATGTTAAGTTGACGTAGAAAACGTGCCGTAAATGATGCGTTTTTATCATCGCGCGAGTGTGACGAAGAACTAAACTTATTCGTTGATATTATATCATCATAATCTCACAGACGCTCGTCGCGGACGTGGTGACTGCCTCTCAGACAGTCCCGTCTCATCTTCTCGAACACGTTTCGAACGATCAACGGATCGTCCGTGACTATGCCGTCGATGTTGTTGTTCGCCAACTTCCGCACTCTTCGAGCGTCGCTTACGGTCCAAGCGAATGTCTTTAAACCTAACTTTTCGCTCGCATCTCGGACGAGTTTCTCTTCCTCGGCCATTTCCGATTGAATAGCCACGCAGTACGCGCCTAAAGGTCTGTTTGTGCTCAATTCGTGGTACCCTTCGTCTCTCAACGCTCGAGAGAAATTCGCCACCGTGTACCCGACTTTGTGCTTACCGCCGTCGAATTCTATGAATTTCCTCAACATCGCGTCGGTTTTCCCCCAGAACACGCACTCTTCACAGCTCCTCTTACTATTATGCTTATTACTATTGATACCTCTACCACCCCCGTTATGATTATTGCTACTATCGTCTGCGAAAACAGTCTCGAGTATCTGTTCCGGTAATCCCGACCATCCCGCTTTCGGGTCATCCTTCACGTCAATCGTGACTTGCTTAAACCCTCTGTTTACGACTTGGTCCACAACCTCTCTGAACGTGGATATCCAAACCCCTTTTTTCTTCGCGTGCATTCGTATGACGTCTAAAGTCACGTCCTGAACTCTTTCAAACTTATTGTTCGTAATCGTTTTTAGCTCTCGCGAGTGTAAACACACCAACTCGTTATCTCGCGTTCTCGAAACATCCACCTCAACGCACTCGAATCCTTCCCTACTCGCGGCGACGAACGCAGATACGGTGTTTGGAAACGAAGCACCTCTTTCCTGCCCGACGCCGCCGTGTAATCCTCCGTGCGCGCAAATCAAAGGCATGCGTTCGTTCCTCTCTTCGCAAAACTTCCTCGAGACGTGTTTATCGCGATGGTCGATGTGCGTTTGGTGCGTAAACTGATCCAAAGTTCTCATGGTAAACCACAACGACACGATTGAAAACAAGAGTAAAACCCCGCCCGGCCCTCTCAACCAGCTCGATAAAAATCTCGGCGTTTGAAACCCGTCTTGACGATCGTCTCTCGCCAACAGTGGACGATATCTCCTCGGCTGGCGTCCAAAACCGACGCTTCTTTCTCGTCGTCGCTGATAGTCGTCGAAAAATCGTCTGGATTGATTCAGAATACCCCTCGGGCTGATTAAAGCCACGCCTCGAGCGAACGCGGACGGAGAAGACGAAGACAGAGGTCTGTTACCAGAAGGAGGGTACCCGGACGACGACGACGACGACGACGGTTGTCGCCCTCCTCCTCCTCCTCCTCGTTGTCGTTGTCTCTGGCTCCCCGGATACATTTTCTCTTTTTTTCTAATTCATGCTCAGAAATCTCTCTCTCTCTCTTCGTCTTCAACGAAATCGCGACGAAGTTGCTGTCATCGTCGTCATCATCCGAGAGCGTCTGGCCTTCGTTCGGATGGTTTTACGTTTTTTTTATCATGTACATATATATCTTGCACGGGTGCTACGCTACTCTTTTTCTCTCTGTCTTTCTCAAGTTTGCTCCCTCTCCCAGCCTGTTTTTTTTTGAAGCCGAGGAAAAGGAAGAGGAAATTTTTGGGATTTTGGCATCAAAAAGGAAAAAAAGTGAGCACGCGTAAAATAAAGAGACGTACGTCACGCTTATTTATTGCGCTCTCGGGTCGTCGTCGTCGTCAAAAAATGAAACGCGCGGCTGCAGCGACGACACGAAACGCGATGACGCGTTCGTTCGCGAGAACTTCTTCTTCTTCTTCTTCTTCTTCGAGCGCTACTATTAGTGATGCTACCGTCGTTCGTTCTTCTGGTTTGTGTAGTAATAATCTGACGAAGATGAACACGAAAAACAGAGAAGACGTGGCAAAGAGGCAACGAGGTGGGAGTCGGTTTTCTTCTTCGACGAGTGGTTTTGGTGTCGCAGACGAAGCGATGCGGATGGGAAAAAAGAAGACGACGACGATTTTATACACCACGACGCACGAAAGGCTCACGATTGAGAGATTTTTGTCGGAAAAAGAAGACGAAGTTTCCGTCTCGGTCGCGGTGAGCGACTTTGGATTCGATAAAATCGGAGACGTGTTGGCGATTGAAAAAAAAGCTGAGAAGGAGGCGCCTAAAACATTTATAAAAAACGAAACGTCGTTGGCCACTTTGAAATGGTCTGGATTTCACAGAACAGCAGCGGACGAGTTATACCACAGCTTATGGAGCAACGTGAACGGAGTCAGAGATTTGAAGTTGCCGTTCAGGGTCAGAAATGTTCGATTTAACGACGAGATGGTTCAAGAGGCGTATAAACTGTGCGTGCCAAACGCGAATATTTTAGAGTGCAAAGCCATAGGAGAAGAAGTGAAAAACTGCTCGGATTTAATGAACGAAAGTGAATACGAAAAGTTCGTCGATCGCGAGTTGGAGGAGGAAGAGAACGCGTCGTATAAAAGTTATCCATAAAATGTTTAGTGTGGATTGTAAATAGCAGAGAGCCCGAGAAAGAGATTTTTTTGCGCGGCGTGAACTTTATTATTTTTTATATAGCGGCCTGTTTGTAATTATATATGTACGTATATATCTAAAGCTGAGTTCACTTCGTCTTCCTTTTCTTGGAAGCCGGCGATGGCGATGACGCCTTCGCTTTCGTCTTACCAAGCCGTGGCGATTCGACCGCTTTCGTAATCTCCACCCCTTCTTCGACAATCTCTATATCCGATTGGCTCGCTTCGTCTTCATCTTTCTTCTCTTCTTCACCTTCGGCGACTTTTGGCGTTTCGCCTCTCAATTCAAAACCTTCCGGAAATGCGTCCTCGTCAAACTTTTCTAAATCTTGATGCACGACGACCAAGTCAAACTTCAACTCTTGACTGTTATCGTCGACGCATAAAATGCCGCCAGATTCCAAGCCTAAATCTTGTAAAGTTCTTTTCCCAGTTTCAGCGTACGTCTCCACCTCGTCTTCATCCAAATCCTCCCCTTCCTCGTGTAACATCTCGTCACCTTTCAAAACGGTCGGTTCGTTCGTGTTCAACTTCCTCTTCAAAACTTTCGAGACGACGTCGGCTAAGGTTGTCTTGGACATGTCGCAACACAATTCCGCGCGGGCGTTTGCGCAGACGACGCATTTTGGATTTTGCTCGTCTGGCGCGAGCGGTTGCAACAGCTGTCGCCCGGCGTTAAAGTTCCCAACAAATGTGTATCTAGAGTTTGCCAGTTTAATCAATCTATCGTTTTTGCCCTCTTCTTCTTGTTCACCAAGATGTTTTTGCGCGTTCAAAATCTTCAACGCTTCGATGACGATCAATCCGGAAACGATGGCGTTGGTCGTAGCTACCGCGTGGACGATATTCCCAGCCACACCTTTCGCGTCGAATCTAGACATATATTCGATGTCGTAATTTGCACATCTCAATTGAGCCGTGGCAGTGACAAACGCCACAGCGTCGTCGTCGTCCTTATCAAACTCGCTCGCTCGGTCGCCTTTTTCAAACAACTTCCCGGCGGACCGAACGAAAATTTCCGCCGCTTCCTCCATCGTCCACTTCTTATGCGCGTCACCGTACCCCGCCGACGTCGAATCTTCGTTCACTTTATTCAACAACATCTCCGAATCCAGCGCCATCGGTTTCTTATCTCTGTTCGCCCACATGTCTTCTCTCTCTAACAAATCCTTGATTTTCTTTTCGAAAACGTACGCGAACACTCGCTTCGCGAACGCCGTTCCAGCCTCGTTCTCTTTCCTCGTGAACGCATCTCGCGCTTCCTCCTCGTCCAAGTCGCTCGGATCCTCTTTATTCGCTCCAAACAATCTCGGAAATAGCAAATCCGTCGCAAAAACGATCGTATGCACGAACGTGCTCGGCGTATCCCTCAAAGTACAAATCGGAAACGACTTAGGCACCGGTTTAGGCGCGCACTCGAAACAGGAACAATACTTCCCGCGCACGTGCACCGTCACTTGACCTTTATACCCAGTCGTCCCAGACTCAACCAACGGGACGTTCGCGGATAAGCACAATCGATTGACGTGCCTTCTCGCTTCCAGATTATCCAAGCCGTTGAGCACGATGTCAAATTTTTTGAAAAACTCCAACCCAAATCGTTCCTCCTTGATGTTCCCGGTATACGCTTCGATGTTTATCGACCCTGGTTTCGCGAATTTCTCCACGCTCTCTTTCGCCACTTGACTTTTGCTCATTCCGACGTGTTTCTTCCTGAACAAGAATTGCCGGTTTAGGTTCGACACGTCGATGGTGTCCAAATCTATGATGGAAATGTTTCGGAAACCAGTCAAGGCGAGTGTTTTTATCAGTTCACATCCGATGCCACCGGCGCCAACCATGAGAATGTTTTTAGATAAAGTCTCTTCGTCCGTGGACGAGGAGACGTTTGGAGCGAGAGGAGAAGTCATTTCACTCGGATTTCTGATGAAAATGATGCCTTTTACGAAATGCGTTTTCTTTTGCGCTCGCGCTTCGTGAAAGAACGACGCGAGTGAAAGAGTAGAGAAAAAAGCGCATCAAAACGAAGGATTTCAAAAATTTTCAGCTGCTTTAATACTTCTACTACACGGGCGTTATTATTCTCTCTACATATCTAACGGCCTCTCGCTGGCGCGAATGGCTTTGGACACCCCCGTTCTACACGCTAAGTACTTTTCTAAGTGTTTCAAGACCGCGCTGGCGTCTTTTAAGGAGTATTTGCCGCGCTTCCAGGTTTTATAAAAGATGTTCCACACGCCGACGTAATAACTGTCGAGGCAATCCCAGACGGAGTTGAACTTGGAATTGCGGTCGTTTATGTGGTCGTTTAAAAAACCATTTTCGAGAACCCGGATGGACCAGCTGGTGAAAGTGACACCTAACGCGCACATTGGGAACTGTTGACCTGGGCAGCGAGAAAGTCGGTGGACAGCCACGGCGTTACGGCCGAGCGTGACGCCGTTGTTGCTCGCGTTCCCGTTCACGCTCGTCCCCGCAGAAGGTGGCGCGTTAAACAACACGAACGACACCATGTTCGCTACGGCTAACGCCCCACACGCTCGCACGTCCGTGCTCGGGTCTTCGCCTTGAAAACCAATCTTTTCCCAATGTTTTCCGACGGCGTCGATTTCCTCCTCGCGATAGTCTCCCGTAAGTTTCGCGTAAATCGTCAACACCATTTTCCGGTGCATTTCGTCCGCTCCCTCTGACTCTGACGCATCCTTCTCTCCTATGTTTTCTTCTTTATCCTTTCCCTCTTTACCACATGTATCACCGCTATCGTTCGTTTGCTTCTTTTTCTTCATCCTCCGGTTCCATTTTAATGGCATTTTGCTCAGCGCTAATATCCTCTCCCGTTCGTCCAACAACCGATGGCTTTGCAACGGTTTTATCTGTCCTTTAAACGCGCTCATAAACCTGTCTCGTTTGCTCCTGGGCGGTTGTTGCAACCGTTGCATCACCTGCGGCGAAGAAGAAGACGGAGAAGTCGTCGTCGTCGTCCTTGTTGTTGTTGGAGGAGTCGTCGGTCTCGCGCTGTTGTTAGCGTTGATGTCGTTCTTCGCCATCGACTCCGCTCTTTCCACGAGTTCGTTCGTGAAGTCGCACTCCGAGACGAAGTAGTCGAGCATCTCTCTCCTCGATTTGAGGAGAAACTTTGAAAAGAAGTCGTCGTCGTTTTGGTCGTTGCTGACGTTGCTTTCGTTCTTCGCGACGACGATCGTTCGCTCGTCGTCACCGATAATAAAAGCACCAGTCGTCGCCAAAGCTTTTGGTTCTCGCTCCAAAGCTTCCATCATGTTTTGACGCGTGGACGTGCACTTCATCACGCGCGAGAAAGAGTACGAGAGTTTGAGGTGTGGGGAAACTTTTTTGGTGCGAACAAAATACAAATTTGCGCATTTGTTGTAAAACACGCGCGCGCGCGATGTCGTCGACGCGTGACACGGGGCGTCGACGTCCCCCGCGTTCCGCGAAGAAGAAGAACAGGTATTCTTCTTCTTCTTCTTCTTCGTGTTTTTCTTTTTTGTCGTCTTTTTATCGGCGACGGCGAGTTCTCGTGCTTCTTTGCGCGCTGTCGGTGGTGTGTTCAAAGTCTGCGCGATTTTATTACACCTTCTTCTCCTCCTCCTCCTCGACGACGACGACTATTGTCTCGAGAGATTTGGACGATGACGATGGCGGCGTCGGCGTCGGCGACAGAGGAGTGACGAATTCTGCTGCTGACGATGGTAACAACGAAGAAACGGAAAAAGTATTCGGCGATTTGCGCGAAAGTGATTTAGATACGCCCATGGCGCGAATGCGTCGGGAAGCGCTTCAACAACGAGAAGGAGATAAAGACGAAATCGCACTTCGAACGACGACGACGATATCGAAAAGTGTTTTGGAGAAGATGAAAGACTTGCGTTCGATGGATGTGTTGAGTCAAAGGAGTAAAAGTAGTAGTGGTGGTGGTGATAGTAACAACAACAACAATCGCAAGAAGAAACAGTACGAAACGTGCGCTTTAGTCGGCACGGCGGCTATCGTGACGGACGCGCAGAGAGGCGGCGAGATTGACGCGAACGACGCGGTGTTTCGGACGGACGATGCGCCGACGAAAAGGTACGAACAGTTTGTTGGGAGGAGAGCGACGTATAGGATTGTGAGCGGTAGTGGAGATGGTAGCAGTAGTAGTTCTCGAGCGTCGGCGTCATCGTTTTTCGAGGACATCGTTTCGTCTGGAGATGCCATTAAAGAAAAATCAATCGTTACAACAACACCGACGACAGTCACGTCTTCTTCGATGGAAGGCGAAAGTGAGGATGAAAACGCGGGGAGTAACGGCGACGAAAGCGAAGAACAAAAAGTGACGATGAAATACACGTCGCCGTTTGCTAAATATTTAGTCGCTCTGGACGACGTCGCGAAGGAGAAAATTCGTGACGCTTTATCCTTGACCGACGAAGGAAATGACGATGACAACACTGACGACGGCGAAGGAGAGCAACTCACGCGCGCTATCGCTTTAGACGCTTCTTTCGCCGAAGCCATCCGCGAAGCGTACGCCACGGCCGGAAAATCTCTCAACGACCTCGGCGAAAACTTTAAAGTCCGCCAAACGCCTCCAGTCGGCGCTTTCGCGCTCTTCTTCGCCCTCTCCAAATGCACTCGTCTCTCCTTGTACGGCTTCCCGTCGCCGGATTCCAACCGGTTAGAAACGCAGCCGTATTGGCCTCGAAAAACGAAAACTGACGGTAAACCGACGAAAGTCGACGTGTTTGGCGATCGAGTGTTTTATGCTTTAGTTCGATTGTTAGCTTTAGAAGGATTCGTAGACGTAGTGAACTAGTGTATATATATATATTTGTCGTTGTTGTCGTTCATATGGATGTGTTTATGAATATCTTATGGAGTACATGTGGTATTAGTTGACCATCGATTTTCTCTCTCTCTCTCTCTCTCTCTCTCCGTCACGTCCGTCTCTTTTTCAAATTTTTGTTTTCTCCTCACACGAATTCTCTCTCTCTCTCTGCTCTCAATTATATACACACACGCGCGTCGATAAGTAATCCCCGAACGACGACGACGACGACGACATGGGAAGACCGAAAGGGTCAAAAAACGTGAAAACATTGGAACGAATGAAGAAGATGGGGAATTCTGCGAACAACAACAACTTTGAGATTCCAAAAAAGAGAGGTCCAGGCCGTCCACCCAAGAAGAAGAATTATAAAAAAGTAGTTGTTGCTGTTGAGAAGAAGAAGAAGAAGATTATCGCGACTTCATCATTGAAGACGACATCATCGACGATTGTAAAGAAGAGAGGCCCGGGACGACCACCGAAAAGTGCGACAAAAATGACGACTTCGACTTCCGGCGCTCCAGTCGTCGTTCGCAAAGAGTTTGAGCTGATAACGACCGCGGAAAAGAAGAAGAAGAGCGGCATTGATGGTTCTCCTCCAATTCTCTCCTCTTCTTCCGCCTTCGCCTTCGCCGCCGCGAGGAATGCTACGATTGGAGGTGGACGAGGCAGAGGACAAGGCAGAGGCAGAGGCAGAGGTGGTGGCAGAGGCAACGCCGGTCGAGGTGGCGGAAGAGGACGAGGGCGACCACCGGCGTTACCGAAAGATGGCGTTTTGAAGAGACTGGTGCTCCAGTCGAAAGGCGTAGAGAAACAGAAGAAGAAGAAGAGAGGACCGGGGAGACCACCAAAGACACCAAAGACGACGACAAAAGTATTCGCCGCTGCGAAAAAGAAAACACCGGCAAAGGTAACGGTGAAAAAAGCAGCGGTGACTCGCAGAAAAGGAGATAACTTTCAAAAATTAACTGTATCCTCGTCTTCCGTAGTTGGCGTTATCAAACGCGGAGCGGATGGGAAGTTAGAAACCGTCATCGATGGGCGCATGCGCTTTTGTCCGCTAGATACGTGCGAGTTAAAATTGTCCACGTCTAAAGAATTGATAAAACATCTAGAAAATGCGCACGGCGTGCGAGCGAAGAGTTTGCAAGATTTCAAGAGAGAGTTAGAATTAAGCACCCAAAAACGGGGGCCAGGGAGGCCCCCGAAGAAAGAACCGTCGACAGCAACTTTAGCAGTTTTACCAAAGAAGAGTCCCGGACGACCGAGAAAGATCGCCGAGAGCACGGTGCCTCCCCAACAACAAAATCAACAACATCAATCTTTATCTGTTCCACAGTCACCTCTTCTGAAATCGAGTTCGATGGTGATCAACGAAAACGTATCGAGAGCGATGACGTTGACGATGGGTTTGCCGTACGCGGAAAAGAACGTACCGAAAGAAGGCGCGTTTAAATCGGTTCGCCGAACGCCGCCGCCACCGAGTCTCGGTGAAGTCATCGAAACACCGTCGAAAAGAGGTCGAGGAAGACCGCCAAAGGCGAAGCGAAAATCGATACAAACGACCACCACGACGAATGCGATGCTACAAAAACCAACACCAGAAATTGGACTTCCTCCGTTACCGCCCGTTGCTACTACCGCTGCTGCTGCTGGTGCTGCTCACGCCACCACCGTCACCACCACCACCACCACCACCACTACAGCCACACAATCCAGATGGCGATTAGATTATCATCGCATTGTTGTCACTGGAGGTACTCGAGGCATAGGACGCGCATGTGCAGAGGAGTTTTTGGGTTTAGGCGCCAAAGTTTTCGTATGCGGGAGAACGCAAAAGAGCGTAAACGTGGCTGTTTCGGAAATGAGAAAAAAATTCGGCGCGAACAAAGTGTCTGGCATCGACGCAGACATCACAACGAAAGAAGGCCGTTCGAAAGTTTTACTCGCGTGCGATGAGTTCTTTGGCGCAAATTCGTTCGACGTTCTAGTAAACAACGCCGGTTGGAACAATCGACAGGCAATTACTGCGCAAACAGCTGAAGATTTTCAACAAATTATGGACATTAACTTTGCTGCACCGTACTTCATGTGCGTCGCCTCCGCGGAAAGGTTATACAGATCTTCTAAAAATCCATCCGTTATCAATGTCTCCTCCGTGGCAGGATTAGTATCCACCGGTTCTGGAGTCGCGTACGCGGCAAGTAAAGCGGCTTTGGTGCAACTTACAAAAGCGCTCGCGTGCGAATGGGCCCCTCAGGTGCGATCGAACTGCGTCGCCCCTTGGGTCACCAAGACAGAGATGTTGGCGAAAGCGGTGAAAGCAAACGCGAATTCGTTAAGAAAGGCAGAGAAGAGCACTCCGCTAGGACGTGCGGCAGAAGTGACCGACGTTGCAGCAGCGGTTGCATTTTTGGCCATGCCGTGTAGTCGATATATTAACGGGCAAACCATCGCTGTCGATGGCGGTTTACTGAGCGAGGCGCATCAAGGCGATTGCGCTCGAGTCGGACCTTTAGCTCGTTAATGATAAATTTCGTATAGATAATATCAAAGCCTACTATATTAATGCACTACTAATTCTACTACAGATATACATATACATTAAACTTTCTCTGCGGTTTCTTTCTCTGCTGGTGCTTCACCGCCGGGCGCTTCCGGAACTTCGTTTGGAGCGCTTGGCATCGCCCCCAACGGTTTCTCCTCCGGCGCCGCTGGTAACGGATCGTCCCTCAAATAACTCGGAATCTCCCCATTCCCGATTTCGTTTTCCAAATCTTCTTCTAAATCCAACTCTAACGCGTCTAACTCGTCCATCAGCCCGTCCTCGTCTATATCCTCCGGCGTCGTGTACGACTGTCCGAGAACCTCTTGTACCTCTTCGTTGTACTCTAACAAATCCGCCATTTGGTCGTTCAACGAGTCTATTTTATCGATATCAAATTCCTTCTGTTTGAACTGCGTCTTCAACTCCTTCGACGCCGCTTTCATCGCTCTGACTGTATCCACGGTTGCCTTTGCGTTTTCCGTCGCGAAAGCCACAGAATCGACGTTGTACTGTTGCGAATATAGCTGGTCGCGTTGGTGTTCGTACATTTTTTTTTGCTTCAAGATGATCAGCGCTCTTCTCTTCACCGCATCTTGCGAAGGACCGGGTCGGATTTTCTTAATCTGTTCCCTCTGTTTCGCCAATTGCTGATCGATTTGTTTGATCTTTTGGTCGATCGATGCTGCGCGCGCGTCCAACTGTTGAGTAAGTATAAAAGGGAGAGAACGATTTTTTTGTCAATTGGAAAAATTAAAAGAGAGATTGAGATTCGAGAAGAGAGAATTGAAACACGAGAAACGCCGCCGCGAAGAGAGAGAAAAGAGAGAAAAGAGCGCGTAAGTAATTTATCACCTTGCCCGTCGTTTCCTCCAGCGAAGGCGCTTCCACCGTCTTTTTCACTCCAAACAAGCGTTTCATTATTTATATTTATAAAAAATTGCACCACACAACAAACAGCACGAGAGTTTTTTTTGTCGATGTTTGTACTTGGAAGATGTACAAACAGTTGATGCGAAAAAAAACAAGAAGGGGTGCCTTGGGGGACATTCATATGGGAGAGGCTTGGAGAAGAGCACTCAATTCTTCTTCTTCCTCCACCAGAAGTTGATTTTTTTTTTTGCCTTTTTTTCATGGGAATCTATCTCTTTTTCGTGGGCCTCTACACACGTGGGTTTCACAGGAGAGCCACGCACGCACCAGAAAACGAGGAGAGGAAAAAGAAGAACGAAAGAAACTCATTCTTCCTCACTTTATAATACGCAACAACATATTACAAAATCACAATGTCTATCGCGCAATTAGGATCTACGACTGCGGTAAGTATGCATATTCCAATGCGATTCTAGTTCGTTTCGATCGAATCATCGTTCGCGTTAAGGTGATTGGAGAGAGAGAAGCTGAAGCGCGCGATTGTTGCCGCGAAAAATTGCCTCATCTTTCCTTTCAACTGTACTGAGAAGAGAAAATCTATCTTGATTAGTAGCGGATCGTGAACGCGTTTCGTGGATTGGAGCGACTCAATGCCCGCGCTTCTTTAACGAGCGAGCGCGAATTTTTATCGTTTACATTCGCATTCATCCTCTGAGCGCGTTTGTTAGTCCTTCTCGATTTCGCGATGGATAGTTTTGCGCTCGAACTCGACCGCGACGCGATTAAATTCGCGAAGAGACTGTGTGTGAGTTTGAGAGAAGGAACACGTGTCCTTTTTTGGTCTCAGGAGACACGCTCCCCTCACCGCACTTTGGGAAAAAACGACCGACGGGATGGGTGGGAAAAATTATCCAAAAGAACAAAATATATATCTTTTTTTAAATACGAACGTATCACTCACCGCACGTGCATCTCTTTCTTCTGAATCTATCAAACAGGTCAACACCCGCTCCCTCGCGGGTAAGAATTTCATCGGCTCCAAGGTGTCCTCCGTCACCAACGGCTCCAAGGTGCAAATGTCCAGATGGAAAGGCATGGATGAGGACATCTCCGATGACCAACAAGACATCGCCAGAGGAAGAGACATGGTTGACTCCAAGTTCCAAGGTGGCTACGGCATGGGCGGCACGCACAACGCCGTCATGTCCTCCACGGACTACATCTCCGCGGGCCAAAAGAACTTGGACAACTTTTCCACCGATGGTAACAACTACTACATCTCCCCGTCCTTTTTGGACAAGACCGCCGTGCACGTCGCGAAGAACTTCATGAACTTGCCGAAGATCAAGGTTCCGTTGATTTTGGGTGTCTGGGGTGGTAAGGGTCAAGGTAAGACTTTCCAGTCGAACTTGATCTTTCAAAAGTTGGGCATTTCGCCGATTGTTATGTCTGCTGGTGAATTGGAATCCGGTAACGCCGGTGAGCCGGCCAAGTTGGTTCGTCAACGTTATCGTGAGGCGTCCGACATCGTCAAGAAGGGTAAGTTGTCCACCTTGTTCATTAACGATCTTGACGCTGGAGCCGGTAGAATGGGTGGTACCACGCAATACACCGTCAACAACCAAATGGTGAACGCCACGTTGATGAACATCGCGGATAACCCCACGAACGTTCAGTTGCCGGGCCAATACGAAGTTGTCGAGATCCCGAGAGTCCCGATTATCGCCACCGGTAACGATTTCTCCACTTTGTACGCTCCGTTGGTTCGTGATGGTCGTATGGAAAAGTTCTACTGGGCCCCGACCTTTGAAGATCGTGTTGGTATTGCCAACGGGATCTTCATGGCTGACGGTGTCAGTGAGGATGACGTTCGATGCTTGGTTGAAGCCTTCGACGGCCAATCCATCGATTTCTTTGGCGCCTTGAGAGCTCGTGTGTACGACGACAAGGTCAGAGAGTTCATCCAAGAAATGGGCCTCGAAAACATCGGCAAGAAGTTGGTTAACGTGAGAAAGGGCGAAGAAGTCACTTTCGAACCCCCGGCTATGTCCTTGGAAATCTTGCTCGAATACGGCAAGTCTTTGGAGAACGAGCAAGAAAACGTCAAGAGAGTCCAATTGGCGGATGCCTACTTGGACGGCGCTGTCTTGGCTGGCTCCGACGAAACTTCCAACACCGCGATGTCCTTGAACTAAGAAATACATCAAAGAGGGTATTATTGCGCGTGTAGAGAAGATTAAGTGTAAGAGAAAGTAAAAGAGGAAAAGGGGTGCGTTCTCTCTCTGAAGGAGAAGAGAGAAAAAAACGGAGTGAGCGAGAAGAAGGAGGTGTGTATTGGTACGTTCCATCGTTCTCGTGGAAGGTGGATATTGCTGTAGAACTAAAATCATATATACTTATTTTGAAATTTAAAATGAAGACAAAATAATAACGGTATCTGTCAGTATACTCGTGCGCTAATCTAATCTCTTCTCTCGCCGACGGCGTCTTCTCGCTGAAAATGCCGAACGGACTTGTTTATAGTAGTTTCAGAGCCAACTCCCAACTTTTCGTCAGAACACACACGCAACTTAAAATAAAAATGTTTCAAACGCTGCGCTCATCAATATCCTCAAATTCGTCGTTGAAACCTTCAACAACGAGGGCGAAGTTCAACACCAAACGAAGTCTCTTCGTGTCGTCGTCGTTGTCGTCGTCGTCGTCGTCGTCGTCGTCGTCGTCCTCTGCGGACGATGGGAGAGTCGATGAGATTTCGTTATCTGCGTCATCTTCGTCATCGAATCAGTGTTGTCGTTCTTCGCGACGCGCGATGCTCTCCTTGAGCGCCGCCTCGGTTCCGTTGTTCGTCTCCTCGGCACTCGTCAAAGGAACACAGAACTATCCTTTTGTATCTCCGTTCATGGACGTCGCGTTCGCTGGGGAAGAAAACACGGACAGCTCGGGACAAGTCATACAAAACCCGCTCGACTTGGGAGACGGTTTCAAACGTTTCTACGGCGAAGCTACGTCGTCCTCTTCCTACGGCGGATACGGCGGGTCTGATAACAACTTCGATAAGTTCAAGTATTATTTTGAAATCCCGTCGACTTACGAGAAAGATGTGGTGAACAAAACGGAGAAATCGACGAACGGAACCGATGCGAGATGGGTGAACCCGAAGGATAAAAAAGCGGAGAAGGCGTATTGCATAACGTTGCCAGGATACACAAAGCTGAAAGAGGATCGAATGGGGACGTTTCAGGATTTAGCGCTGAGCGATTACACATTGCAGGATGCAATTTACGTCGTGGATGGAGAACCAACGATCAACGATCGATACGTTGGAAAAACAGAGCCAGACGAGGAAGGGAAGGGGGGCAGTCCCGGGCAGTTATACGCGGATTACGATTTAGTCGGCGCGGAGTCATTCGGACACATTTTTGCCACGATTACCGTGTACGGAGGGAGATTGTATTCGCTATTTGTATGGGTACCACCAGGAGGGAACGTCGAAAATGGAAAGAGAATGCGAGATAGCTACCGAACTATTGAGAATGTGAACCAAGAGCAGATGAAAGCGGATATGGAATTCTATCGTCGCTCGTAATAATAAAGTAGCAAGGAAAGAAAGAGAGTCCAATGTTGTAAATTTTATATTCGTACTATAATAGTGATGACACAAAAGTTCACGTGTGTAGGTGTATTGGTTATTTTATTGTTGATATTAAAAAGTTGTCGCGATATGTACAAGCCATTTTACGCATACATCATATGTCTTTAAATTCGACAGACCGTCTGATGATCACGAGGCAAATCGTTTTACATCAAACCGATGATCTTAAACCACGGAAATCCGACGCCCAAGAAGATGGCAATATACATGATGGACATGCCAAAGCCGATCTTCCACCAGGTACCCAACGGAACGTATCCGGCGCCGAAAAACGGCGGTGCGGAACCGATGCCATAGTGCGTGGTGCAACCCATGATGTTGGAGAAGATGCCCAAGATGATGGCAGAAACCAACGGCGGCGCGCCGCAGGCAATCAAGACGGACAAAAACGCCGTGTACATGGCACCAATGTGCGCCGCACCAGATGCGAACATGTAGTGCGAGTAAAAGTACAACAAGACGACGACCAAGAACGCCGGTTGCCAGGCCAAGCCCATGCTACTGACGATTTTAACGACAGAATCGGCAAACCACGGAATCAAGCCGTATTTTTGCAAGTACGCGGCCATAGCGATCAACGCGGCAAACCAAGTCAAAGTGTCCCAAGCTGGACCTTCAGCCAAGCACTCTTTCCAGGAGATGACCCCAGAAACGAGCAAAATGGTCAAGCCGTTCAACGCAGCGGCAACCGAGCCGACGCCGACCGAGGCTCCGAAGACCCAGAGTAAAACGGTTAAACCGAGCGCAAAGGACATGATTTTTTCGTCACCAGACATCGGGCCGAGTTTTGCGAGCTCTTCTTTAGCTTTCGCCGGCGCTTCCGGAGAATCTTTCACCTCCGGTGGGTACAAAACGTACAACACCAACGGCGCGAGGATCAAGCAAAGCAAACCTGGAACGGAAGCTGCCAAGGCCCATTGACCCCAGGTAATGGTAATACCAGTCACCGCAGCGGCCAAGTTGACAGACAACGGGTTTGCCGCCATCGCAGTGATGAACATACCCGAAGTAATCGTGGAAGTTTGAAAGACAGTCGTCATGACGTAACTTCCCATCTTCTTCTCCGTCTTATTCGCCGGATCGGAACCGCACGCCACACACAACGCTTTCGCGAGCGGCAAGAAAATACCTCCGGCTCTCGCCGCGAGCGATGGAATGGCCGGTGCCAAAAGCGCTTCGGAAAACACCAAGGAGTACGTCAAACCCAAAGTCGAGGAACCGAACAAAGAGACGATGTAATACGCGATGCGATTCCCCAAGCCGGTTTTAATAAACCCTCTCGCCAAGAAGAACGCAATCGCAATCAACCATGGAATTTCACTCGAGAAAGCGGAAAACGCCGCGGCGAACGGCAATAAACCCGTCGTCATGGAGACGCCAAGGCCAATCATAGCCACCGCACCCAACGGTAACGGTTGCGTGATGATCCCAACAATCGTCGCCACGAAGACGGCGAACAAGTGCCATGCCTGCGCCGTGACGCCAGCCGGCGCGGGGCAGATCCACAAGAGTAAACCGGCTAAAACCGAATATCCAAGGTTCTTCGCGTTCGCACCTTTACCGTTCACCAAAGCCGGGTTACCGCTCGAACTCGCCGCGGCGAACGTGACGATGTTGGCGTCGCTTTTACCCTTGGTGGAGTTGGTTCGCACGGTATTTTGCCCTCGTTTTTTGTTCAACGCGCTAGCGGCGTGATGCGCAAACAAAGCGAGCTGTTGAGACGTCAACTGGGACGAAGAAGCCGCGGTAGTCTCATTGTTCGCGTCGTTGAACGATTTTTGAACGAATCGATCGCCTCTTTTGGTAACCTGAGCCACTTTATTCATCGACGCTTTCGATCGCGAATTCATCAAATTCGCCGTCGATGGCTTCGAAGCCACGGTGGTGGCGTTGTTCATCAGCGCAGAACTCATTCTCCTTTTTCCCTTAAAACCGTTATATTATTACGCGTAATAGTATCGTGCGATATGTGAACTATTCTCTCGCGCGTTGTCGAATGCACTCGAAAATAGAAGAAGCGTTTTTGTTGTGTTAACTCTTCCACGGGGGGTGAGGGTGTGGGGGTAGTTGTAAGTAGGGTAATTCGTCGACTTTTTCTTCTCTTCCTTCCTCCTTGGCGCAAGCAGATTTGATCTTATTTAAAAAAAGAGAGCTTTTGCTGATTGGTTGTTGAAAAAGAGTACCTACCACGTACGGACCTATCTCAGTGCACACCGGCTTACCCCAACAGAGACGGAAGGTAACCCCGTCAACGAAAAAAAAAGAAAAAAAAGGAATCCTCGTCATCAGCCCATGCGTGTGAACAGAACCAACAACCGAAGAAGAAAAAACCTCTCACTTCGAATTGAATTTGATTCACCACACCTCACTCTTTCCAGAGTGCGCTTCTCTCTCTTCTTCCTTTCCTTCTTCCCAGGAGAAACAAAAAGAGAGAGAGAGAGAGAGCGCGCGAGACGGGAGAGTCGCACTAATCGGGTGCGCCGTCCGTGTGTTTCATCAGGGGAGAAAAAAAAA
>Ga0181559_10002328_pt1 | contig 18827 bp, 13 predicted proteins | sample 011ome_21_FD_133752 | JGI IMG/M metagenome (GOLD analysis project Ga0181559, IMG submission 133752) | Coastal salt marsh microbial communities from the Groves Creek Marsh, Skidaway Island, Georgia - 011508AT metaG (megahit assembly) | ecosystem: Environmental > Aquatic > Marine > Intertidal...
AAGCGGGCGGCAAACGCGCGAAAAAGTAATACTACAGTCAATTCTTTAGTTACGCACAAGCACACATCGCCACGCGCTCGACGTGTACATCAGTTGGTCATCCTCGACGCTTGAATCGTAAAAACCTCCAAAATCAGTACGTTTACAAATCCTGCAAAAAATCGATAAAAATTTCATGTTCAAGTTAAGTCTTATCGACCTCCTGCAGTCGACCGCTCTACCACTGAGCTAAGAACCCAAGCACGCGTAGGCCATCATGTGATGATGCGCTACGACAGTACGAGGACCAGGGCCCTCCGAGAATTGAACTCGGGACCTGTCGATGACTCATATTCGGCGGAACGTATTTAGGCGCTAAATACGCACATCCGCGTTTCCATCGAGGGCTATAAACACGGAAAATTGCCGGGGTCTTCCGAAAAGGGTATGGTGGGAAAAGTTATGGGTAGAATTTATTTTCGTGTCGTCGGCTGGACGGGGCGAGGCCGTTTGACCACTTGACGTTCGAGAATGTTTGTTTGTTCAACATGCGTTACGGTATAGCGTAAAATGTGGCTGCTACAGTATGTATTGTTAAAATATATTCATCGTCTAACGGAGTCGTCGTCGTAATAGTCGTCGTCGTCGTGTTACTTTTTGGACGACAACGCGGCGGCGAAGGAAACCTTTAAGCCGCCGCCGCCGCCGCGCTTTGCGACGTCTTCCGTCGCTGCTGTTTCTATTGAATCGTGCTCGGGGACGAGTGAGTCGTCGTGTTCAGTATTTTCGTCACCGATTTTACTAATGTCACTCGCACTCAAGTTGTTCTTCGCCTTCTTTGAAGACGCCGCCGCCGAGTCTTCAAAGACGCCGCCGTCGCCATCCTCGCCGTCTTCACCATTGCTGCGACGCTTTTTGCCGCCGTTTGAATTATTTTCGTGGTCTTCGACGACTTTTTCTTTCGGTGGTACCCACACGTCCTTCTCGTACCCTTTAATTTCGTCCGCGACAAAGGTTGGTAATTCTTTTCTCTTGACGTGTTTGACTTGCGCCGACATACCGGGTACCCAATTTGACTCCCCCGTGGCTCGATCCATCCACGACGTCACCATCATCTGAAAGTTTTCCACCGCAGGATTCAGATTCATTGACATCTTTTCCTTCTTTTCCTTCTTCAACGCAGATGGGAACAGTCCTAAAAAGTAAATCACATGGCAATCTTCGCCGCCCTTCCACTCCGGATCCTTGTAACGCGCCGTTCCTGGGTGAGCCAACATCATGCCGCCCGTGCAATTTTCAATCGATTGAATCAAGATTTTCGTACGGGAACCGACCCAACCTTCCCATGTTTTGAATTCCTCGGGCGTTTTCGCGCTCACGGTGACTTGCAAGTAATTTTTGTACAAGGAAAAGAATGGAAGCTTGATCCACAAATCGTCCCATTTCGACTTGTTCAAGAGTATGAGTTTAGACACCTCCTTGCCGCGTTTGAATTCCTTCTTCAACACCTCAAGCGTGCTGACACTGACGTTAAAGGTGGAGTTTTGCGCCGGATAAGCCGGGGTTAAAATCTTCATCAATTGGTATCTCTCAGCCTTGTTCACGCGCTCGTCCCACACGCGCATCCCGGGCAAACCTTCGTCTTCAATCGGCACCAGCATCACCGGCGTTGTCCATTGCCACGTGCTCCATAATTGAAAGAATGAGTACACAATCATCGATGGTGCGGCGTTTGGGTAGAGCTGGCACACGCGTGCGACTAAAATTGCCAAGTTGACCCCACCAAAGAAACCGACGACGTTTGAATACACCCCGCGTCTCGCTGCCCACAATCTCAACGTGCGCAACGCCACGCGAAACGAGTCATGATTGGGCACGACGCGCAACAACTGATCCGCTACCCGGCAACCGTTCAAAGACTTCACCCCGGGATCGTCTAAATTCAACAACACAGACGTTTGACACACATCTAAATCCTCTGGCACGCTCGTATACGACGGCAACGATGTGTACGCCATATCAATCTCAAAGCCCCGAAACACAGTCTTAATTTCCGGCACAATCGCATCTCTCACAGGCACGATCGAATCCGTCCCGGGATGTTTGCGCATGACGTCATAAAACGACCCTTCGTAGTCGTTCCACTCCACGCCAAAAAAGTCATCCTCTCGCGTCAAGTGCCTCGGTCCCAAACACAACGTATCGATATCCGCCGCCGGCCCGTGCACGCCCAATCGATACGACCCGAACGTGTACAAGTTACACCTCGGTCTCATGTCCTCCGTGATCCCTTTCCTCGCGCTCGACTCGCGCACCCACTCTTGTAAGAGCGCGTTGAGCTCCCCCAACACTTCCTCCCGTCTCGAGCACTCATCCGGCGATTCGTACACGTCAAGCTCGTGCAACTTGGCGTCGAGCTCGGCCGACTGTTTCACATCCGTCTCCGTCGGTGGCGCGTTCGAGATCACCCTCGAGAACGCATCCGTCGTCGTCGACATGACGAAGAAATCGGCGCCGCGTTCTGAGGATCTTTTTTGATTCCTGCATGCAGTCAACTCTTTCCGCACACATCGACGCAGCCGCCGCGGTCGCGCGCGGCTACGCACGCATGTCGCCCATCGCACCGCTATCGTCGTCGTCATCGTTGACGACATCCAAGCTCGTTCGCATCGGTCTCGTCGTCGTCTTGGCGTTGAATGTGTTGAATGAGAGCGTCAAAATTAGTCTTGGGGTGAACCACCGCGCAACCGCCGTCGTCGACGCCATTGATGCGGGCATGGATGGGGTTGATTTAGACGATGCATCGGCGTCGGCATTCGTGGACGCGAGCGCGCGGCAGGCGATGCAAAAAGTTGACGCGCCGAGGTTGGTCATCGAGGCTGACGACGCCAAAGCGTTGCAGCAGCGTTTTAGGATATTCTCTCCGGATGCGGTCGCAACGTCGTCGACGACGACGCGCGTTCGCGAATGTGGGTCTCCCGCGGTAGATGGCTACGCGCACGTGAACATGACGTGCTTGATTGAGAGCGCGACGAATGTGGAATTTGATGTTTCGGCGGCGGCGCGCGAGGCGAGCGTCGCTTGGATTGAACATCACGCGTCGTACGACGGTATCGCCGTGCGTTGGGGGATTCATCACACATCGCAAACCGTAGAAGAGTGTGCACAAAGATGTAAGGATCACGTGGTGCGAAATAGGACGGCGATGACGGCGGAGGCGTTGCCGTGTAACGTGTTTGTGTGGTGCCCGATGCCGCCAGAGCGCGAGAAGGAGACGTTTCGATGCTTTGAGCCCGACGCGCACGAGCACTTTCCAGGCGACTGTTGGTTGAAATTTAGCGAAGTACCGGAAGCGGTGGAAGTCAATCAGCGCGGGTCGAACGACGCGGAGGGGTTTACGAATGACCAAGGCGTGACGTACGCGCGACGGCACGAAGGCATGCCGCCGGAGGTGCATTGGTCTTCGGGCGTCGTCTTACCGCCAGGAGTGACGCCGAGTGCGGGTACATTAAGTCCTCGCGCGAAGTGGTAACGCTATCATGTACACTACTGTTTTATTAATACATACACGCTGTAATACTGTCCAAAACCCCTACTCTTTCCTGCGCGAAGACGAAGACGAACTGCTACTGCTACTCGAAGACGAAGAGGACGAAGACGAAGACGAGTCGTCGTCAACCTCTACTTCATCATCGTCGTCATCGTCGTCATCGTCGTTATCGTCGTCATCGTCATGATTAACATCATCTGCATCACGCAACCACGCACCTTCGAGCTCTCTCTCGCGTCCAGCGCGCGCTAAGGCATCCTCAAACTCCAACTGCGCCGCGCTCCGCGCGCCTTCAAATCGAAACACCAACCGCGGCGTATGTTTCATTTTCAACATCTTCGACACCATCACTCGAATCCTCTGCGCATTCCGCTCGAGCGCATTCCCAGCGATGTGTTCTTCACCCATTCGAGAACTCCCATACAACACGTGTACGACTTTAAAATCTCTCGACACGCGCGCATCCATGACGTTGACACCCGTGCGGTCAAACTTGTGCGCGAGCTCCACATGCACCACCTGCATGAGCGCTCGACGAATCTGCGCGCTTGCGCGAATCTGCGCCTTGTCCTGATCAATCGTCGCTCGTTCGACCTCGATCGGTCGCCGCGCGATGGCGTACGCGCGACTTTGCGGCGCGAATGTCGCGACAGTCATGCGTGGGTTCGGTGCCACTGACGTCGAATGCGCCGCCGCCGTCGCCGCCGCCGTGGTCTCGAGCGCCGCGCGCACCGACGCGGGCGAGAACGCGCGCGACGCGCTCGCTAGACGGCGCGCGTTCGCCCGCATGGCGTGCGTCGACGCGCACAGAGGACCCACTCGCGAGTCGAAGAGTGAGGCCAGAAGCAACTAGGCGTCAGAAGATGACGCGCAGCGCTGCGCACGCAGCCGCGAGCGCGTCGACACCGGACGTGGCGCGCGCGGATGACGCGCCGCTGTCGCACACGTCGCGCATCGCGCGCGAATGGCTCGCCGCGGGCGTCGGATGCGCGCTCGCGGATACGTTGTTCAACCCACTGGAGATTCTAAAAGTGCGCGCGCAGCAAACATCGCGCGCACCGAGCGCGCTCGCGGCGGAATCGTACGCCGAACGCGGGTTCGTGCGAGGATTGTTCGTTCCCGGATTGGCCGCGACGTGGATGCGCGGGTTGTCGTACACGGGGTTCCGTATTGGGTTGTACCCGAGCGTTCGGGACGAGACGCTTCGGGTCGTCGGTGGCGACGGGTTCGTCACGCGACTGTGCGCTGGAGCGTTTACGGGAGGCGTCGGGGCGTTGGTATTTAATCCGATTGACGTCATACGCGTCCGCATGCAATCGCACGAGTGCGTGTATCGATCGACATTGGGGGCTTTTAAGGAAGTGGCGCGAGAGGAGGGCGTGCGAAGAGGCTTGTGGCGCGGTGCCGGGGCGTGTGTGGCGCGAGCGATGACGCTCAGTGGCTCCCAACTCGCGACGTATGATTTTAGCAAGCGTTGGTTGCTCCAGCGCGGGGTGTTCAGTGAAGACGCGCCGCCGTTACACTTTACCTCGTCATTTTTAAGCGGCTGCGTGGCGCAGACTGTGACGCAGCCGGTAGACACGCTCAAGACGCTCGTCATGTCCAAACCAAGCGGTGACGATCGTGGGGCGATCGCCATAGCGATTGAAATCATCAAAAAGCGTGGTGTGCAAGGTTTATATCGCGGATACTGGGCCGCCACGGCACGGCAAGGCCCGGTGATGGTGATTCAAATGCCGCTCGTCGAAGCGTTGCGCCGCCACGTCTTCGGATTGGAATATTTCTAGTCATCGCATGAGCGACGCGCCAGCCAGGGGCGTGGCACATGCATGCTCGCGATAGCCATAGTCATATATATCATGCAGGTTTTTAATACCACAAACGTAGGAGTAGCGCCTTAAAGACACAGTCATCACGCAAAGTTTTGTCGTCCGCCACGCCAAAATAATCCAAAATGCCCAAAATCCCTCACACCGTCGCGCGTCATGCGAACTTGCGCACCATCCGCCGCATCGTGCGCTCCGAGTGTGCGTGTTCGACGCGCGCGCACCGCGCCACGCGTCGCGCGCGCCGCCGTTCGCGCAAAGGCGGCGGATAAAGACCCGTCCCGGGACACGTCAACCTCTGAGCGCCAATTAGATGCTGAAAAACCGATAGATTTCTCCGTCGACGTCGCCGCCGAGTTCAAGCGAGGCGTGGAGTTTGGCAATGATGAGATTAAACCTCGCTTCACCCGTCGCGCGGTCGAGCACGACCGTGGATTACCGATTGCAGACGCCTTGGTGGCGACATCCGCGCAAGTGCTCGTCGCGCTCATCGCCTTGGCCGCGCATAGCCGGCCGAGTTGGCTCATCGCCGCGCCCTGGGTGCCGCGGTGGAGAAATTTACCGTATTTAATCCCTGCTGTCGCGCATGGATCAAAGATGGCCTCTGTATGGGTCGTTGGCGCGTTGGCTGGGAAAGCGTACGAACGCGCGGCGTTTGACGGCTCGTTGCGCGAAGCCGTCAAGCGCACCGCGGTGTCGGGGTGCTTCGCGATTGGGTTGTTAATTATAATAACTCAAGTCGAAGTGGCAGGTAAATTCGCAGAGTTAGATTTAGGGGACCCAGTGCTCGGATCATCGCCGCAAGGAGACCTGATATTAAACGGCGCGGTGTCAGAGTTGCTCGTCGACTGCGTCTCAGAGGCGGTGGCGTTGATGTCTTGGCGCATCATACGTTGGAACACGAGTCCAACAGATTTAGATTCGCTAAACAAGTAGTTTGGCTATCGATAAATTATTGTTTTAGCGCGCTGCTGCTGCCACTTTTCGAAGGTTATTTCTTATTATTTCAATTCGTGTTGTATTATTATTTTTGTTTTCGTGAGAGCTCTACTCATTCATTCCACGCGTCGTCGGTGTTCTCGTCGTCTTTATCGGCTTCCGAGGCGGCTTGAAGCGCGCGCAAATGCGGAGGCACAAACTTCGATTTGCTTGGCGGTGGTCTGTCGGCGGCCGCTTGCGGATTCGATACCGCACTGACTTCTTTCATGAACGCATTGTCCATCATAATTTTCCCCGGCGGTTTCGGCGGGCTCACTGGCGCAGCCTCGGGTTCCGGTTCTGGCTCGGCGTTTTTGCTATTCTTTCGCGCCGCCTTGCGCTTTTCGGTGAGCAAGTTACCGCCGCTGAACTCGTCGCGTAATTTTGCCTTGTAATCGTCGAATGATCCATTAAACACGGACACCGTACCAGGTTTTGGTGGGTTACTCTTCATGTCACCCTTGGTGACAATCCAAATTTCATCAACCACAAGGGAGATTAAACGCTCATCGTGAGAGACCAAAACAACACCGCCTTCAAAGTTATTCAGCGCCATTGCGAGAGACTCTATGGTTTCCAAGTCCAAGTGGTTCGTCGGCTCATCCAAAAGTAAAATGTGCGGTTGCTTCCAAGCTAATTCAGCAAACGCGAGACGAGACTTTTGACCACCCGACAAGACGCGAATCGGCTTTGTGGCGAGCTCTCCAGATAAACCAAAACGTCCCAAGTATGCTCGAGCGGTTTCGAGTGGCATTTCAGCATCAAGCTTTTTCATGTGTGTCACGCAATCTTGCTCCAAATCCATGGTTTCTAAGTGATGCTGGGAGAAACGAGCGAGGCGAAGCTTGGTGTGGCGGTTAATCCATCCCTCGGTGGGCAGGATATCACCTTCCAACAACTTCAAAAACGTCGATTTACCAGCCCCATTGGGACCTACGATAGCGACTCTACTATCCATGTCCAAGCCAAAATCTAAGCCCTCGTACAACGTCTGGTATCCTTCGTAGCCAAAGGACACGTTCATGACGGAAATGCACGGCGGCGGTAGAGGCGGCGCCGAAGGAAAGTTGATGCGCAAGTATGGATCGTCATAATCCACATCGACGCGCTCAGTTTGGAGTTTCTCGAGCATTTTCATGCGACATTGTGCCTGACGCACCATCTTTTTGTGTCCTTGTCCAAATCTTTGAATAAACTGCTTGAGCGAAGCTTCTCGCATACCTTGGTTGCGTTGCACCGCCTCTTCGTTTGCGCGATGCTCCGCGCGCACCTTGAGGAAAGTATCGTATGAACCACCGTAGTAGCGTAATTTCTTGTGATGTAAGAAAATAGTTGCAGTGGTGCAATCGTTCAAGAAACCACGATCGTGAGAGACGATGAGCACAGTCTTCTCCCATTTGCGCAAAAACTCTTCGAGCCACGTCAAAGCGTGGACGTCGAGGTGGTTTGTCGGCTCATCAAGAAGCAACAAATCAGGCGTCATGAATAACGCCGATGCGAGAGCGATACGCATACGCCAACCACCAGAGAAATCTTTGGTTGGTTTGAGTTGCTCTTCTGGGTCAAAACCGAGACCGCCTAAAATTTGACCCGCGCGCGCGTACGCCGAGTCCGCATCAATTTCATCCAGGCGTTCATACACTTCATTCAAATCAACCCCATCGATGACGTCAAGCTCTTCATCCAACATGCGCTGTTCCATTTCGAGTAGATACAAACGCTCTTGATCTGTCTCGACCACGGTTTGGATCGCAGATCGTTCGTCAGGTTGCGCTTCTTGCTCGACGTGAATGATGTGCAGAAACTCAGGCATTTTAATGGTGCGCTCAGAAATTGCGCGCAACAACGTCGATTTCCCGCATCCATTGCGTCCGACTAAACCATACTTTGTTCCAAAAACGAGCTTGAGCATACCATCTTGAATCAACTCATCGCGTCCACCATAAAGCTGAATGCCAGCGATGTGAATATCCATGTTGCAGTTGGCGCGCCGGTTCGCATCTGGACCGCTTCGAATATGAAAACCCAAATCCTCTCCATTCAAACGTCCACCATTCGCCGCAATTCGAGCTTCACGCATCGCTTCCTCTCTCGCCTCTTTCTTCTTCCTCGCCGCTTCTTCTTGCTCTTGCTTCACGCTCAACATCTTACGTTGTTTCGATTTCCCGCGCTTCACCACGTCATCCGGAAGCGTCTCCCCGTTCGCCACGCGTACTCCATTCTCCCTCGCACGCTTCACGCGCGCCAACATCACCCTATACTGTTTCACGCACTCCATCGCCGTTCGTCCATCAACGTACGCCGCGATCGCTTCCCATCGATCCGCATCACTCGTCCCTTCTTCTCGGTTCACGCCTCGCGCCCGCAACCCCTCGATGAGCTGTAAATCCTCCTCCTCGCTCCACCCATCATGCGTCACCGCCGTCCTCAGCCGCACCTCAGCCGCGGTATCATCCGAACGCACCGACGTCGCCGCATCGTCATCCGCCTTACTTTCGCCCTTGGCGGCGTCGCGCGCCGCGCGTTTCGCCGCGAGCGCAGCCTTCTTTTGCTCCTTTTCCAGCCGCTTCGCCTCCGCCTGCTCCGCCTTTTCCCGCTCCTTTCGCGTGGACATGGCGCGAGAGCGACGGCGCGATCGATCGTCGTCGTCGTCGATGGATCGCTCGAGGGCACGACCGCGCGTCTCGCGTCGTCGTCGTCGTCGCGCGTCGCGCACTGACGAATGATGACGACGCGGCGTTCGAAATCGAAAACACATCACACCATGCCGCGCGGCGTGCGAGGCGTCGTGCTCGCGCCGACGCGCGCATTCATCGACGCTGACGTCGACGCGAACGCGCGCGATGGTGTGATTGCGCGCGCCGCGCGCGCAGCGATGGCGATGGACGACGACGCGACGATGATGAAGATGACGATGATGATGAGTGGCGACCGCGAGCGGGACATTCGCGCGAGCGTCGCGCGCGCGGCGCCCGATGCCACCGACGCCGCGCACAGCGCGCAGCATGCATCATTCGAAGACGCGCGCGAAGGCGCCATCGCGTCCGTGCGCGCGGCGACGGGCGCTGACCGCGCGCTCGCGGCGTTGGCGGTGAGCGCGCTCGACGCCGACGCGGAACCAGAGCGTCGAAACGCCCTCGCGCGCGGCGCCATGACGCTGCGAGTGATGGGATTTAGCGATGACGCACTCGTCATCGGCGCGTTATTGGCGTGTGATGTCGACGTCGAGCGCGCGGCGATCTTGGCATCCATGTAGAAGAAGTTGTAACTGTATGAGTACGCGCGTTGATTTACCAAAAGCAACCCTCACACCGCGACGCGTCGTCGACGACGGGTGGCGCGCGCGAACGCGCATTTGATGTGTGACGCCTAGCCTCGCGCGACGCGACGACGGGCGGCATGCCGCGCACGGACACGACGGAGGGGAAGTTCAAGTCAAAGACGGCGCTCGGCGATGCTCGAGCGCGAATTATTCACGACGCACGCGATGCACGGCTCGAACGCGCGCGCGTGAGAGCGCTCACGGCGGCAGTGTGTGTGTGTCAGCGTCTGCGTCGTCGTGGAGTGGCGAAACGAGACGCCGGGCGGCGCGCGGTGGAGGAATTTGATGGGAAATTTGGGGCGGTGTCGGTCGAGGCGTTGCCGAGCGACGACGACGTGTGCGACGTCATGATCCCTATTCTACTCTCACATGGCGATGATATTGGTACAGAGAGACTGTTTAGAGCTCTGGCGATTGTTTTGACGCGCGTGGATGCGGTCGTGGAGCGATGTGCGCCGGGAGTTGTCGCGCTCTCGGCGACGTTGGCGGTGAAAACGTGTGGTGACGCGCGAGTTCGGAAGGATTTACCGTCGCTGGCAATGTGTGGGGTAAAACTTGCGTGCGCATTGTGCGAACGTGTTGATTGGCTTTCGCTCGATGCGCGCGTGCATCGTGCGGCGTGTGAGGCGCTGACGGAAATTGTGTCGGATGTCAAATTTGCGCATCGAGCGGCGGCGACGCAAGCGCTCACGCCGCTCGTCGTGTCTCGGCGATTCGAGGATGAAATTGGAGATGACGACGCGGCATTTGATGTTTTTGCCGTCAGACTAATGCGCGTGCCGGACATTAGCCGCACGCTCCCGGCGAAAGCGCTACAAGTTCTGGAACAACCACAGGCGTTGAGACGCGTGCTGCGCGCCTCCTTGGAAGCATTCGACTCAAAAGAAAATGTCATCGCACACGCGTTGAACACAATTGAGAATGCTGTGACTTTGCTATATGGTCACTGTCAGAAATGTATCAAAAGTCGTGAGTCGAGTGACAACGCGCACACGGTGCTACTGATTGCCGATTTATGCGCCGCCGCCTCACGTAAGCGTGAGACGCAAAGAGACGTATCGGCAGGGGTTCGCGATAAAGCACGCACGTGGACTGGAGTCTTAAACGAGCCATCGTTCGTGCTTGGGTTGATTGGAGAACGTCAAACTGATTCGAGCAAGTGGTACGTGTGCTCACCAACGAATGCTGGTATTTTGGCAAAGGCGTACGACGCGATTCTTGAAAGTGCGCAAGAGCCATCGTTTCTTTCGCGTGTTTTCTCAACAGATTCCAGCATGTCCATATACTCTGTGTGCGCATTTACACCTGGGTTTTTAAATGCACTATGGAAGTATTTAGGCCAGCAGTTGTCCATCGCGACGGCATTGACGTTGTCTGATGTTGAACGGCCTGACATGTGCATAGCCAAGGCATTTCTGCACGGTGCAGAGCAAGCTCAAGCCGACGTGCTCAACTGCTTTAGATTCTTCTGCGCAACTTATGCGCATGCTTTAGTAGTACTTCGTGACGCTCAATTCTTTGATGAGCAAACGTTGTTCTCTTTGGATGAACAACGTGCGATTGTTGTTGCCGTGAACACTTTAGTCGTGCGCTCGCATACGACTCACAAATCAGGCTTTGCAGATGATTGGACAAAGAGTCTCGTGAAGTCTGCGAGTATTTTGTTGCGCTCGCTCGTAACGAGAGACTCGAGACGGGCATTCTGCTCATCAATCGTGTGGACGGCACCGAATTCCGAACAAAATGCACTGATTCCTGAAGTTGTGGCAGCGCGTTTTCAGCAAAGCGACGCCGGCGACGCCGGCTTACTACAAGATGCGCCGAGCAGTCTGACGTTTACCACGCGAGTGAAAATTTTTCGAGAACTCATCGTCCAGGATCGCGACAGGGCTAAATTTCGTCCACAAGCGGGAGGTATTGACGCCGGTCACAACGACATTTATGCTAGACCAGTGGCTGAAATCCTGATTCGCCGCGAAAGCGTCCTCGAAGATGCTTTGGCGACGATTCTACCCCTGGGTTCCAAAGCGCGAGGGCGAATGCTAGTCAAATACGTCAATATAGCGGGTGAAGAAGAAGCAGGCATTGATGCTGGAGGGTTGTTCAAGGAATTGCTCAGCGAAGTCACGGAGCTAGGCCTCGATCCAAATCGTGGGCTTTTTGAGACGAATGGGACGAGTGGTATTTTTCCAAGCCCTCGAGCGAGCGATACGCAAGAGTCACTACTTCTGTTAGAACTGATGGGCATGATGGTCGGTAAGGCGCTGTATGAAGGTATTTTGCAAGATATCAATCTCGCGCCATTCTTTGCGGCTAAAATATTGGGCGTTCCTCGAACGATTGATGACATTGCAAGCCTTGATGAAGAGCTACATCGAGGATGCGTGCAAGTTCTCGAATACGACGGTAACGTCGCTGACCTTTGTCTTGATTTTACTGTCAGTGAAGAAGTTTACGGCCAGATTGTCAGCAAAGAACTCATTCGTGATGGCGAAAATATTGAGGTGAACAACGAAAACAGGCGCGTATACGTCCACGCACTTGCGGATTATTATTTGAATCGACGACTCGCTGTGCCTATGCGAGCGTTTATGACAGGGTTGACCAAAATTATTAATAAACGTTGGTTGAGTCTGTTCACGGTTAAAGAGCTTCAACTCTTGCTCAACGGCGGCGAGGCGCCAATTGACGTCGATGACTGGGAAAAGCACACGTTGTACTCTGGTGGATACACCGCTCGAAGCACCGTCGTACGTAATTTCTGGTCTACCATGCGCAAGTTCTCTCCATCACAGCGACGAGACGTGCTAAAGTTTGTCACATCTAGTCCCCGACCACCGCTTCAAGGCTTCAAGCACTTGAATCCACCATTCGTGATTCATAAAGTCAACTGTGCAGCGTCGCCATTCGCGTACTTTGGTGCCGCCGACGTCTCGCGATTGCCATCCGCATCCACGTGCTTCAACATGCTAAAGCTTCCAAACTATCGTCGACTAGCGACTTTGGAAAAGTCTGTCAAATACGCCGTTGAATCTCGCGCGGGTTTTGAACTCAGTTAATTCTTTGTACCACCGCTTGTAACATCACCAAAAGCTAAACGCATAGGCTCACCACAGTTTCACGCGCACAACCACGACGTCGGACGCACACCATGCCCCGTCGAGGTAAGGGTAAACCTAAGTACGATGGTCCGATGCTTCCACGCGTGCTCCGCGATGAGCTCGACGGATTCGACGACGGTGGAACCGGTCGAACGCGCGATGACGTGAAAAAGCGCAACAAAGGCTCGAGCGTGATGGACAGAAAGCAACGGCGCGCCGCGGAAAAAGCTGCCAAGGCGAGCAAGCGACAAGCTAGTGCGCAGTGGAAGGCTGATGCTGCGTCTCGGCGCCGAATGCGGGGGCGTGACGGCGCAGACGACGATGCTGGGGCGGGTGATGGCGCGGGAATGCGTGGCGGCTGTGAAGGTCGAGACGCCGACAAAGGTGGCGCTCGCGACGATGTGAGCGCAAGAAACAAGCGCGCGGCAACGGTGCCGGCAAAAGACACAGATTTTCGCAAAAAATCCAAGGTTTCGCCAGCAAGCGCAACCAAGGCGGTGAAAGATGAGACTAAGGAGAGCAAGAAGCCGACGATGCGAGCGTCAATGTTGGAAGAGTATAAACGCGACGAACTCGCGGCAAAGAGGTTGGAGAAGAAACTGAAGGGACGTAAGGGTCCAGATGATGGTTTGGATTCATTATTTGAAGGTTTACCGGACATGGATTTCTTAGATAAGGAGTATGGTGATGAAAGCGAAGAGGACCAGAGCGATGAAGAAGAAGAGAGTGATGAAGAAGGAGAGAGCCAGTCTGAATCAGAAGACGAGGAAGATGACGAGGAAGACGATGACGACGACGATACGACGAGGAAGACGATGAAGGAGAGGATGGTGAAAACCCTGAGCCAACTAGTGCAGAGCCCGAGCCCACAGTGAGTACTGGGAAGTATATTCCTCCCGCACAACGGGCGGCGATGGCAGCGGCGGCGGGCAAGACGCCTGGATTTGAGCAGTGTGTGCGACAAATCAGAGGTTTGATGAATAGAATGGGTGAATCTAACGTCCCAGGGATCGTAAATGACGTAGCGGATTTAGCGCAAAAGTTTCCGAGACTCGAAGTGTGTGACGCAGCGACGAAAGAAATAATGACGGCGCTCACAGAGGGACCGCGCGCGAGCGACCAGTACACCTCTGCGATTGCGGCGTTTATCGCAGGCATCTCGGCTTCCATAGGTCCGGAAGCTGGCGCACGATTTGGTTCAAAACTTTGCGTGAAATTAGAAGAAGAGCAGGTTAACTCTAGAGCACGCTCAGCGAGTAATATCGTCAACGTTCTCGCTCGATTGTACACGTGCGGTTTGATGCCGTCGGCGTGCTGCTATGGGTTCTTAGTGACGCTCTCAAAAAGCCTTACCGAGCTTGACTCGACGCTCATGTTAACACTCTTGCGCGTTGCTGGAACTCGCTTGCGATCTGAAGATCCAGTTGGCATGAAAGAGTTCATCATCGCTCTTCAGGCGCGTGTGGCGGAGTTGCAGAAAGTTGCCGGTGAAGGCGAGGATGGTGGACAATTATCCAAGCGTGCTCGCTTGATGTTAGAAATGGTTATTGACTTGAAGAACAACAGAAAGCGCACCGACAGCTCAGCGGATATCGGTAAGGACCAGTGGGGTTTTCCTATGCCTCTCAATAAGTGGTTGAAAGGTACGAGTGTTGGTGAGGCCACAGTCGCGCTGCGAGCGCTGACGTATGAAAAGCTCATCGCGACAGATAAGCAAAAGGGTCAATGGTGGTTGCCTGACGCCGCGGGCACCGCAGAGTGGTTTGCCGCGCGCGCCGCACAAGGTGCAATTGCAGAACAAGCGGGAAAGACTCGTGAAGGTGGTGAATTACTCCAGCTCGCAAAGAGCATGCGGATGAATACCGAGACACGCCGCGCCATTTTCTGCGTCGTTATGGGCGCGGATGATTACGCCGACGCCCTTGAACGTCTACTTCGCCTACCGTTGGCAGACAAACAAGATCGCGAGATACCGCGAGTACTACTCGAGTGTTGTCTTCAAGAAAAAGCGTACAATCCGTACTACGAAGTCCTCGCCACCAAGCTCACCGAACGTCAACGCTCGCATCGCTTGACGTTTCAACTATGCATTTGGGACCAGCTCAAAGAGATTGATGATCCATCAACGTCGGTGCGGCGGATTTCCAACATGGCTCGCTTCTTGGCTGGGTTACTTCTCGCTGGGGCACTCCCCCCGACGGCGCTCAAGGCACTGGAGTTTGGCATGGACGTCCCAGCTCGTGTCGCGCTCCATCACAAGCTTCTCCTCCAAGCCATCTTGGACGACCGCTCACGAACATCCACCGCCGACGCACTGTTCCAGAAAATCGCCACCAGCGGCGAACTCGCCGGTGCCAAAGCCGGATTCTTGCGTTTTCTAAAGAATCCGCAATCGCTCGCCGCGGCTGGGGCGTCATCCGACAAGATGTCAATCAAGCGGCTCGTCTCCCGCGCGGCGGCGGCTAGAAACTTCCTCCTCGCCGGCGGTGCATGAAACCAATATCTACATAGCCACACATTAGCTCTTAGCATCAGTCATACAATTCAACGCACGACTGACACGAAGTATGCGCCATTTGGCCGCATGAACTCGATACGAATGCGAAAATTAAACGCGCGCGACGCTCGAGCGCTCGCGTTGACGACATAACCCTTCACCTAAGAAGTAGAAGTATGCGCCATTCCGCGTCGCACACGATGCTCACGCACGCCCGGACGTGCGCGGGGAAACAACTCACGCGCGCACTCGCGCGCGCGTCGTCATCGCACGCGATATACGACGCGTCGAGCGAGCGAACGAGACGTGAGGAATGCCTCGGTGGCGCGATCGGCGTCGGCGGCGCACACGCGAGAGGTTTACCGACGACGCGTAGCGCGTCGACGCGCGCACACGCGCACGATGCGTTGTGCAGTGGTGATGCGTTCGCACGCGCTCGCGGACGTGGCGTCTCCGCGCGTGGGTTCGCGTCGGCAACGACTGGGGAGGAGGGCGCGAGCGCAGCGGAGACGACGGCGGAGACTTTGTCAGAGAATAGCGACGGCGAGACGACGACGACGTCGAGTGGAGAAGACGCGCAAGGATGGACGTTTGGGATTAAAAATCAAAGACGTCCGACTAGACGCGATAAGGGGTCGTATGAGGGATTTCTAACGGAGATTGATTCCTATCCCAACCAAGACGACGAGATACGGGACGTGTACAACGCCCGCGAATGGGTGGAAACGAGCATAGAAGAGAGTATGAAGGAGACAGAAGAGTTAATTGATCAAATGTTAGACGGTTTAAAAAGTGGTAATCACTTGATGGAGAAGTATGGGGATTTGATGCCGAGTGACCGCGCGGAGGAGGGCGACCCTGACGCCGTGTTGACGTGGACGAGCGAGTTTGTGCTCGAACCCGGGGAGAAGCAGGAGCATCCGTTGAATTGGAAGGTGTCGGTGACGGTGAAGATGACAGATTTACAGCGTGTCACGGGATTGAGTGATGATGCGATCGAATACATCAAGTTATTGGTGAATAAACGATACGACGGCAAGCAAGACACGCTTCGCATTGTGTGTCGCAGAAATAACAATCGCGAACACAACCGACAGTGGTGCTTAAAGGTGCTGTACGACTTGATTCAAGAAGGTAACCGAGAGTACCCGAGCGATTCTTACACGTTCAACGGCACGCTCGATTAGATCGATCGCTAGAGAGGAAGAAAGAAGAAGACTGTGAAACGCCGTCTTCATCGTCGTCGTGTTATTTGAAAAAATGTCTTGTTTATTTATTTCACATGCTTTTTTGCTCTAAAAATAAAAACGCGCGCACGTCGTGAACGGCACATCATTCGTAGTTTTCCAGCTCTTGAACCTCTCTTGGAAAGGAGTGGATTAATGACCGCCTTCCTTGCCGGTTTTGCTCTTCACGACGCCGTAAAGGCCAGCGCCGAGCACGGCGATGGCGGAACCGACGGCGGTCTGCATCGAGATTTGGTTACCGAGCGCCAAGATGGAGAAACCAATCACGAAAACTCGCTTCCCGACGTTACCGACGGCGTGCGTCACCGGAGCGACCTTGCCGAGTGCTTGATACGCAACTTGGTTGTACATGTGGTAATAGAAACCGACGAGAGCGAGAGCGGAGAGGAACTCGGTTTTGCCCTTGAGCGCGATAGCCTTGGAGATACCCGCAGACAAGGTGGCGCCTTCAAAGTAAAAGGCGAACGGTAAACAGAACAACAACGCCACGATGGTGACCCAGTTGTAAAGGTTGAGCGGACTCATCTTGGCCATCAACTTTTTGCTAAAAATTGCCCGCGCCGAAAACGCGACGTTGGAGCTCATCGCGGTTAAGAAACCCAACCACGTGAAGGAAAGCTCAGTGGCGGACGCGATGGCGACACCAGCCATGATGGGGAGAAGGGAAAGGTACACCGGGAGCGGGTACACGGTACCAGTCACCATATAAGACCCGATAGATGTGAACACCGGTTCCAAAGTCTTGACGGTGTGCGTAAACGACACCGCCACGGCGGCAAAGGACACATTCGTCAAGCAGTGACCAAACGCGTGCAAGAACGCCGGCAAAGACAACGCCTTGAGGAAATCCTTATCAGGTTGTTCATATTCAACGAGCTTGGAACCCCAGAAGAACGCCATGACAAACAAGCCAACAATCAAGTGCACGCACGACACGAACCACGGGTACGGAAAGTAGTTGTAAATTTGCTTGTTCAAAATGTTAAACTGCACATTCAAAAAGTACCACGCCGCGAAATAAAACACCGTCTCGGCGGCGGGAAACTTTTCCTTGATCGTCTCAATGGGATTACTACGCACGCACGCACACACGCACACACACCGTCAGTCGCGCGACGTCTCGGACGCGAGGAAAACCTAGAAAACACCCGATCGCATCATCCCATCGATCGCCACGCACGCCCCCCCCCTCGCCCGCGCGACCGCTCTCGCGCTCTCGCGACGCACCACCGCGCGATCGCGCCACGCACACACACACACACACACACACGCGCGCGCTCACGCGAGACACGACACGCGCGCCTCACGACTCCACGCGCACGCACGCCTCGCGCATTCACGCACCTCGACGCCTTGGCGACGACGCCAACGCGCTTCGCCTCGCGCACCGCCGCGCGCATCACCCCGGGTGACGACGACGCCGTCGTCGTATTTTTCATCATCATCGCGCTCGTCGCGAACGCCGCCGTCGGCGTCATCGCCCGCGCACGCGTCGTCGCCCGCGCGCGCGAGACCGCGCGAGACCGCGACGGGACCGACGATGCGCGCATCGTCGTCGTCGTCGTCACCGGCGTCATCGTCATCGTCATCATGATGCCGTACGCGTACAATTAAAAAACGTATACTAGTATATATATATACGCGCGCGCGTCGCACGCGGCGTTCGTCGTGGAATGCCGACGCGCGAATGCGAACCGAACGCGTCGTCGTCGATGGGCCCTCGCAAAAGCGTGACTCGACAACGGTCTGTGTGTACCTACCATCCACGGATGTGTGTGTACCCCCGTCTCCGTTTTTTTTTCATAGCGCGCGCGCGCTCGCGTAGTGGACGCGACAACGCCCCATGAGACGCGCGCGTGACCGCGTGACCGCGTGACCGCGTCTGGGGGGAGGGCCGGCCCATATGGGGGAATGCATACTGGTATATACTGGTATAACGGCACCCAAACGCTTTTGTGCGTCGGTCGGCAGACCGCGGCGTCGTCGTCGTCGTCGTCGTCGTCGTCGCGCCCGTGGGCGCTGGAGGACATGCCGTCGTCGGTGTCGTCGGCGCGCGCGGTGGTGCGTGGCGCGGGCGTGCGTGGCGGGTCACCGCGACGTCGTGTCGGTGTCGGTCGTCGTCGTGTGCGTGACGTGGCGACGATGATGATGGCTGGCGCGCGCGGGCGAGGGGCGTGCGTGGGCGCGCGCGCGACCGGGACGTCGTCGTCGTCGTCCAAGGCGCCGTCGTCGCGGAGAAAGTATGTGAATTTTACTGGGTTTCCGTTCCCACTCACGCCGGTACTGTCGCGACGCACGACGCGAACGACGTTGATTGAGCGCGTGGC
>Ga0181559_10002333_pt1 | contig 18812 bp, 15 predicted proteins | sample 011ome_21_FD_133752 | JGI IMG/M metagenome (GOLD analysis project Ga0181559, IMG submission 133752) | Coastal salt marsh microbial communities from the Groves Creek Marsh, Skidaway Island, Georgia - 011508AT metaG (megahit assembly) | ecosystem: Environmental > Aquatic > Marine > Intertidal...
CGAGATTGGTGTATGACAACATGATCGAGGTTGGTGGGATCAAATATGATGAGCAAGAAAAGCGGTTTGCGCAGACGATTCGAGAAACGCTGATCAAGCCGGGTCAGGGATTGGGCAGTCAGGAAAACATAGCCGCTTTTCAATTTCGTCAAACCATGGGTTCGACTGACGTAGGTGATGTGAGCTGGTTGGTACCCACGGTTGGCTTCAGTACCGCAACGTGGGTACCCGGCACGCCGGCGCACAGTTGGCAAGCTGTAGCCGCGGGGGGCATGAGTATTGGGCACAAAGGTTTGCGCATGGCCACTCGCATATTGGCGCGGACCGCGGTTGACTTGATCCTGGACCCGGGGCTGATCGTGAATGCTCAACGTGAGTTTGAGCGCGCGCGGGGCGCTGATTTTAGATATGCCGCGTTGTTGGGTGACCGCCAACCCCCGCTGGATTACCGTAAATGACTTTGCGCGTTGCGGTTTTGCATCCGGGAGAAATGGGTATCACCATTGCCCACGCTTTGGCTGCATCCGGCCACGACGTATGTTGGGTCAGTGCTGGGCGTAGTGAAGACACACAAAAGCGAGCAGCTTCGTTGCGAGCTTATAACCGCCTTAAAGATCTGGTACCAGCGGTGGATGCGATAGTCTCTGTTTGTCCGCCGCATGCGGCTGTGTCAACGGCACAGGCCGTGCAGAAACTGGGTTTTCGCGGCCTGTATGTAGAGGCTAACGCGATTGCGCCCGCGACCGCAGCGGAAATTGCGGATCTGATTGGCCCAGGCTACGTGGATGGCGGAATCATCGGTCCGCCGGCAGTCTCGGCGGACACCACGCGATTGTATCTGTCGGGCCCGGACGCCCACACGGTAGCCTCCTGGTTTGTTGACGGTTGGGTATCCGCCCTACCGTTAGCCGGTGCACTGACCAGCGCCTCGGCACTCAAAATAGCCTACGCCACCTACACCAAGGGAGCGAGTGCCTTGCTGCTGGCGGTGAACGCCCTGGCAGAATCGGCCGGCGTGCGCGAGGCCTTGAATGAAGAGTGGCAGCGCTCGCAACCTGAGTTAGTAGCACGCAGCGAACGCAGCGCAGCGGGTACCTCGCGCAAGGCCTGGCGTTTTGTTGGTGAGATGCAGGAAGTCGCGCAAACGTTTGCCGCTGCGGGCTTGCCGGATGGATTTCACCAAGGTGCTGCGCAAACTTATCAGCGTATGGCCGGACTGAAAGGCTTGCCGCCTGCGCAGTTGGAACTCGTCCTGCGTCATATTTTGACTGCAGAGTGATGGTACACGGTGGCTGATCGTTCTCTGCTGGCGAAGGTTGTGAATATTCACCACTTTCTGGAGGCTGATAGACGCGCGGCATTGCGCGAGAGGATGACTCGCGACCGGGCCATCGGTTTGCGTGTCGCGCAGCTCAATGACGCCCGCCGCATATTGCATTGGTGGCAGTGCGTGCAAGCTTCGGCTGCTCCGCCTGACGATCGGGCTGAACAAAGTTTCGGTGCGAGCTTGGTGCGCGTACGTCGCTGGTTAAGTCTGGCTATGGTGGTCGCGGGTGTACTCACCGGTGGCAGTATCTGCGCGCTGGCGCTGGCCTATGATGGCCGTTTTCCGGTCAATCTGCTGACGTTTGCTGGATTGATGCTCGGTCTGCCAACCCTACTGCTGTTACTCACCTGTGTGTCTATGGCATGGCACCAGTTAGGCGGTGCGCAAGGGGCGCCCGGAAACCCAACACTGCCGCGGAACAGATGGCTGATCAGTGTGTGGGAGCATTTCAGTGGGGCGCCATTTTACCCGGAAGAAGCACAAGCTAACGCCCGTGGAGGCTTTGCTTATTGGCAGGTGCTGCTGTTTTCGCAGCTGTTTGGTTGTGGGTTCTTCCTAGGCGCGATAGGTACCCTGATGGTCCTGGTTGCAACCAGTGATCTGGCGTTTGGTTGGAGCACAACGTTGCAGTTAGACGCCCAGTGGGTGTTTCGCGCACTGCACACAATGGCGTTTCCATGGGCCGCCTGGTGGCCGCTTGCAGTGCCGAGCCTGGAACTGGTGGAGGCTTCCCGGTTTTATCGGTTAGGCGGTGGCGCGGTCACCAGCGGGCCAGCAATATTGGGCGCATGGTGGCCCTTTGTGATGGGGTCCTTGTTGATTTGGGGTTTGTTGCCTCGACTGTTGATGGTGATGCTGTGCTATTGGCGAACCCGCCAGGCCACATACCGCTTACTGATCGATCATCGTGAAGTCCAGGCCGTGCTGGATCGCATGGCAACCCCACTGCTGGGTTTAGGTGAAACCACTGAAGTGGTGCCCGCACCAGCAGCTCGGGATATTCCGGTGGGGGATGTCGGTCAACTATCGGGCAGCACCGTGGTGGTTTGGAATCGGGCCGTAGATGCGGACTATCCGGCCACGTGGGCGGATCGCGGCGTCTGGTTGAGCAGTAGGATGAGCGCGCAGGAGGTGCGCCTGTCTTTGCACAAAACGGCAGAACCCATACGAAGCTGGGTGTTGCTGGTCAAAGCCTGGGAACCACCGACTTTAGAAGTGCTCGACCTTGTGGAGTTGCTGTTGTCTGAATTGGACGATGCGGGTCGCATAGTGGTCGTGCCGGTTGGCTTGCCCGACGATGAGTACCAACCGGCCCTGGCTGACCTGGGGATCTGGAGTGCCGCGTTGTCTAAACTCGAGCAGTCGCGGATTGAGCTGGCAAAGCCTGCAGCGGAATTGTTGAGTCGGCCCTTCGATGAACGTTGAGTTTGCCGTTGTCGGCCACCCGAACAAAGGGAAAAGCTCGATCGTCGCGACGCTGGCAGAGAATGAATCGATTGCCATTGGTGCCACTCCTGGAACCACCCAAAGTGCAAACCGCTATGCGTTTGCGATAGATGGACGACCACTATACACGTTGGTTGATACACCAGGTTTTCAACGTGCTTCAGCGGTTCTCAATTGGTTAAAAGACCATGTTGGAGATGCCAGCAGTCGGCCAGACGTCGTGCGGGCGTTCGTAGAGTCTCACGAGGATAATCCACGATTTCGCGACGAGTGTGAACTTCTGCAGCCGATTTTGTCCGGTGCAGGGATTCTGTATGTGGTGGACGGCTCGAAACCGTATGGGGCGGAGTTTGAAATTGAGATGGAGATCTTGCGCTGGACGGGACAGCCGCGCATGGCGTTGATCAATCTCATTGGTGAAGCACGCTATGTGCAGCAATGGTCTAGCGCTTTGGATCAATACTTTTCGATTGTGCGGGTCTTTAATGCACAAACTGCAGATTTTGAGTCGCGATTAAATGTGCTTAAGGCGTTCGCAGAATTGGATGAAAACTGGCGTCCAGTCATGGATCAAGCGGTGGTTGCGCTCAAGTCCGAGCGTCAGCACAGGCTGGATCGCAGTGCTCAGGAAATTAGCGGTGCGCTGTTGGATTGCCTAACCTTTGTGCAACGAGGCGTGGTGGTGGCTGGAGACACACCAGAGGAAGTAGAGCAGAGGCTGCGGCACGATCTGGAGCGCCGAGTGCGCTTGCGCGAACAAAGTGCCCGAACGCTGGTGCAGGCGCTGTATCGACACGAATTGCTGAACGCGGATGAAGCGTCGTTACCGGTATTGACCATGGGTCTGTTCAGCAGCGAGGGCTGGGCGCTGTTTGGCTTATCGAGAACTCAGCTGTTGCTCACCGGCTCCTTAACCGGTGCGGTTACGGGTCTGGGCGTTGATGCTCTGGTTGGCGGAACGACAGCACTGTTAGGTGCAACCATTGGGGCGGTAGTGGGCGGCGCGACGAGTTGGCTAGGCGGGGGTGAGATCGCCAAAGTGCTGGTCTCTGGCAATGCCTTAGGGGGTAAAACCGTACAGGTAGGACCTATCTCGGCGGCAAATTTTCCATGGGTATTTCTGGGTCGAGCCTGGGTACACCATCATTTGGTGGCCGAGCGCAACCACGCTGTACGCGAAGCCCTGGCGTCGTCGCTCGACGGACAGGAACATCTAATGAATCGACTGCCTGGGGAGCTGCGTGCCGGGTTGGCCAAAGTGCTCCGCGAGATTCAGCTCAAAGGTCAAAATAAGGAGCGCATCGAGCGCTTGCATCAATGCCTGCGAGCGTTGTTGATCATGAGCCCCGACGGCGCAGTGCCGGCGGACAGTTAGGGCTAGGTGACTGGTTGTTTTGCGGTTCCTTAGGGACGGTACCAGAAACTGGCGGGCGTTGTGCGGGAGGCTGCTCTTGCCAACTTGGCCCAACGGGTTAGATAAGCACGTGTTTGTCGTGGATCGATGATTTCCTCAATTTCAAAAAATTCGGCTGAACGGAATGGAGAGCGTACTCGATTCAATCGTTCTTTGATTCTAGCCAAATGTTCATCGTAATCGTCCACCTGCGCAAGCTCAGCCTTGTAGGCCACCTCAATGCCTCCCTCGATCGGTAACGAGCCCCAGTCGCCTGAGGGCCAGGCAGCCCGAAAATGATGTGATCCGGGTTTATGATTAGCAGCACCGGCGACACCGAATGCCTTGCGTATGACAATACAACAAAAGGGTACGTTCGCCTGTCCCAGAGCGGCCAGGGCCGCGGAGCCGTAGCGAATGGTGGCTTCTTCCTCAGATTTTTTCCCGATGAGGAAGCCAGGGCAATCCTCCAGATGGACAATGGGTAGATGAAAGGTTGAGGCCAGATCGATGAGCCTGATCAGTTTTCGACAGCTGTCAGCGGTCCAAGCCCCCCCATAAACCCGCGGGTTTTCGGCAAAGATGGCGACCGGTATGCCATTAAAGCGCGCCAACCCGGTAATCAGCGATCGCCCCCATTTGCGACCGATTTCAAAGAAAGAATCTTGGTCACACACCGAATTTAGGATGTCGTGCATCTTATACACTTGGCGGGGGTCCTTCGGTACGATGTTCAACAGCTGCTCATCGTCTCGATTAGGATCGTCGGCGGTAGTGACCACGGGGGGCAATTCATCCACGGAACTGGGCAGGTAAGACAGGAAGCGTTTCGCCATAGCAAACGCTTCTGCCTCGGAGGTAGCCTCGTCATCAATGGCCCCGTTGCGAGTATGAATTTTGGCGGCGCCAAGCTCCTCTTTGGTGACGTCGCCCTGACTGGCCCAATCGACCAAGGCAGGTCCTGCGATCATCATCTGCGCACTTTCTTTGACGATGACGCAGTAGTGGGACGTCGCCACTCTGGCAGCACCGATCCCCGCAACAGACCCCAATGCCAGTGATACCGATGGTGCGACCGCCAAGTGCTGCACGATGGTTTCCCAACCGCGAAGCTCTGGAATGTAAGTTCGGCCGGACATTTCTATCGTTTTGACCGACCCCCCCCCACCCATGCCGTCAACCAGACGGATATGAGGCAGCCGTAGCTCCAGCGCCAGACCCTCTGCTCTGGTGCGTTTGCCCGCGATAGAGGCGTCAGCGGATCCGCCTCGAACGGTGAAATCGTCGCCGGATAAGACAACCAGGCGATCGGCGATGTCCGCCGTTCCAAACACGAAGTTGGAAGGCGTGAACGTCGTTAAGTTGCCAGCGTCGTCATAGTCACCGACCCCGGCCAGGGTCCCCACTTCGTGGAAACTGCCTGGGTCGCTTATGGCTTCAATACGCTCTCGAATGGTGAGCTTATTGAATTCGTGTTGTCGAGCGACTTTGTCCGCGCCACCCATTTCGAAGGCCAGAGACTCTCGGGCGCGCAGTTCGTCGATTTCATCTTGCCAGCTCATGAAGGACGTCGGCTAGGCTCGGGTGCCAGTAAACGTTGCGTCACCAAAGGCGCCCAACTTCACGCTGCCGCTGATTTCATCACCGGTTACAGTGGCGGTGAATTCCAACGTCATGGGCATGGGAGAGGTCATGTCGGCTTTCCAGGTTAGCGTATCGCCATCGACAGCGCCGTCTGTAAGCGCCATTTCGCCTTGTGCGCCAGCCATGACACCGCTCAGGCTAGCGCCGTCAGTGGTCAGTGTTAAGGTACCTTGTTGGGCGCCCATTGGGGTATTGATCGTGGTGTTCCAGGTGCCATCTGCGCTCATAATTGATCTCCGAATCGATTTGTTGATAACTGTTGTTTAAGGGATGAGTATGGCATGGCGAGCGTGTTCTTCAACTGCTAGTCTAACTGTCACATGTCTATTGGAATTCTCAACGAAGGCCCCTTACATGCGGCGCTGAAAGCCACCTATGCTGCGAATGGTGGCGCAGTGGAGGTGCCGGTGGGACACTTTATCGCCGACGCGGTCCGCGAGGGAACCATGTATGAAGTGCAGACCGGTAGCTTCAGTGGCCTTGGACGCAAGATGGAGGCTCTGGCTGGGGTTGGGCCTGTGGTATTGGTGCACCCGATCGCTCGGAACACGGTGATTAGTAAAGCAGGACAAGACAAGACGCGCACTTCGCCGAAGCATGGCGCTCTGGTGCATATTGTTAACGAGCTTGTTTATCTACCCCAGCTATTGGCACACCCTAATTTTTCTGTCGAAGTCATCCTGACGGATGAGGTCGAGCGGCGTGTTTTTGATCCCAAGAAAAATCGTCGACGCGGCGGATGGCGAGTGGTGGAGCGACGTTTGGCGGCCATTGTGGACGGTGTTCGACTCCATCAGATGGCAGACTTGTATGAATTTTTGGTGAATGATTTGCCGGAGCCCTTTGGTACGCACGCACTGGCCCAGGCGCTTGATCAGCCCATTGCGATCGCGCGCAAAATGGCTTATTGCCTCCGTCATGCAGGTGTGACCGAGATCGTCGGTAAACAGGGCAATGCACTGCTCTACCGCAACGTATAGGTCACCAACGTCGCCTCAACAGGAACCTTAATTCAATCATCTGGTGGTCTGCGCTGATACGCGCGTCCCGACCGGGGAAGGGCCCCGCTTCCAAACCACCCATATCAACATATCGTAAACGGATGCCCAATGACCAAGGGTGACTGAACGATCTTTCTACGCCGATAAACGCATTATAGATCAATTCTGTTTGGTCCCTCTGTGCGGCAAATCTGACCTGCGCGGTGTCGGCTGTGGCACGCTCAATGTAGTCTGACTCAATGCTTTTGCTGGCGAAGCCAATACCCCCACCCACCTCCCAGGACCAGTGAGTGCTGAGCGCGCCACGTCTTGCCAAGTTCAGCAGGAGACTGTGGGTCTGAATGTCTGAAAATACGTTAGTGATGGTTTCGATTGAAGGGGTAGAAGCGGCCAGATCCCAGTCGGTGCGATAGCGATACGAATAACTCAAATCAGTCTGCCAGTGATCCATTCGACGCCCCACTGAGAAGCCGATGGCTGCGGTGTAATCGTCGATTTTATCATCGCGAATATCGCCATCAATTTGGCCGCCAATCGCCTCGCCGGTCCCGATGCCGCGCACTTTAAACCCGTCTATTTCATCTGACGCTAACGCGACGTCCAGTGATCCATACCAGCGAGGGGGTTCAGCCGCCTGGGCCTGAACGGCTAAGAACAAGGGTGTGAGGAGCAGCAGGTTAAAGTTTGTCAACGTTTTAACGGTAAATTTGCGCATGTTTTTTTATCCTTAGCGAGGTTCGGATTGCCGTGCTGGCACTGGCCCATGTAAGGTAACGCGCCCGAACCCGAGGAACAAGCGGACCGGTGAAACAAGATCAAACCGCACAGACGGTCTTCCCCAGCTCCGTTTGTATCGTCATGCCAACGTATAATGAGTGCGACAATATTGGCCGCATGTTGCGTCAGATACTCAGCATCTTCGACGGGCTGGCAAACGTGCAGGGACACATACTCGTTGTGGACGACAGTTCGCCGGATGGGACCGGAGAAATCGTGAGTGAGATGGCCGCAAACGACTCGCGTGTTCACCTTCTTGTTGGCGTCAAAAAAGGTTTGGGCTCAGCGTACACCCGAGGTTTTACCCACGTCATCGAACACCTAGAGGTTGACGTGGTCGTACAGATGGACGCGGATTTTTCGCACGCGCCCATGGACGTACCCCGGCTGCTACAGGCGCTGACCCATGCGGACGTAGCGATCGGTTCGCGATATGTGCTTGGCGGATCTATTGACGAACAGTGGGGCTGGTGGCGGCGATTGCTGTCCCGCACGGGTAATCTGGTGGCGCGCTACATCGCAGGGATTTACCGTGTCGGAGATTGCACAGCGGGTTTCAGAGCGATCAGAATGAGCGCCTTGCGGGAAGCGTTTCCATTGCGAATTCCGGTGCAGGGCTATGTATTCCAGGTGGCGCTACTGCATGCGCTGATGATCGCAGGCGCACGCATCTTCGAATTGCCGGTGCGATTTAACGACCGTACGGCGGGTCAAACCAAGTTGGGCCGCAAAGACATGATCGAGTTTTTCATTCATGTTTGGTGGCTGCGCCTGCTGTCGCGAAAAACATTTGTGAAATTTGCCCTCACCGGACTGAGTGGTGTATTTGTCAATTTGGGGATCTTCCAGGGTCTTCTGCTGGCGCGAGTAGATCCGTACATCAGTTCGTTAATCGCGATCGAGGGTTCGATCATCTGGAATTTCTTTTTGAATAATTACTGGACCTTTCGTGATCGTCAACTGACGACGCGTAAACGGGTGCGGGGCCTAAAATTTAATTTGGTGAGCGTAGTGACTTTGCTCGTGAGTTTCTCAACATTTGCCCTGCTGCGTTGGCTGCTGCCAGAACAACCGCTGCTGATGGCCCAGGCACTCAGTATACTGCCTGGCGCGATGGCGAATTACTTTGCTAACAGTTATTGGACCTTTAGAGGCGATACAACTGGAGGCAATGCAACCCCGCAGACAAAGGCCGAACAGGAGTGACTGTCCATGTCAGATAAACAGATTACCGGTCCACATTGGGATCTCAGTGCTGAGTACGACGGTCCGGAAGATAGCCGGATTCGCGACGACCTCGACGAGCTGCAATCGTTATATGACCGTGCACAAGCACTCACCCCTGAGTTATCAGGCCCAACGGCTGTCGATGCAGCGCAACAGATCGCCAAATGGCATGCGTTAGCGACCGTTCTGCTGTCGAATGTTTCGGTGTTTGCGAATTGTCTGTTGAGTGTGGATGCAACTGACGCTGAAGCGCAAAAGCTGAATGGGGCGTTGCAACGTTACCGAAAGCAAATGGGGGACGTATTTGAACCCTGGTCGCAGTTTGTGGACGCTGCTTCAAGCGAACAGTTAGAGCAATACTTAAGTGATCCTGAAATTGCACCGTCGGCGTTTCTGGTAGAACACGCGCGCTCGCGAAGCCACGAAAAACTATCGTTAAGTGAGGAGAGTTTGGTTAATGGCTTGTCACAAGATGGCATTCATGCCTGGGGACGATTATATGACCAGATAGCCGGCGCACTGGAGTGTGAGGTTTTGGTGGGTAATGAAACCCAAACACTGGGCCTGGCGCAGACAACGGGTTTGCTGTCCAGTCCGCAGGACGGGGAGCGTCGGGCAGCCTGGCAGGCGATCAATCAAGCGTGGACTAAGCAGGAAGAAAGTTGCGCTGCAAGTATCAACGCGATTGCCGGCTGGCGTCTGGAAATGTGCAAACAGCGTAGCCATCATCAGCCAGTACACTTTCTGGACGCGCCGGTGCATATGAACCGCATTGACCGTGCAGTTCTGGACACGTTAATGACCGTGGCAGCTGACAACAAAGGTTTGGTGCAGCGAGCCGCGCTGTTGCAAGGACGAGCGTATGGTAAATCCGGGTTTGGTCCATGGGATTTGCGCGCCCCTGCACCCGTCTTGAAAGACAACAGCAGCTCTGGCATCCCTTTTGCGGAAGCCATCGATATTATTACCCAGGCGTATGGGGCGGTGCACCCTGATCTGGCCGAATTTGTCTCGATGATGGTAAGTGAACATTGGATAGAGGGTAGTGTGAGCCGGCATAAGGCGCCGGGTGCTCATTGCACGGGTTTTGCGAAGTCGCGTACCCCCCGGGTGTATATGACCTACACTGGCGGTGCCAGTGATGTCATTACCTTAGCCCACGAGTTGGGGCATGCGTTACATTCATGGGTAATGCGCGACTTGCCGGAGACACAGCGCAGTTATGGAATGTCGCTGGCAGAAACCGCGAGTACCTTTGGTGAAACTCTGGTGCGCGATGCACTCCTGGCACGTAGTAATTCTGCCTCGGAACGGCTCAATATTCTGTGGGAAGAAATGAGCGCATTGACCTCCTTCATGCTCAATATACCCACCCGATTCGAGTTTGAACGGCGTTTCTATGAGGCTCGCCAAGCGCGCCCGCTGCACGTTGCAGAAATCAAACAGATGATGGCTGAGGCCTGGCGCTGTTGGTACGGGGATGCGCTGGAGGAACCGGATGAGATGTTCTGGGCCAGTAAGCTGCATTTTTATATTTCAGGTTTGAGCTTCTACAATTTCCCGTATCTATTTGGTTATTTATTCAGCCTCGGTATTTACAGTCGTCGAGAGGATATGGGTGAGCAGTTTTATGCTCGGTACGTGGACTTACTGAGAGACACGGGTCGTATGGGTGCGAACTCGCTGGCGCAGAAGCATCTGGCGGTGCGCCTGGACCAACCGGACTTTTGGCAGCAAACCATCAACACGCTCAGCCCCCGGGTTGATGCTTTTGAACAGGTGCTCGAGGAGGTTGGCCTTTAGTCGCGCAAGTTGGGGATGGCCACCTCTAAGACGTCTTCGAGACGCTCCGCGAGAGTGATCTGTAGTTCGCAACGCACCTGGGGCGGCAGCTTTTCAAGGTCAGATGCGTTGTCTTTAGGTACCACTATGTGTTTGAAACCATATCGATGGGCGGCGAGCAGTTTTTCTTTGATGCCTCCGACCGGTAAAACCAAGCCCGTGAGCGTCAGCTCACCGGTCATCGCTACGTCGGTATCTGTTGCCTTACCGCTGTAGGCTGAAACGATGGCCGTGGCCATTGTGACGCCTGCAGATGGGCCATCTTTGGGTACCGCGCCTGCGGGCACATGAATATGTATGCCTTGTTGACCGATGGTTTCCTGAGAAAGGTTTAGCGTGTCAGCAGAAGACCAGACGTAACTGCGAGCGGCTTTCGCAGATTCCTGCATGACCTGTCCGAGGTGTCCGGTCAGAATGACCTTGTCTTCTTTTGGCGTCAGTGTTGCTTCAATATACAGTACGTCGCCGCCTGCCTCGGTCCACGCCAGTCCCGCAGCCACACCCGCCTGCTGCTGTTGGCGACTTGGGTCTCCTTTGTATTTTTCAGGTCCGAGTAGAGCTAACAGGTCACTGAGCTGAATCGGCTCCTCGCAGGATTTTCCGTCGACGACCTCACGTGCGCGCTTGCGCGCGATACGGCCAATGACCCGCTCCAGTCCGCGAACGCCGGCCTCTCGCGTATAAGCCCGGATGATTTGCAGTAATACTGTGTCACTGATGTCGAGTTGCGCGTCGCTTAATCCGGATTCGTGAGATTGGCGGGGGATGAGGTAGTGCCGGGCAATGGACTGTTTTTCAAGGTCGGAATAACCCGTGACTTCGAGCACCTCCATGCGGTCCAGTAGTGGACGGGATACCCCGTCGAGGGTATTTGCCGTGGTAATAAACATCACTTTCGACAGGTCGTACGGCAGATTAAGGTAGTTGTCCCTGAATTCCTTGTTCTGAGCGGGATCCAGTATTTCCATCAGTGCCGCGGAAGGATCGCCGCGGTAGTCCTGGCCGAGCTTGTCGATCTCGTCCAGCATAATGATTGGGTTGCTAGTGCCGGCGCGGCGCAGCGCTTGAACAATGCGTCCGGGCATCGCGCCGATGTAGGTGCGGCGATGGCCGCGCAGCTCGGATTCATCGTGTAAGCCTCCCAGGCTGATACGCTCAAACTTGCGCCCCATCGCGTTGGCAATAGATTGCCCTAAAGAGGTCTTGCCGACACCTGGGGGCCCCACAAAGCAAATGATGGGTGCTTTGGATTCGGGGTTGAGTTTCATGACTGCGAGCGATTCAAGAATCCGCTCCTTAGGCTCTTCAAGTCCGTAATGGTCTGCGTTCAAGGTGCTTTCAGCGTGGCCAAGGTCAAGGTTATCCTCGGTCAGCGTTTGCCAAGGTAACTCGGCGATCAGTTCAAGATAGGCTCTTGCGACTTGATAATCGGCGGCATTTGCAGACATCCGGGAGAGACGCTTGAGTTCTCTGTCCACTTCGAGTTGCACCGTCTCCGGCAGCTTTGCTTCATCAAGTTGAGTCCGCAACTCAGCAATATCCTCATCTTCGCCATGTTCTCCCAAGGCCTGTTCGATGGCTTGTTTTTGCTGGCGCAGCACATGCTCACGTTGTTGCTGCTCGATATCATCGCGTGCCTGCTCGGCAATTTCCCGGCGCAATTCTGTGACGCGCAACTCGTGTCCGAGAACACCGTTGATTTCCTGCATCAAACTGAGGGTGCTTTCGCACTCTAGAATCGCCTGTTCTTGTGCCAGATTGAGGTTGGCCAGGGAGGCAATACGGTACATTTGTGTGACGGGGTTGCTGATGTGGCCAACCAACTGCTGGTAGATCTGGGCGCCATTTTCAGTGTCGTAGAGCGTCGCGATACGCTGCGCAAGCTCCCGGTTCACGCGCAACAGCGCCTCTATTTCAGGCGCGTCTGGCCCGGCCTCTTCATGCTCCAGCTCAATCAAATGGGCTGAGCTGGCTTGCAGGAAGTCGTCATGGGGCAGCAGAGCCTGCAGCCTGACCCTTCGATCGCCCTGCACGATGACCTGCGCGCCCTGTTCTTGTTTTTCGACTCTGGATATTTTGACCAAAGTGCCGATCTCATAAAGATCTTCGAGGGTGGGATCCGACAACTCCCGATTGCGCTGCGCCACGGCTATAAACTGCCTGCCGGTCTGCATGGCGGCTTCGATGGCGGCCAGGGAGCGTGGGCGCCCAACGGCTAAGGGCACAACAATCTGCGGATAAACAACCGTGTCTTTCAAAGGCAGGATAGGAAGCGGGTCAAGCATGTAGTGTCACTGCGTTATCAGTTAGAGCGCGGATTGTGAAGCGCATCCCTGTTTGTCTCAAGGTGTAAAACGCGAGTTCTGGTGAGCATTTTGTATGGCGTTCGGCACGGCTGCCCGTGCGAGGTTCGCCATAGGCAGTCGCGATGTGGGTCCATGCAGTCCCCGCACAGTCACGCTTGGTCTCTGCTCAGTCGTCTGAGTTCAGGCCGGCCGAGGCTAAATCGCGTTTGCCGGCATCGCTCGATCGCGCCGCATGATTGAACAGGTTGCGCGGCATCGAAGCGCTCTGCGCATTGGCCCGCGCCCGATAAATGCGAGCACGCAGCGCATGCACTTGAGGGTCGGTCGGGGCGGTGTGAAAAGCGGCCTCAATGAGATGGGCCGCAATATCGAGCCGATCAGCGCTGAGTTCGATAGCTGCCTGAGCCAACACAGGGTCTAGACCTCCGCTGAGACGCACCCAGGTTTGCGCGAGTTCTGTTTTGCTGGCCGGTAGCAGGGTGTCGTATTCGCCGTCCCACCAGCCGCCGTATTGTCTCCAAATCATGCGGATTAAAAAACGCGGGTCGTCGTAAACTGAGCTTAGGTAAGGCTGTGGTGGCTGACTAAATTCAACGGCCTGATACACTTCATCCAGCGACTGCCCCTGGTTCATTAAACTGAGTACCTGCGCCTCGATATCTTCAAGTAAGGCTGCCGTCTTAGTCAGTGCTTGATGTATACGTTCAGCTCCCACGATTGGAAAGCCGTGCCCGGGGATCATGACATGCGCACCTCGAGTGTCCATCTCACGTAGTGCGCTGGCCCAGTCGCTCACGTAGCGCTGAACCTTTTGTGGATTACCTGCATTGGGCAGAGCCCAGATAAACAGATCTCCCGGCATGAGGATTTTGCGCTCAGGTATCCATGTCCAGGTGTGGTCATCCGTTTCGCCGCGGGCGTGGTTGAGTTCAAAGGTGAGCGACCCGACCCGACGCACTAACTGTTGGTCAAACACCTTATCCGGATATCGATAGTCAGTTGGCCAGAAGTAGTTGGGTGCGTTGATGGCGAATTGTCGCCGGTTGATGGCTGTGTTCCAGCCCGCGGTTTTGATGTATCGATCGAAGTGTGCCGGTGTATCTCGATGGGACACCACTTCAGGGGCGGGCCACCCGCGGTCACGTGCTTCTTCGGTAAAAACAGAGGCCGCGAAGACGTGATCTACGTGATGATGTGAAAACACAATCAGCCTAACCGGGCTGTCAGTTCGCCACTCACGCACCGCCCTGAAGATATGATTTGCCTCAATCTTCAAACCTGCGTCGAGTAGCACTAATCCGTCGCCGGTGTCGATGGCATAGACATAGGCAACCCCTTTGTGTGCCAGCACCCCCTCAACGACTTCAAACCCACCCGGCATGGGCGAGTTAACCGGGTGATGGTCAAACGTCAGATCCAGATGACCCTGCCACGCCTGCTCGGCAAGGGTCATGAGACGATTGTCAGCAACACGCATAGCGGTAAGGTCAACTGGCTCGAGTCAGGCCTTTAATTTGAGCCGCCTCCTCGCGGACTAGCTCAGGCGCACCCAGCCATTGCCGATTGGCACCGCACCGTTTGAACCAGTAGTGCAATCCCAACAAATCTGTAAACCCCATTCCACCGTGAACTTCGGTAGCCGTTTTGGCGACAAATTTTCCCACTTCGGCGAGATGAGCTTTCGTGTGGCAGGCCGTGAGGCGTGATTCGTCAGGTAAATCTGCGAGTGCGTGTGCTGAAAACCAAACCATGGCTCGACAAGGCTCGAGATGGGCGGCCATTTCCGCGCACAGGTGTTTAACCGCCTGAAAGCTTGCGATGGGCCGATTGAACTGTTCACGCTGCTTAGCATAGTCCACTGACTGGTCGATCATTGCCTGGGCTGCACCGAGTGTATCGGCGGCAATCATGACGCGACCCATGTCTAGGGTTTGATTGAACACGTCAGCATCCGTGCTGATGATCAGCGCCGGCGTATCCTGATAAGTCAGTTCAGCGGTGCGGCGTGTTTTATCAATGGTTGTTAATGGTTTGCGTTGCACGGCGTGCGCATCCACCAGATAGAGATGTTTGTTCTGATCCGCCACGAGGTAATGATCTGCTTCGGCGTCGAAAACAAACAGAGACTTGCCATTGAGTGTACCGTCGCTGTAGTGAACTTCGGCGTCTACGCGTCGCCCAATCGCCTCACCGAAGGCGATGCCTACCCGCGTGCTGCCTGCGGCCAATTCACTTAAAAGGTCGCTGCACTGCGCCTGTCCGAGCTGTAGCGCAGTCGGGGCCATGACCGCGCTGCCTAAGAAAGGTGTCGGCGCCACGGCGTAACCGAGCGTTTCGGCCACAATCGCCGCATCCAGGGGATTTAGACCAATACCGCCACAATCCTCGCTGATGAGCAGCGCAGCAATCCCCAGGTCTGCCAGATCGCGCCAAATGGATGTGTCCCCAGCGCCCTCAGCGTATTGACGGACGGTGTCGAGTGGCACGTTGTCAGTGAGGTAACGTTTGATGTTGTCTTGCAGGAGAATTTGTTCTTCAGACAGTCCGAATTGCATTGTTTACTCCTTATGCCTGACCTGATGCCGAATGGCCAAACTGGTGCTTTTCATATTTGGGCTCTTTTGGCATGTCCAGGCCGCGCTCGCTGATGATGTTTTTTTGAATTTGCGATGTGCCCCCGCCGATGATCAGTCCCAGGTAGTACATGTATTGGTTCTGCCATGATCCACCGGCGCGGGTGTACGGGTTATCTTCATAACTGAGGCCCACTTCGCCCATGATATCTATGGCCATACCCTCCAGGTCGTGACGTAGTTCTGTACCTTGAAGCTTGACGATCATGCGCGCCAGACGGGCATCCTGGCCCTGATTAATACGCGAGGAGAGCACGCGTAGCTCGTTGAAGCGCATAGCCATCACGCGCCCTTCCAGCTGCATTAAACGATCGCGATAGACTGGATGGTCGATCAGGCGCTCACCGTTCACGGTTTCTGTTTTCATCAGCTCAGTCAGCGCATTCAGCCTCATCAGCGTGTTGTTCGGGTTGCCCAGAGAATCCCGCTCGTGACCGAGAATGGCGTTGGCGACCTGCCAACCCTCGCCGCGCGCACCGACAATTTGATCTTTGGGTACTCGCACATCGGTAAAAAATGTTTCATTGAAGTTAGCCGCGCCGGTCATATCAACCAACGGGCGTATCTCTATACCGGGTGTAGTCATTTCGAAGAGTAAAAAGGAGATCCCCTGATGTTTGGGGGCATCGGGCTCTGTGCGCACTAGGCAAAAAATCCAGTCAGCCAGATGCGCGGTGCTGGTCCATATCTTTTGCCCATTGATGACCCATTCGTCGCCCGCCAATTCAGCGCGTGTCGACAGGCTGGCGAGGTCGGAGCCTGCACCCGGTTCGGAGTACCCCTGGCACCAAACCATCTCGCCATGAATAGTAGGCCTGATAAATTGCTGTTTTTGCTGTTCCGTACCCACTTCCAGCAGTGTGGGCACCAACATCGAGATGCCCTGTCCGCCGAGGCCGGGATGAATGCGCGCCGTGGCGAACTCCTCTGCGATGATGCGTGATTTGATGATATCGGGCTCTGCCCCGTATCCGCCGTACGCCTCGGGAATAGTTCTGGCCGTGTAGCCATGCTCAATGAGCCGTTTCTGCCAGGCCAGGGTTTCGGGGTCCCGCATAGCGGCATTGCGCGGGGATAGGTGCTGATGCGCGCTAATGAATGCCTGTACCTCGGCGCGAAAAGCTTCGTACTCTTCACCAAATGATAAATCCATAATGTTCTCGATTACTGGTTGGGCTGGGCGACCGTGATCTTCATCTCACGCGATGTTGCCAACCCGATAGCCTACGCTTTCGAGCCACCAGATGGCAACCAAGGGGTGCAGAGCGGGCGTAGGCAAGTCAAGCCAAATGGGGCAGCGCCTCCCGCTTGACCTGGTGCTGCATTTGCAGGCCGCGGCAGTAGCGATCAAGCTCTTGCAGAATATGGTCTGTGAGACGCTCAGTTTCTGCACCTAATGAACCGGCAATGTGCGGCGTTAAAAATACGTTAGGCAGATCGAACAGAATATTATCGGCTGGGAGAACCTCGGGGTTGGTCGTATCCAGCACTGCAAAAATACGCCCACGCTGCAGTTCGGTTTCCAGTGCAGCTTGGTCAATAATGGCGCCTCTTGCGGTGTTGATGAGCACTGTACCGTTCTGCATCAAAGCAAGCTCACGTTGGCCCAACAATCCCCGTGTTTCCTCAAGCAGTGGTGCGTGTACGCTGACCACATGCGCCTGGGTCAGCAGCTCAGCCAGACCCACTTTTCGTGCGCCGAGTTGGTGGGCTTGTAAGGCGGTGGTGTAGGGGTCGTAGAGTATCGTTTGCAAATCGAAGGGCTGGAGGTACTGCAACACCAGTCGTCCAACATGAGAAGCACCAATGATGCCAATCGTTTTACCGTAGTTGCCTGCATCAGGCGCTTCTTTACTCCAGGGCGCATGGTTATCTCGATGCTCAACATATAACCGGTTCAATGTAAAAATTTGTTTGTTGGCGAACAAAATAGCGGCCAGCGTGTATTCAGCCACCGGTACGGCGTTAGCACTGACCGCATTGATCACTTGGACGCCGCGTCGCCACACCACCTCATCGATGAAGCCTTTGACCGACCCCGCAAGGTGAGCAATGAGCCGCAGTTGCGGTGCGCGTTCGATAAAAGCCTGATCAATGCGTGGACAGCCCCAACTGGTAATGAGGACTTCTACATTATTCAGGTATGGGGCAATGCTCTCCAGGTCACGAAAAGGTTCGCGAGACACGAGCCTGGTGAGGGCGGACAGCGCCTCAGCGTGATCGGGACGGATCAATTCATCCCGCACGATAGGGTGCATTAACATGGCGGTCACTGGCTTTTTGACCATAAGCGAAAGAATACCCCATAATCCGGCCTGACTAACAGTAAACGTGTGAAAGGGGTCAACGGCGCGATGGATCAGCAACAGGCACGAGATATGCTCGATACGATGGCGCGCATGCAGGCTCATCACAACGAACAAGTCCATTCTGAATGGCTCACGCAGGGTTACGAATACTATCGAGCGATTTGGGTGGAGTGCGCTGAAATGCTTGATCACTATGGGTGGAAGTGGTGGAAAAAGCAGGAGCCGGATTTGGATCAGGTCAAACTCGAATTAGTCGATATCTGGCATTTTGCACTCAGTGAACTCATGCGAGCCGAGCAACTGGATGGGGATGTGGCGGTGACGTTAAGTGAGGTATCACCAATCTCCGAATCTGACCCCGCTGCGTTCCGAGTGGCCATCGAAGAACTCGCCCTGGCGACCTTGCGCAGCCGATCTTTTGACATTGAGCCATTCCTCGAAGCCATGCGGACTTTACCCATGACCTACACCGAACTGTATGGTCTGTATATTGGCAAAAACATACTGAATCAATTTCGGCAAAGTAATGGCTATCAAGAGGGTACTTACCGCAAATTGTGGCAAGGCCGCGAGGATAACGAGCATTTAGTAGAACTGTTAGCCGAGCTTGAGGTCGATGCGGTCAAGCTTCCTGATCAGTTGTATCAGGCGCTGACGGAGCGCTACGCACAGAGTCAGTAAGTGGTTGGTCCTCTACAGGATTAACCCCGCGACGGGAACTGCGACTATAGCGACTAAGGATGCAATGAGGAGCAGGGTCTCGCTGGGCTCCAGTTGGTCGTTAGGTTCGAATTGATTCATCAGCTTAAGTGCATTACGGCTCAAAGTTATTCTCAAGCGTTGGGTCGCTCGGCGGCCAATGATGGAACCAAAATCTTTGCCGAGTGAACAGGGATTGTGCTGCCGC
>Ga0181559_10002335_pt1 | contig 18803 bp, 10 predicted proteins | sample 011ome_21_FD_133752 | JGI IMG/M metagenome (GOLD analysis project Ga0181559, IMG submission 133752) | Coastal salt marsh microbial communities from the Groves Creek Marsh, Skidaway Island, Georgia - 011508AT metaG (megahit assembly) | ecosystem: Environmental > Aquatic > Marine > Intertidal...
ACTCGATTCGTGCGCGTACGATGAGGTTCGATTTGAAGAAGTGAAGCGTCAGATTTTAAACTTCTTAACGAGCGGGACGATCGGTTACGACGAGAAAGATATAGCGATCGTACCCGTATCCGCGTTGGAGGGATCTAACATAGTTTCGTCAACTCAATTTATCACCGAGTGTGCACCCTGGTACAAAGGCAAAGAATCTCTGTTGGATGCTCTGAAAAACTCAAAGGCATCTCCAAAAGGAAAACCAGCACCTCTGCGCATGCCTGTTTTAGAAATTCTAAGTGGCACCGCGTCTTCGCACGCTCTGGGGAATTGTGCATTTAGCGGGAAAATAGAATCCGGGAGTATTAGCGTCAGGGATAAAGTCTTCATTTCGCCGGCGAATGTAGCCGCGACTGTGAAGAGGATAGAAAAAGGCTTGAATCAGCCGGTACAATTCGCTTCGGTTGGTGAAGTCGTGGATGTTGGACTGACCGGAGTTGAAACCTCAAGTTTACAAAGCGGTTCGGTAATTTGTCATCACAGATATCCGCTGCGTGCAGTGAAAGTGATCGAGGTTGACGTGAAGACGAGCGACGTGCTGAAACGCCCCATACTTCCCGGCGCAAAAGTTATCGTTCACGCGCATGCAGCGGAAACCGAAGCGACTGTTTCAACACTAGTTAACATTTTAGATGAATCTACCGGTGATGAGGTGAAGAGAAAACCTCTGTTCCTACCAAAATCAAAGTATGGAAAGCTTATACTTTCACTGGAGCAAGGTATATGTGTTGAGTCGTACGCGTTGAGTAGAACGTTGGGAAGTTTGTTGCTTCGATCCGAAGGCGAAACTATAGCTCGTGGAACGATAGCGAAGACGGAGAGGTAATTCAATTCGTGTGATTTGCACATCTGATGTACCCAGTACGTGTTGTTAAATTAAAAAATAGTATGTGTGTCTGTGTTTGAATGTGTTCTCTACTACTTTGTCTCTCTTTCACATTCGTCTTCTCTCTTTTTCCTGCGTGCGCGGTGCTCAGCTGCTCACTTGTTATTATTATTTTGACTCGTTTTCTTTATTAAAGTATTTTGCGTTGTGATCATTATTTTCACAATATATCATACACAGGTTTAAGCACATGTTGTTATTATGCTTGAGTAGCTTCCCTAGTTCGCTCCTCGTAAATTTCGGAGTCAATTGAATCTTTTACAATAAATCTCCAAGTGTTCACCTCGCGCGACTGACCATATCGTCTTATGCGTCCAATCGCTTGCGTCTCGCTGGCGACGTATTCGTAATTTGTCGCAGTCAAGAGCGGGTGCACGAAGATTGCGTGATTCGCAGTGGTCAAATTTGCACCGGAGGCGGATTCATCCCGACCCAGCAAAAGAAGAACGCGCGCACTTCCTTTCTTCATGTCTTCTTGTTGAAACTCGTCGAGCGCGCCAGTTTGTTGGTGGACGGATCCTTTCAATTTGAGCGTTTTAATTCCAGCTTCGTTCAAAACATTGGCAACTTGCGCCATTAAATCCGTGAACTGGACGAATACCAATATTCGCTCTTCGCTTGGAATGTTGTTGATGTGATTGACAAGATCGATGAGTTTAGAGCCATGCTTACCGATCACTGAAACGCTGCCGTTCCCTTTCTTTCCTTGCATAGAATTTTCCGTACCGAGGGAATCCGCCGAAACGACGGAAGTGTCTCGCTGCGCGCAGTTGCAACCAGACACGCCGCAGGCTTGCTTGGAAGCGTTCTCTCTGAGACATGAGAGGCAACCGAAGTGACCGCACGTTGATAACACACCGGTGTGGGATTTCTTAACTTCCTTCGAGCAGACTTGACATTTCACGGTGGACGTTGCAACCTTTGCCTGTAAGTCGCGCACTGATTGAAAGAAGCGCAGAGATCGAACACGGCCGACGAGATCCTTTTGCAAAGCAATCAGTTGGTGCGTATGTTCGCGAAGCTCCCAAGCTTTGTCGTTCTTGGAGTCTTACTTGACCTTCGTCGATGTGTACACTTTCGAAGCGTTATCGCTGGAGTCAGACTTGGTCTTCTCCGGAGCCAACTTGATAACTTTGTAATCAACTCTCTTCAAGTTCTTTTCCGTGATTTCCTTCTTACCCGAAGACGTGCTCACGTACTCAAGTTTGGCGTTTTGTCTGTGCTGGCCCTTGTACTCCAAAATCGTCGCAGTTATGAGCTTGCCTTCGATGACGAGTTCAATCTTACTGTACTGCGGAGGATTTGTCTTTGTCTCGACTTTTTTCGCAGCCTTGAGATCGTTATGGCGCAACACTTTTGACAAGATGTTGTGCGCCTCGGGGTCACCGACGTACTCTACTCCACCGATCTTATCAAATACGTTTTGCTCCCACGTGTTGAACTCATCTCCGCTTTCATCGTAAGCCTGGTCCATTTTCTTACTCAACGTTTTACACTCGTCTTGCAAAATACGTCCGGTACAAATTTCCTTCCCAATCTCCTCCAAACAAGCATCTCGCTGCTTTATTCGCAAGTTCACAATATCTTGACACGTTCGAACGGCAGTTCCGTCGGCTTCATCGAGTTCGTAATACGCGACGCGCTTTAACAAAGCTTCTTCGGCTGTTGCGGAGGAGCCAAGCACAGCAGCCAGTCGCGAATCGCGATCAGCTCCGGCGCCTCGTTTCTTCTTCTTTGCCTTCATATCCATGGATTGCAAATAGTGATCGAGCTCGAGCGCAATCGCTCGTTCTGCTGGGCGTAACTGCACGTCGAGTCTCGTATCTTTATACTTGATCTCGTCAATCTCTGCGATATTTTGACGCATGAAACGATCCATAAAGGTTTGCGCCACGGACCAACGTCTACGATGCCATTGTTGCGAAGGCTTTTCTTTGAAGAACTGAAACGATTCCGCTTTGGTAATTTCGGATTTTGTGAACCTCGGAACTTCATCGCTTCCGAGATTAACGCCGAGCAAAGCCGCCGTACTTTTCACGTCGGCGAAATCACCGACCGGTGGAGTGCCGGACAAACACCAGCGCGACTGCGTCTTGAGACCAAGAACGACTGCTCTGTCCGAGTTCTTCAAGTACGTGAACTCATCGATGATTGCACGTCTCCAATGAAACATCTCAAATGGGACAGACGTCATTCGACGCCAATTCTCTTGAACAGCTTCGGTTTCCAACCCCCAGTAATCCCTTTCTTCTCCTGGAGCCAATTTGCGCTTCGCCGCACCACTACTCTTCTTCTTTTTAGGCTTCGGTCTCTCGTCATCGAAGTCGTCATCGAAGTCGTCGACATCAAAGTCATCCTCATCATCGCTGATGTCCTCCGAAGCAAAATCATCGTCAGAATCACGCAAAGTGTCTTCCGATAAATCGTCTGCTTCGTAGTAGTTCTTCCGCGGTGTGTTGCGCGCAGAAGTTCGTTTCGAAGGAGTAGCAGCAGCTACTTTGCGTGGTGTTCCAGTTCGAGAACTCGGCAATGATCGAAGCGCACTGGAGGCTTTCTTTGGAGTCGTTTGCTTTTTCATGGGCGTAGACCTCGCAGAAACTGCACTTTTCTTGGACGGCGTAGCAACTTTGCTCTTCTTGATCGGCGTCTTCTTCGCAGGACTCATCGGCTTCTCCGCCACGGACTTCCGCACCGGATTTGAAGATACATTTTCTTTGGAAGCATACATCTCTTCGATGTGCATGAATCCTTCTCCACCGGCAGCAACCGTGGCAGCCACCAACTTGGCACCTTTCAAACGCTTCGGCTGCAAAGTGAGTTCACCGAGAACATTCACATTCTTCTTCATATGCTCCGCAACGTACTTTGCACCGCGCTTTGGATCAGTGAGTGCCTCAATCTGATCGCCTAAACCTTTCAGAGCGAGGTTATAGTCGGAAGTGAAGTGACGACCTTGTGCGCCGCTCTTTGGATCTGGCATCATCTTCGTCCCCGCAAGTTTTGCAAGTCGATCAAAGTAAAGTTTCGATCGGAATACAGAGGTGGCGACGATGACCACATCAGCGTTCATGACGCTCTTTGCCGTCAACGCAGACATATCCGCGACAGTTTTCACAACGACAGTCTTCAAAGCGCCTTTTTCCGAAAATTTCTCAACTTCTCGAGGCCACTGCCGCATGAGCTGCGAGGGCACAACCACGAGCGTTGCACGAGTAGGGATCGCTCGCACGGGTTCCAAAACTGCACTTTCCTTCTCGGAAGGAAACGGAATTTGATTCGCGAGTATAGCACCGATGGAAATTGCAGTTTTCCCGTAACCAACTTGATCGGCAACGATACCGCCTCGAACCATTTTCTTGACCTCAACTTTACCATCCATGCGCAACCCAAGTCTTGGAATCAAGCTTTCGGCGACCTCAGATTCAATAAACGGTTCTTTCGTGGTCTCTTGTTCTATCATCCAGCCGAGGGAGCGAAGTTGTTCGGGACGAAGCGGATACTTTTTGCTCCATTTTGGAGGTTGCGAGGCGGGCGCGTCAAATCTGTTTGATTTCAACTCAAACGACTTTGGTAACTGCTCGAATGATTTTTCGTCGTGAGAAACAATCTTCCAAGACGTATCAGACAATTCACCGGAAGTTCCCGCGGTGTGCATCGTTGGTGCCAAATGAGCCAAAGCGCGATGCACTAACGTTGACGGGTTGATTGCGATGAGAAACTTGCCCAAATCAGCTTCGCGTTTCCATCGAACAATGAATGGCGCCGGTCGACACTTGAGCGCTTGCTCGTACTCCGCCGCTTGTTGCGGGTCCTCTCGCGCTTCGACTTTGTTCGAACCATAAAATCTACTCCATCTCAAAGTAGGCGGAACGGGAGCGCATCTCGAACAAATGTACTCATCACACCCTTTGGTAGAGTGGTTGTTTGGTATTTTCAAATCCAAACCGTTCCATCTCTGCAGCGACTTAGGCATTTCGAGACGCGAAGTGAACCAATGCAATCTCTTAAACGTTTCGGCACTTTTATCCAAGCGGATAGTCTCGAACTCTCCCGTAGGCCAAGCGTGCTTGTCCACTTCAGCGAGCGGCACCGAGCATTTGACGACAGCCAACGCAGCGTTGCACGATTCGTTACCCTGCGTTAAAGAAGTCTTCGGCGAGGGAACGCTCAGGCACGACTTTGACGTATCGATCGCGACCATTTTCACTTTTTTGTCCAGAGGTTCCCATTTTCCACGGATTTTGATGACGATAAGGCCCGTCTTTTCTTCACTCGGACGCCATCCCTTGGCAACTCCGTCATTAGTGTCGATGTGACACGTCTCGACGCGGAACTCGTCGAACATTAAGCGGCGATGATTATCCGCGAACACAAAAGCATCGTGAGCGGCACCTTTATTACGAGTTTGATCGAGGAAGAAATAGAGAGGGCGCTTTCCTCTTTCTTCGCCATTCACTTTTCGATGTAACGAAGCTTGCGCCGCGTCGCAAGTATCGTACAAAACGTAATCTCCACTGATGTCCCGGTCGAGCTTCTTCTTGTCCGCATCATTGACGATAACTTGATATCTGCTAAATCGCTTCAGCGGCCAATCGTTTTCGGTGTTGAGAACTGTTTTCCCGTGCTCCATTCCGAGCGTAACTTGCCAAGAATCGACCAAAGCGCCTTTTCCAATAATCTGGGCCTGAAAACAATCCGCATCAGGAGTAAATAACTCCCAATTCCCGTCCAAAAGATTCTTCGCTTTTTCTTTGTTCAAAATCATTCTCGCGAGCGGTCGAGAAAAGATCTCATCTGGCTTTTGCTCTGACTTTGGCGACGGTTCAAAGATGATAAACCACTCACAAACCTTACCGTCGATCCGACCTTCGAGTTTAATCAAATCGTCTCCAGGACAAGCGTAATGAATTCGCCACACGTTCCCGCGCTGTAAACCGCGAAAAAGAAACTCGGCGTTCTCAACCGCTTTCAAAGCATCGACCCAAACTTTCCATTTTTCGGCGCTTACTTCTCCGGGAGCCATCTTCGCCTTAAAGCTCTCGAGATTGAATTTTTGAGAAAACTTCACCGTCATAGGTAACGCTTGCTTCAACTCCGCGCTAAACACATCCGGAGCGACGCGTTTCGGTTTGTATGCTCCGTAGGTGTGCGTAGGTCGTCCCTTGCACTTCACGCAGCACGTGTGATCACAGTTGGCGCATCTTTCGATTTCATTTGCCAAACCGCTTTGCGCTTCGCACACGCACAGTCGCGAAGAGCGATGCGCAGATTCCATCAATGCCAACACACTCTTTTCAGATTTGACATCAAGGTTCAAAAGTTCTTTCTTCAACGCATCTTCTCCGATAACCTTCGTATTTTTACTGATCTGCTCAGCTTTACTGATGACGTTTGTAATCTTCAGCTTTTCTTCCCTGGACGAAGCGGACAGCTTTTTCGCAAATTCGTTGTTCTCTTTGTGATTGGCGAGCTTGTCCACCATGAGCGTGAGCGCAGAGAGCATGCAAACGCCAACGACCGTCGTTGTCATCGCATTTCCAGCCAAATCTGACATTTGGTTTTCATTTTCGCGCGTCAACAACAAATCGTCTACCGGAATCCCTTGCAAAGCCAACGCTTCGATACCGACGAGAGGCCCACCTCTGTTGGTAACAAAAGGCACCATGGATGGCGTTAAACACGGGCAAATACCCGGCGCAACAGAACCAGTCGTACGATCAACATTCTGACTCAAGTTCCACACCAGAGTTTTGTGCATGGCGTCAACGCCGTCTCTCGCCAGACGGAGATAATCAATATCCATCAAATCCAAGACTCGATCCGTTTGCGCCTTGCCCCAATCGTTCCAAGCGTAATCCGGCAGTTGACAACCACCGTCCCAGTGCGTGAATGGGCGTTGCTGACCGAGTTTTTCCTCGACACGAGCGCGAATGTGGCGACTTTGACATCGCCCCCAATCGGTTTCTGCGCGTGTGTTCTTTTCGCCTGGGAGCGCCAAGTCTTGTCTACCTTTATTAACCCTGGGATCGTCCGTGTCAAAGAGAAATGCTTCCAACGTTGAGCTCGATGGTCGCTCGAGTTGCTTGACGACTTCTTTCCACTGAGCGAGTATGCCTTCATCATCGTCACCAAGAACAGCGAGGAGATATACGCGCGTGCGCGTGTGCGGGATGTAGTACCGCTTCGTATCCAGGCGAAGGAAATCAGCCGTATAGCCAAACGACGCGAAGTCGTCCACGATTTGCTGCCACGGTGCGCCACAGACGTTCTCGAGAATCACCACGGGTGGTTTACATCGCATGATCCACGCTTTCATTCCACGAAAAGTTTGACCGGATTCACCTTGTTCGTTCAACCCCTTTTGTTCGTTGTTCAAGTTCGAGTAATCGACGCACGACGTACCGGCGACAAGCATGTCCACATTCCCGGGAACGTCAACCAAGGCTCCGTACGCAGTATATGCTTGCTTCTCTTTCAATTCTCGAATATCTCTGAAGAGAATTGGAGGCGAAAAATTCCTTTCGATGTACGCCTGTTTGAACGGCTCAATTTCGCACGAGAACACGTGCTCAACGTTCATTCTCGATCCAAAGAGCTTCTCCGTGGCGTCCGCGATTTTATCGAGCGCAAGCAGCGGCGATTCAGTACCAGAACACATCGTCGCAACACGCAACGGTCGATGACTCATCTTTTTCAAAAAATTTTCCAACTTTGGAACTTTGGACGCCAAATCGTGAAACATCGCCGCCGGCTCCGAAATCACCGGTAACTCTTCGCCAGCCGCTACGAGACGTTCGGACGCGCTCATCCCCGAGGATCCTCCCGATTTCGACGGCGAATGGAGAGATCTATTTATGAAATGATGATAAAATAAAATGCAAATGCGGTCAGAATGAAGCTACACGTTCCGAGAACGAGTAAATGAAATAAAAACGAAATCACAAAGTGTGCGCAAATTTCACAAAGTGTGCACGCGAAAAAGGCGCAAAAAAATCTTCGCGTACCTGGACTGCGGCGTCGGCGGATCTGACTTCCCTGGACGTCGTCTCTTTGTTGGCGTAAGATTCTTACTCGGACTCTTCTTCTTCGCCATTAATAACTCTTCTTCGTAATCTTCCTCGTCAAAGTCATCGTCGGAAGAGTCGTCGCTTTTGTTGTTCTTCTTCTTCCTTTTCGTCGGCGTCTGCTTGTTGCCCTTCTTCTTGCCACGAGGGATTTTTGTCGAACCGTCGTCATCATCATCATCACCTCCAAGAACGACATCGTCGTCGCTTTCAAACCCGCCGTTTCGCTGCTGCTGTTCAAATTTCTTGCTCGCATCTGCTGCAGCAGCGCGTTTCGGCGTCGTTCGCGTGCTGCCAGCCTTCTCCACCGTTGGACTCGTCGGCGGAACAATTTTCTTCTTCTGCGTTAAATTTTTTCCTTTTTCCCCTTTCACGACGTCTTCTTCTTCGACGTCGGAGAGTTTAAGATTTCTCCGCGCTTTGGGAGAGGCCTTCACGGGCGTCGAAGTCGTAGAGACAGAGACCGATTTAGTCTCCTTTACCGGTGTCTTTCTCTTCTTCGTCGGCGTGCGCATCTCTCCTTCTCTCTGCGTTTAATTTTGTAAAGAAAAGAAATAATATATTTGCGATTAGATGCTCGTGTCGCGTAAGGAGACAATCGTCGCGGCGCGAAAAGGCGATCGAATTTTTCCCCGGTCATTAAATAATTGCAGAGAGAAGAAGAAGAAGAAAACAAAAGAAGAAGAAAATCAGATGATACCTACCTATTCTCCACTGTCTTCAGTCTTCTTAAATAGCATCAACGAGGGATTTTAATATATACAGATTTACAATATATACGTGTAGGTGCGCGCGCACAATTATATAATTTATGGAGGCGAGAAGAAAAGGGGAAATCACACACACCTCCTTTTTTTGATTGTTGATTTTTTTTTCTGTTTTTTGCGGACCAGACACGAGAACGCGAGAAAGATCTCTCCTTTTGTCGGTCGGAGGTGTCTTCTTCCACGCGAAAAAATTAGGTGATTCAATTTTTTCGATTTTTCCCATTCATTAGCCGGCGGGGTTTGGTTTTTTATTGACTTCATCAAACCTCATACCTCTCATACATTTGCTGTTTTCACCTCGTGCAAGTTCGTTTCAGTCGAGATAAAACCTTGCCTGAAACGCGAATCGATCGATCACGTCAAAAATACATAAAAGAATGGCCGGCATACCAGCTTCGATTGCGAAAGTTGTAAACTACGTCTCCACGAACTCAGAGGTCCTCCATTACGCCCTCATTCCACTCATTATCGTCGTCGGCATGCGCACGACGCCGAGACCGGACTTAATCTCTCTCTTGACACCCGTTTAGAAGCGACAAAAATAGAACGCGTTCGTTGATTCTTATCTTGGCGATAGTGATGGTGATGATGATGTTGATGATGATGATTGTAATTCGTGTTGTAAGTATCTTAAAGTAGCTTTAAAGAATTATATAAACTCAACGCCACACACACACACTTACACGCAAAAAAAAAGAATTTAGAAAGGGGTTCTCGTCGTGATGTTAAAACTTCAATTAAAAATACAATCTTCTGGTCAAACTATTACTTCTCCTCGTTTAAGCGACGATCGAAATCTTCCAACTCGAACGCCGAGCCGTCTTTTTGGCCTTTTCCTGAGGAAGAGAATATGGAATCCGCCTCCGACACGAATTTTCTGCTCGCCTTTGATTTCGCTTCCATCAGTTTCCTGCGCAACTTTTCATCCGGTCGCTCCAAACGCAAAAGTGATTGTAAACGCAACGTATTTCTTTGATCTATCTGCTTATTCTTCATTCCGATTCTAAAGTTTCGCAAAAATGGAATGGCAAAGAACAGCGCAGCGTACACTTGCAATGCTGGCAGAAAACCTCCAACGGATTGGACCAACTCAGAGTTACGATAGATGACTTGAGGATCCGTCATCAAACTGCTCAACCAAATCACGCCGACAAAGTTTGCGACACCGAGTGCCGCGGACAAGAATTTTTGGCTTGGATCGGCTAGTGAAAACGACCATCGCTCTTCTTTAGCCAATCCATTCGTGCTGGCACCGCTCCTACTTTTCAAACGATTTTGTTGTTTCTTTTCCAAAGCGGTGACTTGAGCGGCTGGAAATCTGTAGAAAATGTTTCCAGAATCGTCCATCTCCGGTGAACCTTGGAAACGAGTTAACACTGGCAATACGAATGATTCGTCGGAGAGTTCTGCAGAACCTTCGCGGTCTAAGAAGGGTGCTAACTGTTCCGCCGTGACAACCCCTCCATTTTTCGCGATGGTTTGTCCTATGAGCGCCCAGCGTTCGCGCTCAAAGTCATTGTTCGGATCACCGTCTCCAAAAACGAAAGAGAACACCGCCTCAAAAAAATTCATCTCGTCTTTCGCGCGTAACCGGTACGGTCGACGGTAATAGTATGGATCGAGGTACCACAAAATATCATCCGCGTAAAATCGTGGACCAAAGTACATCGTGCCTCCACCTCTGCTCGATCTTCGGTCATCCCGGTCGTCTCTTTGAGAGGACAGCAGTGCAAATATAGTGGTGTAGACGATAACGACGGATGCCACGAGCGTTGTTCCAAAAGACACGCGCACCAGGTACGAAAGGAATTCCTTCACCTTATCAATCGCCGGTTCCGTTTTCAACTTGAACGACTTTGCTTGCAAAACTTGTTTGTAAGCGCTCGGAAAAGCGTAGACTAAATCCCCGTCGTTTGTAACCTCTAGAGATGCGTTTGTATCTGCAGCTAAAGCAGTTAACGCTTGCGTGGCATCGAAGAGTTGAATGCCTGAGGAAGACGCGACATCTCCGGCTGTAACTCTCCTATTTTGGCTTTGGTCTATGGCGTTAATCACCGAATCTCTGACGTTTCTTTTGATGGCATCTGACTCGATACGGCCTCCCGGTCCAGGCACTGGCTCGAAATCGTCATCTTCTTCTTCGTATTCACTGAAATTGCTATTGTTTTTGTTGTTATATGCTGCACAGATTGAAACTTTCCGCCTCACGGTGTGGATATTTGATGACGACAACGACGACGACCTTGATTTCTCATCGCGCTTCAGAGCTTGCCGACGCGGAGAAGAAGTAGAAGAAGAAAGAGAGATTTTCATCGTTGGTCTTCTGTGCTTTTTCCATGCGGGAGAGGAAGAGGTAGAGGTAGAAGAGAAAGCACCAGTGCCTGAGCGCGAGGATATCAAGTTTGGACGTATCGATAACATCTTTTTTGTGTTGTATGGTGGAACGAAAAAGAAGAACGAAGAAGAAAAAGAAAGGTTGAAAGAAGAGATCCATCAAAACAGGAGAAACTAAAGACGACGACGTGACGAAGTACACACTCTTAAGTATTTGTAAATACGTTTACACATAAAACACCACAGAACGAATCCATGCGCACCTAGATATACACATACACCTTTCTTTTTTACAATTCTTCTGAAGTTTCGTACGCCTTGAGCACAAGCGGGGCGTACACGGCGCCTTTGTGTAGGACGAAAGACGTCTGGGCGAGCGCGTGGATACGAACGGCCAAAGCGTCTATTTCTTTCGCGACAATCCCCGCACGACAGTTGTTCAATCGCGAGATCATGGTATCGCGAGTATTTTTACCGCCGAGAACTCTTGCAGTTAGCGCTTCTCGCACGTTTTTCAGCAAGGCCTTCGAAATAACATCTGACGATTTTACCGGGCCCTTTGTTTCTTCCTGGGTGCCTTCGCCAATCAATTTCAGCAACATGCGTTCGATGAGTGATATCGTGGAGATGTTTTGTATAGAACCAACTGTTCGAGCAACTTCTGTAGCAACATCTCTGAGTTTACTCGTGCCATCGCGCAAAATTGAAGAAACACGCTCGCTTAAATCATGCTTCATCTCTGACGTTACAGAAACGCCCACTGGGCATACCTGCTCCACCAAAGCGAGGCATGCGCACGACAACAGAATGCGCTGAAATGAGTCTTGCGCTCGATGAATTCGCGATGCATCAAAACGCAACGTTTCTGGTAACGCAGAGTGTTCCTCTCGATAGCAAACGAGATCGACAAACATCAATCGAACTACACCTTCACACGAACTCGCTCGAACACAAGCCCAGTTTACCGTAACACTTTCATCAGCGGTTTCAGTAAGACTTCCTACTTCCCTCTTCGAAGAAGTGGACGTGTCTTTTAATCCCGCGCGAATTATTTTTGGGATGTTGTGAGTGTTCTCGTCCCTCAGCATGGACGATTTATGCTTCAAAACTTCTCCCACGAGACCGCTGGATTCGACCAACGGCGCCAGTTCGCAAGCGCTCCTGAACAGCCACTTCTTGGTATTAGGTAAGGCTTCATCACATGGAGTAGCGTCGAGGCCGTGCAATTGACCGAATGTATCTTGAATCCAACATATAGCTGTATTCCTATCCGGGCCGTGCAAGAGACGACGCATTTTTTCAACGGCGACGATGATTTTCCCTCTGGAGATGTCCTCTTTGAGCTCGTTGGCCATATCCCACAAAAATTGGAGTGCTAAAACAATCGTCTCGGAACATGACGCGTTTTCTAACGCGCTCAATAAAGATTCACGTTTTGCTTTAGAATATGGCTCGCGCGCTTCACTACCGAGCGCGACTAGTAATGCAAACGAAGCGTCCAAAGTACTCGTTAAAAGTGATTTTAAGAGTGCCGTATCCTTCTGCGCAAGAATTATTCGAGCAAGGTCTCGCTCGTTCAACATTTCAAGCGCGCGTTGTGTAGTTGAATCGTTACGTTTCGAAGGCTCCGGTACGAGGGAGTGGATGAGAGCGACTAATTCGCGAATGTTCATCGATACGATATTGTCTTCACTGTTTGCATCGAGCGTCGGAGATTCTAAGGTTTCTCGAACCACGTCCCAGTATGCTTTTTTTGCTTGCACGTGTATATGGTGCTCTAGCCCAGCAGGTGATAAATCGGTAGTTGTGGGCGTACCTTTCGCTTCAAGATTCGACGCGCTGTCTTCCAGCTGAAATGGTAACCACGCGATATCTGCGAGTAACTCGTGCATAATTGTCATGCGCTGCAAGCGCTCGTTTTTGCTTTGCTCTAGATTTTTCTTCGCCTCTTCCTTCTCTCGCAATAATTGTTGCGAATGCTGAAAGCGCTGTTTGCGCCGATCTTCGAACTTCCTTTCAGAGGCGTTTCCACCGGATCTACCGAGTGAAGAACCATCTATCGAGTCTGCTGTTGATGTTTGCTCAGCTCTCACGCTCTCACGAGCCGCGCGTATGGCGTCGTCAAATCTTAAAACTCCAACGTCACCGCTAATTTCTCTCACTTTCGTTCGTAAGAGCTCTCTATCAGAGCACGTTTGTTCACGAATGGCGCTGATGTCGTCGGTCAGCTCTTCCACGTTTGTTTGCGACGAACGCTCGCCACATTTTCTCAGCATGGATGCCTCCATAGCTACGGCGATGCGGACTAACTCTGCTTCTAAAGCTGTCGCGTCGTTAGTTTTCCAGATGCTGAAGGCTCGGACGTACTCGTCCCAGATTTCTGCAAACTGTAGGACTGCTTCGTTGAACATGAGCGCGTTCTTCGCGCCACTCTCAACGGGACCAGCGGAATTCAAACGCGTTTCAATAGTCGCATCAATGGCTTTGACCAAGCGCGCGGAAATGCTTCGAAGTTCTCGAACTTCGTACGGCTCCTCCTCCTCTGCGGCGTATTCTCCTGTCACTATTTCTGGGTGAGCGCACACCATGTAAGCACACATGAGGATACGCGTGGGAAATCTTGGGATCACGAAATCGTCCAAAGAGTCGATGCTACGATTGCGGCGTTGATGGTGACACGACCTGCTCTTATTGTTGGTCGGAGGAAACAGAAGTCGAAGATGTGATCGCGTCGTGATGCTCTGTTCTGCGCCGAGCGCGTTTAATCGAGAATCTAAGCATTTCAACCAGAGTCGCAATCCATCCAATACGTTTGCATCTTGCAGCAACGATACGAACTCGTCGTAATCCGAACTTTCCTTCGCGATATTAAACGATAACTTCTCGATTATACTTTTACCTAAAGCTTCCGTAGACGATCGACTCTCGGTGTAAACTCTCCAGAGTCTCTGAACCCGTTCGACTCGGTGAAGGTGTTGCAGGCGCTCTAACGCCTTTTCTGGAGATTGTTGCACTCCGCACTTGGCTCGAATTCCTTTCCGAAAGAGCACGTACGATCGTTTCATAGCTGCGCTGCGTAACCTCTCTTCGAGCATTTGCGACTTCTGTAAGTTTTTCTCTTGGTTGAAGTTCTTTTGCGCTTTCACCACATCTTCGTGACGGCAGTTGAACGCGTTTGCTTTCTCTCGCTTGCTTTGAACACTGAGCAAATGCAACGCCTCGGCTCGGGCGAGCTTTTGCTCTAAACACTTATTTCTGTACGCGGCGGTATCTTTATCGCTGTCTTCGCTATCGTTTTCTTCTTCGTTCTCTACGAAAGTACGCGACTTTCCCCAATCGTTGGAATCGAAAAATAAACGTCTTTTCGGCTTTTGTGAGCAAAAATCCTCATCAGCATTTCCCAAAAAAGGTTGTCTTGTCGTCTTCGTCTTCCTTTCACCTCCCTTTGGAGAAGAGGAAAAATCCCTCTTCGACGTAAAATTCACGGACTTCTTCCTTCGTCGAGGAGGTGAAGACATGCTGGACGCTTTTTGAACCGTCCATTCAAGAAAAGCCTGCGCGATTCAGAGAGATGATTATTTAATGTTAGCGCTCTATTCGATGAGAAGAGTTGTTCTTGTCGTCCGGAGCAATAAAAAAGAGGCAAATGCAATTCTATACCTGTCGCTTCAACTTAGCTTTTTCTAACCGGTGCTCGAACGACTCAGGTTTTCTCTGATGCTGCTGATTAAGGTCAAATCGAGACTTCAGACGATCTGGGAGTAGGAATCCGAAATCCGCCATTTTACTCGACCTCTCCTTTTCCGTCCGTACGAGACTATCTTTTCCCTTTCTTGGAGCGAAAGAAAAATTCTGTGAATTAACGATAAATGAGGCCGCCTTGCGATATATTGTGTGATGCAATCGATTATCTGTAAATGGATGTGACGCGAGATTTTTTGTTGGCTGTGGGCACAACAAAAATTTGAGCACACGCAAAAACAGAAAGATATATCTATCTGTTTTAAGTTTAACTGTGCGTGACAAAGGACCCGACATACCCATGGGCTCTTCTTTTCTCCTCTCCACGAGGAGTGTCCGCGCTCCGACTGCGCGCGATTTTATATCACCCGCACCATCTTTTTCTCGTTCTGTAAAGTCGAAGAACATCAATACGAAGCTGGCGGTGATGATGACGATTAAGAACAGAATGAAAACAGACGGTGACGATGAAAACAACGACAGGCGAGGACGAAGAGAGCATAAAGAAGTGCTCAAAACCGAAACTTCGTCGAGAAGAGATTTTGTAGCGTGGACGGCGCTGCTCGTAGCTCAAAGTAGTGCCATGTTTCAGCCAGGGCACAAAATACCCGCTTTTGCAGGACAACAACAACAACAACAACAAACTTTCACGCAAAGGTTCCCGACGCTTTTCAAACCTTTTCTCGGGGAAGGAACGAAGAAAACGATAAAGACGACGCTGATAGAAGACAGATGCTGGGCACTTGAGCAGACAATTGAATTGGGCCCTCTAGAAACGCCTTTGCGGTGTGTTGTCGTCCGCTTATCTTCCGGCGACTTGTGGGTACACAATCCGCTCGCGCCGACTGAGGAATTTTTCCAACTTGTCGAATCATGCGCTGAGAATGGTGATGGATATGAACCATCGTCGTCTACTTCTTCTTCCGCTCGCGTATCTTCGATAGTAGTACCTACATATGCTTTAGAACATAAAATATTTGCTCGAGACGCGCACGAAAGGTGGCCCGAGGCTGAAATATGGGTCGCACCCGGCCAGTTTTCTTTCCCTGTCGAGAACGTTTCTAACGCATACGTGTACGGCACAGACACGAACGTGTTTGTTCTCTCGGAATCGAACGATGAAGCTCAAATGTCAACGAAGCAACCCGCGTGGAGAAACGAAATTAACTACGAGACGCTCGATGTTGGTGCGTTCAACGTCGCGAACAAAAATATTCAAATTAAAGAGTGCGCATTTTTTGACGTCAGTACTGGCACGTTGATCGTTACCGACGCGCTCGCGAAGATTCCGTTGACACCATCGGTCTTATGTTCCAAAGACAAGCTTCTTCTCGTCTCAAAACGTTCGACGAGAGATCCCCAACCTGACGATACGCCGGAAAACGTTCTCACGGGCTGGAAGAAAACAGCGCTGCTTGTATCTTTTTTCTTTCCAGAACATGAGGAATTGGTTTCGGCGAGGGAAGTTATTTGGACCGACGGATGGGAGACGAATTTTGAATCCATATCGAATAGGTTACTCGTACCTCCGGTCGTTCGAACGCTTCTCTATGCGCAAGAACCAAAAGCAGTTCGTAATTGGGTCGATCGTGTAAGCGCACGTTGGGGAGAATCCATAAAGAGTATTGTTCCAGCGCATTGGGATGCTCCCATTGATGCAAACGTGGATGATTTTAGAAACGCGTTTCGATTCCTCGAGGACGATAGCATAGATCCGTTTCTCGATGGCGATTTGAAGCGTGGATTAGCACCAATAGCAAAAGCGATCCTTAAATAGTCGCATTTCTGTGATGATGTTTGTAAGCGTTGTAGGTAGGAGCTTTAAGGCGATTGCCAGTCTCTGTGCGTTATCAATGATGTCATTTTTTGCGTTTGGAAATTAAAATAATGTAGTGCTGCATATAATCATTACCCCGGTGGTACTATCCTCTCCTTACCCTCCTCGTTCTGCGTTGCCTAAATATGCCGGTTCAGTGGGCGCATACTTCACTGTCTCTAAAGCACCATTAGAATACTTTGCGCTTAAATCTGCCGTAGAAACCTGCTCGTCACGAGGAGGTATTTCATACGCGTCGATATATCTCCTAAACGGTTCCACAAATGTCTTTTTTGTGTGTTCTATTAAGCCGTCCGAGGTCATCATCTTCTGCGCAAACTGTGTCGCGCGTTTAGAAATGGACGCGCATTCGTCCGGATTTTCCTTTGCCCAGTTCACCCTTTCTTCTAAATTCGAGAGATCCTCGTTGAGCGGAATATAATGCACCCACGGCTGAATGTCGTCGTAGAACGAATCTCGCATCGGCGTTTCGTGATGAAAGAGAACTCCTGGCATGCCAAGAAACCAAAGCGTGGACTTCCACGAGGTACCTCCTCCACCTCCAAAGTCCGCGAGATACTTATACTTCGAATATTCGCACGCATCCATCTCATCATCAGTGAATAGATTGAATTTATCGTCGATGCAAGAGGATTGCGGTGCGTGCTCATTTCTGTTCGTAAACTTTATATCGAAACTCTCCGGATTCAACGACCCTAGGACGGCGGCGTACAATCTCGGCGGAACTCGCTTTTCCACCGTGTCTACTGGAGGTGAATCCAGTACAGCCTTTATAATGTCAGCCTTGCTCGCGTGGCACAGATTGGAGTTGTGCAAAAATTCTTTTCCACTTCCGGTTCCTACACTTTCATACTCTGAAAGATATCGCCAATCTGATCCTCTCCAAACTAATTTTGGAGTGAGCGTGTTGAACTTATCGATTCTTTCCGCGTTGCTACCGTACGATTCGATGTACATTTTATCTTCCGAGCATTTCGATGGTGAAGAAAACCACTCGCATTGCGAGTATTTATCCGGTTTGTACGCATGCGCAATGCAAGGGGTGAGTGGCAACGTCGGCGCTTGCAATAATCCCGCTGTCTTCGTTGGGTCCTTTGGCACTGTTCCAAAGGTAAATATTGGCGACGGCATAGAACCACATCCGCTGCTTGATCCAGCGCATGGGTTCTGAGGATAATCTTGTGTCGCCCAACCCAGGTGGAAAGGTAGGTTCGCGGCATTCGATGAATCGAATCTATCGGCAAACTCGGTCGAAGCAACGGCATACAAAAAATCAACCGCGCCGGATGATCTGTCGTCTACGTTCAAATCCTCATTGACGTTTTTTAGAGTCCACATGGTAAATTCATAATGCGATGTCCAGCTGAGTATGTGCATTGGCATTCGCGGTTGTTCTGGAAGGAGCATCGTTCGAGAATCCAAAATATCCTTGAAAGATATTGAACTTGGCATGCTGTAACTTTCTCCCAGTCTCCCTTCTGCCCTTTTTTCTTTTTCTTTGGTCGTATCACCTTTGTTACTATTATTATTGTTTTTCATGTTGTAATTCTCTTTCTTGTTACCGACATCGTTCGTACGTCTCGTAGAGAAGAACATCGCGAAAAGTTTGCTCGTCGAAGTCGGTTCTGTCGTTTCCATCGTTGATCCCGACGACGATAACGTTGAAATGGAGTTTTCTTTTTTTACTAATTCTTTGGTGTTGAACAGGTGTGGTTGTAGAGACGTCGCTCCGATCGTCACGGAAAGGACAAGCAACGAAGCTAAAACGCTCACGCCGAATACATTGTGCCATATCGCGTTTAAGAACGCGTCCACGCCTAAGTAAGCACTCCAACTCGTGTACTTGTTGCTGACTATCAAAGATTGCGATTCCGGCGAATGCGTTTGGCTGTACCTCATTTTTGTACGTTCGTTTTGTACTCGCGGAGTCAAACTCTTTCCCGTCCTCTGATTAATTTGTTACTGCTACTAATATTAATTCTTCTTCCTCTCAACGTTAAAAGCGATTCGATACGAACAAATGAATGCGGGATCAGCGCGATGACACTCAATGCGGCGCTTTTCGCCTATCTTTGTGCGTGCGCGTGTATATTCTTTACAAAAGTGTGACGGGGGTGTGCGCCTTTGCGGGG
>Ga0181559_10002342_pt1 | contig 18779 bp, 13 predicted proteins | sample 011ome_21_FD_133752 | JGI IMG/M metagenome (GOLD analysis project Ga0181559, IMG submission 133752) | Coastal salt marsh microbial communities from the Groves Creek Marsh, Skidaway Island, Georgia - 011508AT metaG (megahit assembly) | ecosystem: Environmental > Aquatic > Marine > Intertidal...
ATCTTCTGGAGCCGTCTCGTGATGTTCCCTGCTCATGCCATCACGCTTCGACACCTTTCAGATCTAACCGCGCGCCACAAAGGGGATGTTTGCGTGCGCACCGTGACCCTGATCATCATAAACATACACAAACAGACGATAAGCACCCTCACGCGGTGCTCGAACCCGGACTTCAGAGCCTGATCCTTCAGCCAACACGCCTGGCACCAGTGGCGGCAATTCTTCGAAGTCACCGCCGCTGTTTGTCGATCGGCTCTCAACGCGAACCTCCCACTGATAGCGTAAGCTATCTCCATCTGGATCCGCTGCTTTGACACGGGCCACGTATTCTTTGCCGGATTTCAACGTCACATTGCCAGAGGCCTGACGATTATAAAGACGCAGCGACTTTATCTGTGGCGCCTGGTTCTTAGGCGACTCCCCGGTCCAGATTCGCTGCATCACATCGACGGCTTCTGTTGACTCACCCGTGGGCAAAAATAACCCATACCAGGTGGGTGTACGCTCCTGTTTCTGGCCCCAAAAAAATACATAGGCGCCCAAATTGTACGGCGAATCATGGCGTATCACCTTGTTGTACATCTTCTGATAGTTGCGCGCTTTTTTGCTGCTATCTTGCTCGACCGGAGCTCCCCAGTAGGTTGCGGGCATTTCCCAGTGACCGATGGCGCCCCATTCAGTCACCATGTAGGGTCGCCGAAATCGATTTTGCCGCAGATATTTGGGTAGATTCACCAAATCGGCATACAACTGGACGCTCACAAAGTCCAACGCCGGCGCGCGGGTGTTGACCAATTTCGCCAAATCGCTGTTAAACCCTGCCAGGGTTGAAGTTGTTGGGTGATTAGGATCCAGTTCGTGAATCATCTGCGCGATGTCGTTGACCGCGTCGTACACTTTTGGATTGGTATGCTCAAGGTTCAGTTCATTACCGATGATCCAGCTGAGCAATGCGGGGTGATTGCGATAGGCGATCACCTCTTCGCGCAAACGCGCCAATTGGGCCGCAACCGCCTGCTCATCATCGTAATCAAACCCTTGCCGCTCACGGCCAACACCCAGACACAAGGCGACAGTGATGCCCAGTTCATGGGCACGGTCTAAAAACTCTGCGGCATTTTCTGTGCCCCAGGTACGAACGCTATTGCCGCCCCGCGCAGCAAATTCCTCTAACTTACGCGCATCAACCCCTGCACCGCGCACGACATAGGGTTGCGAGTCGCGCAGAAAGACATAGCGCCCATCGCGCTCCACAATCTCTGTCTTAATGGGTGTCGACAACTCATCGGCCGACACCATACTGGCCCAGGACAGGGTGCATAAGAGCACCCCGATACCCAGCTTGCTGATGATCGCCTTTACGCACCCACACGTCCCTAAGGTAGGCATCAACCACCTAGACGGTAGCTGACTCGAATGCCGCCCATGCGTGGTCGTGTGAAGAATCGAGTGTTGTCGAATTGGGTGATGATTTGTGCTGCTTCATGCACGTCGCCAGTGAGATTGCTGACATAGCCCTCAATCCGCAATTTACCATCCGTATGGGTATAACCGATGCCAGCATCCACCGACCAGAATGCGTCAACTTCGTCGTTCAAGCGCAGGCGAGGATTACTGGGATTAAGAAAATCGACACTGTTAAAGATCGTGCGATACTGATCATCGCGCCAGCCAAAAGAAACCACCCAATCGACCCGACCCCAGGCAATTTCAAACGATTGCGACAGCGATCCGTTAAACTGGAACTGCGGTGTATGCGGCAGACGGCGGCCATCTATTGACCGAAATACGGCTTCATCGGGGGACACGTCCGCCTGGAATCGGAAATCCTGAATCGGCTCGGCGTTTTGAATTTCTGCCTCTAGCCAAAGCGCCGTCCAATCGAAATTGAACCCCCAAGGCAGGACAAAACCACCCTCGAGCTGGATGCCGTAGATTTCTGAGTCCGCTGCGTTGTAGCTAAACGACACGACCAAAGACCCGGATCCGGTATCTGATGGATCCACCAGGGTTACACCGCCCGCTGTGAAGTCCAGCGCCTGCTCGACTGACAGCAGGGACGAAAATACCTGATCGCTGTAGTCATAGTAGAACGCAGACGCATTGAATCGAGTAGGGACGGATCCCAATTCAAACTCACTTTTAAAGCCGACTTCGTATACCAACAACTGTTCTTCATCATAGGTCGGCGCTACCGGCAGGCCGGTTTCGCCGGTGAAGGTATCATTAAATCCGCCAGACTTATGGCCTGTGGATACCATCGCATAGCCAAACAGATCCTCTGTAAAGTCGTGTTCGACGCGGACACGCCAGTCAACAAAATCGTTTTCTATCTCACCGAATTGAGGTGTTATCGACGAGTTTGGATTGATGATCGCAACAAAGCTGTGCAAACCATCCGGCGGACAATCAAAGCCGTCTTGGGATAGCGTATCTACACAAGGCACTCGGTCTTCGATTGCCGCGCCACCACCGTAGGTCCCATTAGCAAAGACCGCTTCAACATTGTCCCGCGCACCGAAGCTTGCAATACCATCGTAGTAAAAGTTCAGATACTCCTGATCAGAGACGGTGCCGTCACCATCTGTATCGGGTTCGTAGAGGGTTCTGCCGCGGGCTGCGAATTCAAAGCCTTCCGTACCCAATCGCACGCCACCACAACAAGAAAAGTCTCGTCCACCCAGCGCGAATGCATACCGAGCATTAACGCCCTCGCGCGTTTTTTCATCCTCGGTGTAGCGCAGGCCAAAGGTCAAACCCGTTTTTTCCGTCAGCTGGTAGGTCACGTCACCGTAGACAGACAGCGCCTCCGTATCGGTATCAGGCTGGTTAAATTCCGTCCCTTGGAAGAACAAACCGCGGTCGCCGACTGAACCAAGAAACGTATACTGCTCTTCTTCAAACATGAACAGCCCAGTGGTCCAGGTCCACTTGCCGGTATCACCAAACAAGCGTAGTTCGTGAATATCGGACTCACTGTCTGTGACAAACCGAAACCTAGACCAGTTGTCAAACGCCTCATCGACGGGTTGCAGTTCATTGGCCAGACCGTTGTAGTCTGGCGACAACGGTGTGGCGGCATCATAGTCGTACAGTAGATCTCTCTGACTGCCGTTGTATTCCAGCGTACCCCAATCAAAATCATAAGTGACCTGCAGCTTGAGCCCTTTATGCTCAGTATCCAGATCCGGCTTAAAGGCACGTGCATAGACGTCGCGCGGGTCATTAATGTCACTCGGATCAATGCCATTACCTAACGGATTAGCATAGTTCGTGCCGGTATATCCGGTGCCTCTTTCATCAACGCGGTCGGCCGCCAATAGAATCGACAGCCTTTCTGTTGGCTCGTACAAGAACTGGACACGATAGCCCGCATTGTCCTCCTCCTCCGATACACCAAGGTTGAGTGGGCCGACATCGTTGTAGTAGGCATCATGTTCCATGTCGTATCCGGCAACCCGCAACGCTGCGGAGTCCCCGATCGGCACGTTGACCACGCCCCGCATCACCTTTTGATTGTAGTCTCCATATTCAAATTCAACTGCGGCATCCCAGACGCCAATACCCGGCTTCCAAGGGATGATATTCACCGACCCTGCAGTGGCATTACGACCACGCAGCGTGCCCTGGGGACCAATATTCACCTCAACTCGTTCGATATCAAAAAAGGCAGAACCAATCCCGTTGGTCCGCGGAATGTAAACACCGTCCAGGTGTGTTGCCGCTGCCGGATCACCCAGTTCGGTGTTGTTCGACGAGCCCACGCCGCGAATCCAAACCTCTACGTTGCCGCCTTTGTTACCGATCTCCAGTCCGGGAGCTAACTCGCTCAAGTCGGTAAGGTTCTGAACTCCCTGTAGTGCCAGATCTTCTCCCGTGAAACTGTAGGCTGTTACACCTAAGTCTTGCAGGTTCTGCGCGCGTCGTTCGACAGTCACCACAATTTCTTCAATTGCGTTGCTCTCATCGCTTTCCACTTCCTCTGCCTGCACTGCAATCCCTCCCATCAGGAGGGCACCTGTCAAAAAAGCCTGATTAAGATTTTTGGCCATATTCATTCTCGAAATCCTCGTGTCAATGCAAATAGGGCTTAGGGTGCCGGAACAAACTGCACGTTATCGATGCGCAGTACCGCACCATCAGCGTTGCCAAAGTCAGGGAAAAACATCACCAACTTCAGTTCAGCCAGATTTATGCCCGACAGTTCGTTACTTAAATCGAAGCTGTAGCTCTGCCAACTGTTTGTAGGCGCGGGGTTGCCGCCATCGGTCATCAACACTTCAACCGGGGTCGCCCCGCCTACTGCCTCGAGCTTTAATCGCCACAACGACCCTTCGGGTGGCGGATTAACTTCGAACAGTTCAAATTCCAACGTACCACCTGCAGCAGCAGTAGCGTCAACGCTGGTCACGGCTTCGAATCCGGTTACTGTACCGCCTGCGTTAAACGCTAACTCTACAACGTTGCCATGTTCTGCATCATCCGCGACTTCGCCAAAAGACGCGCCCCCGCAGCAATCCCAGAGAGCCCAGTCCGACGCGACCGCATTGTCATACACCACAATCGCCGGTGGCGGCGCAGGTGCGAAGCGGACATTATCAAGGCGTACAACCGCTCCATCCGCATTGCCAAAGTCAGGGAAAATCATCACCAGCTTGAGCTGACTTAAATCCACTGCGCCAAGGTCAGACTCGAGGCTAAATTCATATGTCTGCCAGTCGCTGTTAGGGGCCGGATTACCCGCGGCGGTTAACAGCACTTCCACCGCTGTTGCAGCACCCGCACTTTCGAGCTTTAGCCGCCACAGCGAACCTTCTGGCGGCGGGCTAACCTCTTTAAGTTCAAACTGCAGGACACCCCCCTCGGCCACGCTTGATACGTCTACCGTGCTGACTGCTTCAAACCCGGTGACCGTGCCTCCGGCATTGAACGCCAACTCAACCACCTGACCATGCTCCTCATCGTCGGCTACGACACCAAAACTGGCGCCGCCACAGCAATCCCAGAGGGCCCAATCCGAACTGACGGCTTCTTCAAACAACACAACTTCCGACACAACTGAGGGCGCAGGGACGAAGCGAATGTTGTCGATTCGACCAACCGCACCATCGGCATTGCCAAAGTCGGGAAAGATTAAGATGAGTTTCACATCCGTAAGATCAAGTCCCGCGAGGCTACCGCTGAGACCATAGCTGTAGGTTTGCCATTCACTATTCGGCGCCGGATTACCATTCGCCGTCAACAGGACCTCTACCGCGGTTCCCGCACCACTGCTTTCCAGTTTCAAACGCCACTGAGCGCCTTCCGGTGGCGGGCTTACTTCTCGAAACTCAAACTCCAGTGTGCCGGAAGCCAGGCTGCTCACATCAAAGCTGGCGTCGGCCTGCAAGCCCGTGACCGTTCCGCCGGCGTTGAACGCGAACTCAATCACCTGACCATGTTCAACGTCGTCAGCGACTTCAGCGAAGGTCGCACCGCCACAGCAGTCCCACAAAAACCAACCCTCTTCCAGCGCGTCGACAAACACATCCAGCGGTTCCGCTTCACTTGGCGGCGCAGAGGCTGGTGGCGCGATACCACATCCTTGATCGATTGGATGCCCGCACAGAACACGGATATTGTCTAACTGAATGTGCGCCGAACCGGTTGGTTCAACCACAACCAAACTCAAAACATTGGCTAAGTCCAGCGGAGCCCCGCCAAAATTCGCTGGGTTTTTGACAATGTCACTGATCTGTACCGTTACGGTGGTCCATTCGTCGACGGGTAAATCCGCAACGGCCAACTCAACAAAACCTACATCGGGGAAGCCGCTGTCCATTTTCACCTGAATGCCACTGTCGGCATCGGTTTCATCGCCGAATATGTAGAGGTCAAACTGGATTTCTCCGGCATACACGTTGTTGTCGCCGGCACTGCCCATACCAAAGAAATCGCGGCGACTGGTGTCGGCAGAAAAGATGGACACGTTGCCGCCGCCGGACGTGGTTATGTCGACGACCGAGCCACGCTCATTACCGACATCAGGCACCGACAGACTGAGCGCGCCGCCATTATCAAACACGCCAAAATCGAGCGGCACTGTGGCGGTCACACCGGGGAATGCCAGAGGTTCTAGCGCATCCACAAACAAATCGTACTGGGCAATATAGACGTCGGCGGGTGCTGGCAACTCAAGGGTTGTATCCACGAGGTCAATAAAGCCGTCACAGCCCAGCCCAGTGTCAAAGTCAATATTGCAGCCGTACACCTTGACATAATCTACCGTCATCACCGCAGGGAAAGACTCGGGAACCGGTGCGCCCGGCAGGTTGCCGCCCACTGCCAGATTCAGCAATAGATGAAAAGGCTGGTCAAAGGGTGCTGAGGGGCCACCTTCGACGTGCGCATTGGTTGCTTCGTCGAGGTAGTAGTTCCAGTAGGTCGCTCGTGTCAGCGTGAAGAAATGAGTGCCGTCAACAAACCAGCGAATTTCTTCTTCGTCCCATTCAACCGCATAAGTATGGAACTCTCCGTCAGACGGATCGATACCGTCATAGCGTTGGGTGCTGAATACGTTCAGTGGAAATTGCTGCCCGTAGTGCGCAGTGCCCTGGGTAAAAGGAGCCGGGTCCCGCGAGAACACCTCCATGATGTCGATTTCGCCCACGGCCGCCCAGGTACCATACGGGGAGTTGCTGCCGAGCATCCAGAATGCAGACCAAAGCCCCTGTCCAGCGGGAACCTTTATGCTGGCCTCGATCCTGCCGTACTGCAGATCCAGCTTGTTCAGCGTATTAATGCGCCCGGATGTGTATTCTCGATTATTCACAGCTTCTTGTTTTGCCGTAATCGTCAAGACGCCATCGCCAACAGTGACGTTGGAGGCCTCGTAACTTTGCAATTCGTTGTTTCCCCAGCCCGGAATGCCTTCCGCGGTCCCATCACCCAACTGCACATTCCACTTGCTGCTATCGAGCGCCGTACCTTCAAATTCGTCCGACCAGACCAGTTCCCAGCCACGCTCCGTCACAGGCTCCGTTGGCGTATTGCCCCCTTCGGCCGGATCGCTATTTGATCCACCACCGCCGCCACCACAGCCAACCAGACTCAGCGCCATGACCGCTGCGAAAAAAGCTGCTCTACCTCCAAGCCGTGCCACCATTGTTTATCTCCTTAACAGAACTTGCCGCAGGACGAACCGGCACTACATCCGACTGTCGAATGACAGCCCGCGCCGAAAGATTAATTGTTGTTAACCCGTGATTATGACAACGTTATCATTTTTGTCCACTTTTAATATCTGCGCCGCACCTGCTGTCAATTGTCAAACACCACCTCATCAAAATAGGTAGCTCACAATCGCCGCTTCTTACAACAGAGTTTCCCCTGCCCTATGATTGAGCGTCCGTGCAAACCGCCAGGGCTTTAACCCCGACTCTGTGGGTCACGAGTAGATTCATCACCGCCCTCGCCTGTCTCTCGGGTCATACCCGAAGTCCACCCGATCGGTGGATTTGTACGCCCCAACATTAGGGGCTTGTTAGGGGCTTGTCAGACACCACTTAAACCCGGTCGCCTGGGTTGTTTTCTCCCTGTCGAAAATTTTATCTGGCCGCGCATTGGTTGGACGACTAGAATCGAGCTTTTGGCCTGTTTGCACCTCATGAAAAAAACCTCTGACACAGACTCGCCAGATAAGATCACCATTTTTGATGTTGCCGAGCGCGCGTCGGTCTCGATCAAGACCGTATCCCGGGTGATGAATCGCGAACCCAACGTGCGGCCAAAAACCAGAGACAAAGTGCTCAGCGCGATCACGGAGCTCGATTATCACCCCAACGTTGCCGCGCGCGGTTTATCAAGCAAGCGATCCTACGTGGTCGGCTTGATTTATGAAAACGGGGACGAGTTCAGCTACATGAAAGACGTCCTCAACGGTGCTTTTAGCGTCTGCGAAACGAATGGGTATACGTTACTGTTACGCCCCTTAAATCTGCCGAACACAAACCTCAAACTACAGATTAAACAATTTCTCACGGCGGCCAACGCTGCAGGGGTTGTTTTACCTGCACCCGTCGGTGATATTGCAGAGGTCAAAGACGCGCTACAGGAGGCTAACGTTCCCTATGCAACCATTAGCCCCAAAAATACAGACGCAGAGGTCGGTTACGCCCACTGCAATGATCACGGCGCCACTTACGACCTAACAGAGTTTTTGCTGCGTCAGGGACATCAGCGAATCGGCTTTATCAAAGGCCACCCCGATCACGCAGCCTCCAGCGCTCGGCTAAAGGGCTATCGTGCTGCCCTGCGTGCCCACAAGGTACCCTACGACAAAGCCCTGGTGACTCAGGGTTATTTCGACTTCGACAGTGGTCGCAAAGCGACCGAGCAATTGCTGCACTTACACAATCCCCCGACCGCTATCTTTGCAAGCAGTGATGATATGGCCGCCGGGGCCATGTTCGAGGCGCGCGAACAAAACTTCTCAATTCCTGAGGACCTCTCCATCGTCGGCTTCGACGACACGCCCGTTGCCTCTCGACTCTGGCCTCCACTGACTACCGTGCGGCAACCGATTGAAGAGATGGCTGGCGCGGTCACTCAGCAACTCATTGACCATTTGCGGGGAGAAAAAGTCACTCAGTTTCAACGCTCTTTCGATTGCGACCTGGTGATTCGCAGTTCTACTTGCCAGATATAGGCGATTGTCCCTCTACACTCCGAACGGGATCAGGTGCGCGATGACTGAGCTTCAATTGAATGTCAGCAACCACGGCCCGCGACAATTCGTATCGGAGCAACAACACAAACGGCACAAGGTTCAGAGCCGGTAATACAATCCCATCAATCACAGCCATACGGGTCAGCACATCACGCCCTACTTCACCTGGCTGCATTCCCACCGGAAACACGATCACCCATTCAAGCAGCAACCCGCCCAGTACCAGACCCACACCGGTCGTCACCTTGCCTGAAAAACTGATACCGCCCGAAAAAATACCCTCCTGTCGCAGTCCGTTGGTCAGTTCCTGCTGGTCCGCCACATCGGCCATCATCGATGCGAACATCATCAGAAACAGGAAATAGCCGTAAACCATGAGGCAGGCATGCGCCACTAGGATGGGTAGCAGCAAAGGGTCACCGTTTTCGGGCAACCATCCAGAAAAACGCAGGGTCACTTTGAGAATTTGCAGTATCGTCAGACCGGTCACCGCCGCGAGCATGATGTCCCGTTTTTCAAAGCGTTGCTGCAAGGGCCCAACCGTCAAAATCGACAATGCCATACCCAAAAAAGATAAAGACATCCACTTCAACTGCTCTGTACCAAACCCCCAGAAAAACGTGTTCATGTACGTATCAAACACCTGACCTGTACCCACTACAGCTGCTGCAATCAGAGTCGCAACAAACAAGATACGAAAGTTTAGATTGGTCAGCGCAGCACCAACCCGTCGTTTCATATCGTCAAACGAAGGCGCTTGCACAGCGTTTCCCGGCTGCGGCAAAAATTTAATCTGATCCAGCGTCGCCAAGGTCGAGACCGTCATCCACAAAGCCATTAGACCTGAAATCGTCCAGGCAAAGTTTGCGTATCCCTGCGGATTAAACAGGCCGTTTTCGTATTCAGCGTTAGACGGGAAAATCGAATAAATAAAAAAAATGAACAACACCCCGCCCAGACCACCTATCAGCATGCGATAGGCAATGATCGTGGTGCGCTCGGCATAATCTTCAGACAATTCTGCTGCGATCGCGCCCCACGGCACTGCAAAAAAAGTAAAACTCACCCGCACACTGATACTGCATATCAACATCCAGCTCGCTAATGCAAATCCCTGCAGGCCTTCGGGTGGGGAAAATAACGCAAACATGGAAATACAGGTGGGTGCGATGGAAGCCAACATCAACCCGTGTCTGCGCCCTAAACGAGAGCGCACGCTGTCGGAGTACGCCCCTACCATTGGGTCTGACACCGCATCAAACACCAAAGAAATCGCCAAGGCGAGTGACGCAAGGCTGGCCGACAAGCCAAGAATCTGAGAGTAGTAAAGTAATAATAAGGTGCTGAAAGCCCAATCTTTATGCTGCCCGGGCAAAGCGCTAAAGCCTTGCGCAAACTTCGTCCAGAATGGCACCTTACCCAAACGACGTTGCTGACGCTGAAATTGCATGGGCGGCGGGCGGACACCCTTTGGGTTATCTGAAGAGTGACTCACAACGTTTTCCCCTCCTCATTAACCCACCTTTGCGGCGGCGTTGGTGTGTATTTAAGCATTCTATGTGTAGCGATCCAGCCTAGCTGCGATGCGCACTGTGCGAGCGGCGGATCAAGCCAGCCTTTACCCGTCGCATTAGATCTCACCGCATTAAACCCAAGGTCAGGCAAAAATACTATCGCACCCGCGCCGCTTGATAGGCCAATTCAATTTACACCCGAGCTGCCTCAAACGGTCGGGCATTACGTTGACAGACGTTTCACGCGCCCCCTGATGTACTACGCCGCGTCGCAGCCAGCGTTTCGGAGGCTTGCGTCGCTCACCTAATGGAGACTTAAAAATGCCCCTATTTCGTCGTGATCCGCTGAAAAAGTTACGCAAAACTTATCAGGAAAAGCTAGAAGCCGCGATGCATGCCATGCGCAATGGTGATGTGCGTCAAAATGCCTTGCTCATTGCAGAGGCTGATCAGATCAAAGCGGAAATCGACGTGCTTGAGGCCACAACGTAAGCGCCTACACAGCACTGGAAAAGCTCGTTATAATGGAGATCATTATTTTTTGCGAGCCTCTCAATGCGCATACTGCGGACCCCAGATCACCGCTTTGAAAACCTCGACGGTTACCCTTTCGAGCCCCACTACACTGACATCACCACTCAAGATGGCGACACGATGCGCATCCATCATGTTGACGAGGGACCCGCCGACGGCCCACTGGTGCTGTGTATGCATGGGCAGCCGGTTTGGAGCTATCTCTACCGAAAAATGATCCCTTACCTCACCGGCGCTGGTCTGCGAGTCATCGCTCCGGACCTGGTGGGATACGGTAAATCCGATAAGCCTGCTGCTCGAGAAGACTACACCTATGAGCGCCAGGTTGCGTGGATGGGCGCGTGGCTGGAAACCAACGATTTTTCCGGCGTCACTTTCTTTGGTCAGGATTGGGGCGGTCTGATTGGGCTGCGGCTTGTTGCCAATCATCCCGCCCGCTTTGATCGCGTCAGTATTTCTAACACCGGCCTGCCCTACAACCCCGACGTGCCCGTGGAGATCGTCCAACAGGTCGAACAGTTTCGGGCCAGCGCCCCAACGCCGAGCATCCTGTCTATGCAGCGGGCCATCAGCAGCATGGACGACGGCTCACCAGCAGCGGTCAAGTTTGCCTACTGGCAAAAATTTTGCTGGGAGCAAGACGACATGCCTATCGGCTTTTTGATGTCCATGATGATGGAACAGCCCGCAGCTCCGGTTCGTGCAGCTAAGTTTTTGCTACATAATCTAGGCGTGCACTCACCCTTCCCAACACCGCTGGCAAAGGCATACGACGCGCCGTTCCCCGACCCCAGTTTCAAAATGGGGCCCCGTGCCATGCCCAGTCAGGTGCCCACTCTGCCAACGTCACCGTCACTGGAGCAGCAGCGTCTGGCCTGGCAGTTTTTTGAAACCTGGGAGAAACCGTTCTTGTGTACGTTCGCAGACAACGATCCGGTGACTGCGAGCGGAGAATCAGAGTTTCTCAAGCGCGTGCCCGGGACTAAAGGACTCCCCCATACCAAAATTAGACAAGGGGGGCACTTTGTCCAAGAGCGTGCGCCAGACCAGATATCCAGCGCGATTATCGAATTGATTCGCACGACCTAGACCCAATACCTCTTTTCCTCGGGAGCGCACCACATGCAGAGTACAACAGTGAGAGTTTGGATCGCCTGCGGGTTGATCTACGCCGCTTTCTTCAGCTGGTATACCTCCTTTAAGGGGCCACTCGACGCTCGGGAAATCGAGGCTTACATGACCCACGTCACGCGCGCAGAGGCCAAAACCAGCCCGGAAGCTCGCCAGCGCTTACGCCGCTTCATGGAGACGGACACCGGAGACGACTTCGTCATGCTGAACGCTATTGACATGTATGCGAAACCTCTACAAATCCCCGGAGTTGGGCCAACCGATAGCACTCAGGCTGTACTCGACAAATACATGCAACACATGTACCCGGCGATGTTCGCCCGAGCCTCTCATCCTGTGTTCACGGGCAACGCCGCCAACTCTGCCATCGACCTCATGAATGCGCCAAATATGGAGCATTGGACAATGGGTGCCGGCATACGCTATCGCAGTCGGCGGGATTTTATGGACATCGTCTCCAATCCTGATTTTGTTGGCTCACACGACTTCAAAGTCGCCGCGTTGGCTAAAACCATCGCCTATCCGATGGACCCTTTTTACCAATTGGGCGACCCGCGTGTTGTTTTGGCTTTGCTACTGGGGTTGATCGCGGCACTACTGAGTTGGCGTATCAGCACGAGGCCATGACCCCAGCCGCAGTCCAGGAGGCATTCGGCATCCCCCTACGCGCGACCGGATTTCAGTAACCGTCACGAATCAGGTACCTGCGCTATGCGTCTAGCCACGGCGTGCCTGCCCCGGGTTAGCGTCCAATATTTTAGGGGGCGAGCGCTTGCACCACGACGTGACCGACTAGACAATGGTCCGTGCGAATTCACACTGGAGCAGATGCGTGAACAGGACAGTTACTTTTACCGCCATGGCCGACGGAACCCGCGCAGAGTACGACCTCGTGTTCGCTCACGAAGCCGCTAATATGACCCAGCAGGCAGATCGCGTGCTCAATTGGCTGGCGATGATGGCAGGAGATTCGCCCTATCAGATCAGCCGCCTAGACCACTGCCTGCAAACCGCCACCCGCGCTGAACGTGATGGTGCCGACGATGAAACCATCGCCTGCGCATTACTGCACGATATAGGAGATGTACTGGCACCGGCTAACCATTCTCAGGTTGCGGCGGCGTTGCTTCGACCCTACATCAGCGCTAGGAATGACTGGATTATCGAACACCATGGTCTGTTTCAGGGCTATTATTGGATGCATCACTATGATCAGAACCGGCACAGCAGAGCCCGTTATGCCGACCATGAGCACTATCAGGCGTGCGTTGAGTTTTGCGCGAGGTGGGACCAATGCTCTTTTGACCCAGGCTATCCCACCCGGCCCCTTGAGCACTTCGAGCCACTGGTGCGTGCACTTTTTGCCAAGTCACCCACCGAGCAGTTGTAAGCTTAGGGCGACTTCACGACCGGCGCAGTAGCGATTTTCACGCCGTGACTTCAACCTCATATGAGGTGAATTTGCGCATGTTGATCACCCCCGTATCAAGCATCAGGTATTGCCCTTTGATGCCCATGAGCGTGCCTTCTACAACCGGGGTTTTATCAAAATTGAACGACGTTACTTTGGTCGGATAAGCCAGTACCGGGTAATCGATATCAACAACGTCTGCATCCAGACGTTCCATTGCTACACCTTGTTCTGTCAGGTCCTGTAACGCCGCGCTAAGACTGTCCAGCAATTCATCCCGGCGCGTTTTAAGGTCCATTTTCACCACGTCACCTTTCAACATTGCACGCCAGTTAGTTTTGTCCGCGACCATCTTCCCGAGGGTTGTTTCTAATAATCCAGAGTCTAGCCGGGTTTGCACTTTAAATATCGGCAAGGCTTGAATGGCGCCCTGGTCTATCCAACGAGTGGGTACCTGCGTATGACGAGTGATACCGACTTTGAGACCAGAAGAATTCGCCAGATACACGTAATGCTCAATCATACAATTTGCCTCACCCCATTCGGGTTCACGGCAGGTACCCGCGGCATAATGACAGGTTTCTGGCTTCATGATGCACATATCGCACGCCGCCAGCTTTTTAACGCAGGGAAAGCAGTAGCCCTGAGAAAAACTTTTCTTTGTTGGCCGGGCGCAATTCAAACATTGAATCTGACCGCTATGAGCCAGTTTCAATGTTTTTCCCAAATACGCATTCATATCAAGCAGCTGGTCGCCCAGCGGTAATTGATAAGTCACCGGATCACTCAGTTCAGTTTTTAATTTACGAATGAAACCCTTCATGAAAACTCTCTCGTTAAAATTGATTCCCGACGACGTCTAAGCTTTGCCTCCGCGCTAACGCTTATGGTTCTGGCTCCTACCCTTACGGTGTGATTAAACCACAACCCTACGGACCGCGGGACGGATCATACAGACTCACACCCCACCCGTGCTGAGCGGACATCCAGCAGCATCTACACTCAAGGTACACCGCTGTGAAGCCTCTGCTCACGCAGTCGAGCACCGCGCAATATGCCCCCCATTGCATAGTTCCCCTCATGGCAGGCATATTCGAATATCTTTTCACGCGAGGGCTGCATAACGACCCGCATCGTGAACGGCTCAACAAAACTGTCAGACGCATCAATTGTCGCTTCGTAGATCAAGCCGCCGCTGTCATCGAGTGAGAAACGCTCAGTCACCTGCAAGTTCAGTCCCGAGCCTAGAACACCGTTCTCAACTGAATTCACTCCCTGCACGGGCAGATGAAAAGCCGGCGTTTTATCTGTGAAGTTACCGGTCTCAACCACCAATACGTCTTTTTCCCAACGACCAACAGAACTCCCTGACCATTGGCGAATATGCTCCGGTAACCGCGGCCGACCATCAATCGGGATGATGCGCGCATCATGCACCATTTCGGTCATGATCATCACGTGCTTGGGCGTTTGTACCAACCGCAGGTTGTTATTATAGGCACTCGGCGTGATGGGCGGACCGGCATTAAATCCGACCAGACACCTTTCCGATAAACCCAAACTTTCAGGATGTGCATGCAGATAGTTTGGCCCCACGCTATACGAGAGAATATCACGCACCGGCGCTTGCCTTTGGCTATTCTGGGCTAACCTATGCGCTTCCGCGGTTGCTAGCCTCGCCGGCAGACGACCATTGGGTGGATCAACAATCAAAGACGTGCGGCGCTCCTTATCAAGCGCTTCACCTGCATCTAACCAGAACGCGTTGTAGCCCTCAACATCGAGCTCTGCAACACCTGACGGCTTGTCCTCCCGATCTGGTGGTAACAACTTGTTCAGAAGCGCCGTCGCTTCAGCTTGTGTTAATACCGCCTGCTCGCCAAATTCAATCGGCCGCTCCAACGGCGTCAATGAGCGAAAATCCCATACCCCCTGCAAATTTGGTTTACCGGCGTTGAAGTCCTCTGCTGCCCAGACAAATCCAGGAACAAGAATCAAACCAGCGACCCACACCCACTGCGGCCATACCTTACGCTCTATCATAAATCCTCCCAGAATAGTGCAAGCCAACCGCCATCGCCGGATATCGGCGAGGCGATCACTTCTGCTAAGGCGTGTGGGTTAAGCAGCCACACAAACTTCCGGCTACTTTAGACCGTGCTTTACTTAAAGCCACCGATCGCCTCGTTTTCAGTTTACGCCGGTGGCTCTGGCAAGAAAACACCGGCTTACCGATCGCTGTACGCCCGTAAACGGCTCAGCCCGACTGACGCACTCCCAACATCGGCAACTAGGCCGCAAAGTTTTACTGACTCAGGCCTGCATCGCGGGCCATGCAGCCTTTTTCGCCACTCATCAAAATGACTAAGTGCTAGAATTTTTCGGCATTACATGGCATGTTTTCGCACAGTTAAGCCCTCGCAACTGGCTGTGTCCCCCATGCACCAATCAATTTGGAATTCATAACCGTGACCGATTCTTCGACCCATGCAATGGCCGTCCGCTCCCTTGCTGATGTGCCCGATAATTTTAAAGATGCTCACATCAATGCGGCGAGCTACCAAGCCCTGTACGAGCGATCTCTCAATGATCCCGATGGCTTCTGGAGCGAAATGGCCAGCACCTTTCTGAGCTGGGACCAACCTTGGCATGAAGTACGACGGTTCAATTTTGTTGAGGGTGAAGCTGCTTGGTTCAGTGGCGGCAGGCTCAACGTCAGTGTCAACTGCATTGATCGCCACCTGCCTGAACGCGCCGACCAAACAGCTTTCATCTGGGAAGGAGACAACCCCGAGGAAAGCAAACACGTCAGCTACCGTGAGTTACATGAGCAAGTCTGTCGATTGTCCAATGTGCTCAAGTCACGCGGGGTAAAAAAAGGCGACCGCGTGTGCATTTACATGCCCATGATTCCAGAAGCGGCCTACGCAATGCTGGCGTGTACTCGTATCGGAGCGGTCCACTCGGTAGTCTTTGGCGGCTTTTCTCCCGACGCGCTCAAAGACCGCATACTCGACTCGGACTGCCAGACTCTGATCACCGCTGATGAAGGCCTGCGCGGAGGCAGGACGGTACCTTTAAAGGCTAATGCGGACCAGGCACTGGGTGATTGCCCAGGAGTCCATACCTGCCTGGTAATCAAGCGCACCGGCGGCGATATCGCATGGCACGACGACCGCGATCTCTGGTACCACGCGGCCATGGCGAGCGCGAGCCCCGAATGCTCGCCTGAATCCATGGAGTCCGAAGACCCACTGTTCATTTTGTACACTTCTGGATCAACGGGTAAACCTAAAGGCGTGCTGCACACCACGGGAGGTTATCTGCTGCAGGCGGCCATGACGTTCAAATACGTTTTCGACTATCGAGAAGGCGAAGTCTACTGGTGCACCGCTGACGTGGGCTGGGTGACGGGTCACACCTACATCGTCTATGGGCCGTTATGTAATGGCGCCACCTCACTCATGTTTGAAGGTGTCCCCACTTACCCGGATGCGGGACGCTGTTGGGAAGTGGTCGACAAACATCAGGTCAACACCTTTTACACCGCCCCCACGGCTATCCGAGCACTCCATACGCTCGGCGATGAACCGGTCACGCGCAGCTCTAGGCAGAGTTTGAGACTACTCGGCACAGTCGGCGAGCCTATCAACCCAGAGGCTTGGGAGTGGTATTACTCGGTCATTGGCGAATCGCGCTGCCCAATTGTCGACACCTGGTGGCAGACTGAAACAGGGGGACACATGATCACTCCACTACCCGGTGCCACCGCCTTGAAACCCGGCTCGGCCACGTTTCCTTTCTTTGGTGTGGAGTTGGCGCTACTGAACGAAAGTGGGGCAGAAATCGACGGCGCCGGGGCGGGTTATCTGGTCGTTAAATCGTCATGGCCTGGCCAAATTCGGTCCGTTTATGGCGACCATCAGCGCATGATCGACACTTACTTCAAAACCTATCCCGGCTATTACTTCACAGGAGACGGCGCCAGACGGGATGAAGATGGCTACTATTGGATTACGGGGCGCGTAGACGATGTTTTGAACGTCTCCGGCCATCGCATGGGTACGGCTGAAGTTGAGAGCGCGCTGGTTCTGCACAATCAAATCTCCGAAGCTGCGGTTGTTGGATTCCCCCACGATATCAAAGGCCAGGGTATTTATTGCTACGTGACCCCGATGGCGGGCGTCACACCCTCGGAGGCGCTGCGGGCAGAATTAATCGCTTTGTGTGTCAAAGAGATCGGAGCGATCGCTAAACCGGACGTTATTCAATGGGCACCTGGCCTCCCGAAAACCCGCTCTGGAAAAATCATGCGTCGCATTTTGCGAAAAATTGCTGAAAATGATCTGGACAACCTGGGAGACACCAGCACGCTGGCAGAGCCTGCCGTGGTCGATCATTTAGTCGAAAACCGCGGCGGCTAAGCCGACCTCGTGCCCAGGCGCTGGGCGACATAATCGGCCAGCGCGGCAGAACCAACCACCGCGCGGTACCGCCTGCGTCTGCTTAGGCTGGCCTGTGAATCCCACAGATTTTATGGCCATCCGGGTCGAGGAAATAGCACAGGTGCATTACCCCCATGTTGCTCTCGCGCGGACCGGGCGGATCTTCCACACTCGTACCCCCGTTCGCCACGGCCGCGTCGTGAAAGGCTTTAACCTGCTCCGGCGAATCACATACAAAACCAATCGTAGATCCGTTGGCGACCGTCACCGGCTCATTATTAATCGGCTCGCTGACGCTGAAAGTTGATCCGTTGTGCATGTAAAACAGGCGCGTGTGCCCTGTATCGTTGACGTTTTCCATGGCCGCTCCGGCCCCCAATACACCCAACACGGCATCATAAAAGCTCCGCGTGCGCTCTATATCGTTCGATCCGATCATGACGTGATTCAGCATGACCCCACTCCTCTTTTTCATAAAACTGGAGAGAGAAGAATAGAGCGTTTTGCGCCTAATTGCTGGCGCTTTTTGATCCGCCTTGTCTCCGACTCCGCAGTGTTTGCTTAATGCCCCTAAGCGGGTGTCTGACGTGGCTTGTCAACACGGCATCATCCAAAAGATCAGACGTTGTGCGCACCCGTTTTAAACGAGCCGGGCCAATCGCACCGCCCCCGCGGACCCTGCACGCACCATCCATGCCCACGCGTTCAGACAGCGGGGTCGATCGTCGCGGCGGCGCGCAGCGTCTTGAAGGTGCTCAGCTTCATCGTCTTGCAAAAGCTGAAGGAGCGTTTTCAGGCCCCCCGAGGTTTGCTCGATTTGCGCCTGATAATGGGCGACAACAAACTCCTCAACGGCTTCAACCGTGGCAAATGCCGCCTCCTTTCCCATCAGCGCCGCCAACGCGCCCAACGTCCATCCAGACAGACGCCATAGCGGCAGTAGCGCGGACCGCAGAGCGCAAGGCAACCACGCCTCAAGCAATGCCAAGTGCGCCCGCTCAGTGGCCAGATGCGCCTGAGCAAAGGCACGAACCTCC
>Ga0181559_10002346_pt1 | contig 18764 bp, 9 predicted proteins | sample 011ome_21_FD_133752 | JGI IMG/M metagenome (GOLD analysis project Ga0181559, IMG submission 133752) | Coastal salt marsh microbial communities from the Groves Creek Marsh, Skidaway Island, Georgia - 011508AT metaG (megahit assembly) | ecosystem: Environmental > Aquatic > Marine > Intertidal zone...
ATTCTAAAATCTCTCTTGCTTTTTCGTTTTCCACCGATCTCGAGCCTTTTTTTAGTTTACCGCCTCCTCCCCCTTCTACGTCTAAATCCGTCACAAAGGAGATCTTCACCTCCTCGCCTTGTGCGGATGCATCGCTCTTTCGTTTTTCCCCGTGTTCGTTTTGTTGTCTCTTTTCGACCGAAAGCGCCGATTCCAAAGCGCTCGTCGCGCGAAGTCGATTTATTAAACTCGATTTCCCAACCCCAGAAGGTCCAGCCAAAGCGACGGTTTTCCCTCTTCCGATAACCTTCACGATCTCATCGATACCGTCCCCAGTTGCTACAGAGATAAATTTTGGGTCGTATCCCCACTTTCGCATCTTCTCTCGCCACTCCTCTACTCTCTCTTCTTCTATCAGATCCTTCTTATTTAATACCAGATGAAAAGGTACGCGCGCGTATTCAAACGCGACTAAAAAACGCGTCAATTGCTTCTCTTCCAACGGCGGCTGCGACAACGAAAATGTTAGCAGCGTCACGTCGACGTTTGCGATTGCCAAGTTGTTTCCACCCTCATTCCTCCTCTTTTCAATGCCATGAATGGTTCCAGATCCTTGCACCCAATCGATTCCTGACTTTTCAGCGTCCAAAGTGACGATATCGCCGACTAAAACTTTTTGCTTCATCTTTTTCAAAAGCGCTCGACAGTTGCACAACAACTCGACGTTGTCTTCTTCTACTTCTACTTCTTCGGCGTCGTCAAACTTTCGGAGTTTCTCGTCTAAGATTTCAACGTCGTTCATCGCTTGCGCCTCCTCCGCTTTTTTTCGCGCGGCTTGGAACTGTTCTCGCACGCGGTTCAACTCTTTCGGGGGAAGCTGTCGTCGGTTCACGATGACTCGGAAGTAGTTGGCTTGCGCAGTCACGACGGTACCCAACACATTTTCGCTCGTATTTTTATTCTCTCGAAGAGTACCAACAGACCGCATCGATAGTTCTCCGTCGTCTCCGCCTTCGTGTCCTTCCTCCCGGTCGGCGTCGAGCGTCGATGATGATGACGCCGCCCGCGCCATCGTCGTTCTACTTCTTCTTACTTGTTGCTCTCCTCGATAATTTGCGTCGTTGAAAAGAAGCGGCGTCGCATATTGTTGAGGAACGTTGTATACTCCTCTTCCGCTGAAACTAGCGGCGCACGAGCGATATCCGCAACGGAGCGAACGACGAAGGAGCGATGTCATTTTGTGACGATTCGTTGCCGTCGCTTTTGTCGTCGCAATGAGCGACGCTTCGACGCAGAGCATAAAAGAAAACGAAAAGGAGAGAGAGAAAAAAGAGCTCGTGTGTTTGAGAAAAATAAGTGAAGTGTGGAGTATATATAGCATATGGTGTGAAGTGTGAGTATAGAAAAAATTGATTGTAAAGAAAACGGGGTACGATTAGATTCAGTGAACGCATATCTGACGTGAGTGGTAGTATTTCTTTCATCTATTCATCGTTATTGTTATTTAGCGTTCTCTCGACGTACTCCATCGCTCTCGCCTTCACGTACGTCATTCGTTCCGTGTTACCGTGAGATCTTTCGTATTCTAAGTACCTCTTGAATAAGAACTTCATCGACCGAGCGTTCAGCTCCAAGTGCGTGGCCCGTTCAAACAAAGCGCGAATCCTCTCCGGGATATTCTGCTTAATCTCTTGATCGATATATACGGACCAGATGTCAGTTCTCTTCGGGTAGTTGCGCAAAATCCCTTCAAACATTGTGCGTCCACGCTCGGGGTCTCCCTCTTTCATCTCCAACAAAGCAACTTTGACTAACAGTTTGATGTGTTTGCGTTTGGGTAAAGAAGTCGTTGCGCGGTCGAGGAGCTTTCTAGAACCTTCCGCATCACCTTTGAGTGTAACGTGGCGAATGTACGTCAGCCACACTTTACAACTCGAGCGAAACTTCTTCACGATGAGCTTGAGCGTTTCTTCTAGAGCTTCCGTTTGTTCCGTGCGCGTGTACATGTCTACCAAGACGAGGTACAGTTTCTTTGGATCGGCTAAATTCACTGCGCGCTTGAACAGTCTCGAGACGGCCTCTTTTGGATTTGGCAATCCGTGGGAGTTTTCTAAATTCAAATAAGCGATCCAAATATTCATTCTCTCGTCTTCTTCTTGCGCTGGAATCGCCTCCAACGCTCGTTCGGCGACCGCTCGCGCGTCCTCATACGCACCGACGCTCACTTGGAAGGCGACATATTGAATCCAAAGATAGGAGGAAAGCGGCGATGCCAAGATCAACTTTTCGTACTCGGATGGACTTTCAGGAAGACGACCTTCGTCGCGCAACTGTTGCTCTTGTCTCAGAATTTCCAGTTCAGCCTCGCGAGCTTTGCGACGCTTCGCGCGTTTCGAAAGTTTACCGGAGTTTTCTCCGTCGTCGAGATGGGTCGACTCGTCTCGACCTCGTTTCATCGCGTTGAGTTTTTGTTTTTGTTCATTCTCTTCCTCTTCCCAGGCAAAACCAACATCTTCTTCCTTCTCAGACGTTTTGTTGTTATCGTCATCGTCATCGTCGTCGTCGTCCTCCTCTTCGTCATCGCTTTCGGAGTCTTCTACCCCTCCTTCCTCTGAATCGGATAAATGCTCAACCTCCTCGTCCGGCTCATCCAAGTCCATTTTACCAGCGTTGTTTTTGTCATTGTTGTCACCGTCGTCGTCGTCGTCATCGTCGTCGTCGTCGTCGTCGTCGTCGTCGTCGTCGTCAGAAAGTAACAGGTCTTCCTGCATTTCATCTTCGTCGTCTGAATCGCCATCACGTTGTGCACCACTATCATCGTTGTCATCGTCATCTGCAAAAACAGAAGCTTTTATGCCAAGAGAAACTTTACCCGTCTCGTAATCTACTTTCATGATTTTAGCGCGCACTCGTTCCCCGGCTCGGATGTGGTTGGCTAAATCGTCCTTCACGTGCATATCCGCAAACATTGAAATGTGGCATAAACCAGAGACGCCAGTCTCGTCTAAAGTGACGAATACGCCGTAAGATTGCACGCTGCGTACAGTTCCCATGACTGCATCACCAACTTTCAACGATGCAACCGCTTCTTTGTTTGGCATTTTGGAATCAGATTGTGAAGTGCGCAGCGACATCTCGACTCGATTCGTTTTCGCATCGGCGGACAAGATGCGTCCGCGAACTAATCTTCCAGTTGGGAACTCAACCGTTGGCTTTTCGACAAAGCCATCCGCGAGATTGGTGAGCTTTATCAGCGCGTCCACGTTACGCGAAAGCGCGACGAAGCATCCAACTTTGCTGACAGATTTGACGTATCCGGAAACTTCCTTTCCTACTTCGAGGCTCTTGGCGTCGTTGATCTCGGGATTTTCCACCCTCTTCTTCTTTTCTTCAGATTTACTCAACAAAGACGGCCGCATCGAAAGATCGATTTCACCGCTCGATTTCATGGAAATCACGCGAACTTCTACAACATCACCAACCTTCGTGTCGGAAAATGGATTTTCTTTAAACTCGTCGGATACGTCGGTCAAGAAAACCCGTCCCGTGACGTGCGCACCTAGCCTCACCATCATAGAAGTACCTTTATTAAAGCGAGAAACGATGCCAAAGAGCTTTTCACCGACGCTGATAGACCTTTGATCCCTGAAAGAAACATCGACGTGTTTCTTAGAAACGTTGACGTTGACGATTGTTGCTTTAATCTTTTCTCCTTTTGAAAATCTCTTCTCGAGTGGTCTTTTGAGCTCTTTGAGTGAGCTCGCCGTCTCAATCAAAGGAACAAAAGCAGTTATTTCCGGACGAATGCTCACTTTAACACCATCTGGTAACACTGAGATAACGTACGCATGGATTGATTGACCTGCTTCGAGCGTTTGTAGGGTTGGTCTTTTTAATGATAATTTTTCATCAAAGTTGTCCTCACCATTCTTGGCATTCTTGTTCACATTTTCGTCGTCTTCGTCCTCGTCTACGGTGCTCATGAGAGTAAGATCTAATAGCCCCCCTCGATCACCAGCCATGCCAAGAACTGCAACATTTACAGTCGATCCGAGAGATAATTCTTCCAGTGGAAACTTTGATTTCACAAGAACGCCAGTTTCAGTAATGTGAATGCGTCCTTTTTTACTGTTCGGAAGCGATACAAGCGCTTGAAGTGGCTGAAGCTCCGAAACGACGCCCTGGAATTTAGTCCCAACCTCAGGACCATGATTTGCTTTATTCGAGTCCACAAATGGGACGGTGAGTAAAAGTCGGTTGCTGTAGAACTTACCGCCTTTAACATTGTCTGAAGATGAGGAAGGAACTTGCGCAATCACCACATTCACTCTTTGATTGACCTCAAATCGTTCAGATGCGTCGTTCAAACGCACGTTACAGTAGTGAACGGGAGCATATCCAATAATGTCAGAATACTTTGGAAGGGACAAAATGACGTACTGAGCTTTGATAAGCTCTACGATCGCTTCTGTTTTCTCACCTACTTTCAACTTTTTCAGCAGTGCGGAGGTTGTTTTTGCTTTTTTCTTCTTCTTCTTCGATAAATCCTTCTTCGTCACCACGCTCACTTTACCGATATCAATTACACCTTCGCGTCTGGAAACGTCCAAAACTTTTCCAGATAATCGAGTCTCGGGAGTTAAATCTTCCATTTCTACGCTTTCAGGCACTTGATGCGGAGAAACCAACCCGACTGCATTCTCGTCTTCATCGATATCGATCAAAACGCCGTAATCCTTCGTTTCGTTAATCGAGCCTTCAATATCGCATCCAGGTTCAAACATACGTGCTGTTTTATCGGATAACAGAGTCTCCGCCTCCTTGGGATTCTGAGCAACCTTATAATCTAGAAACTCAAGGTCCGAGAAGAATGACCGAATCAAAGGCGCATCTGATAAAGGTTGCGCAGTAGTTTGTAATCTAAGCGAAAGCGAAAGTCGTGGTGGAGAACATTCAACATCCACCGAAAGGACCATAGCTTGAACAGTTTGACCGACAAAGAACGAATCCGTGGCACTGCAACCATCTGGTATTTGCGAGGGGGGCGCTAATCCGGTGAGAGATCCTAAAAATCTTACAAATACGCCCGTCGATGATGTCGAGGCGACATATCCTGGATAAATCTTTCCAGCCTTTACTTTATCAGCTCTTTCGGGTAGACTTGAACTTCTTACTGCCTCTATGATCGAAAGTTTCCGACTCATTATAACCCGTTTGGGCTTTCTTTCGATAACCACGAAAGTATCAGTTAAAACTTCTCCAACATTTAAAGTTGACGCCATACTCAGAGCCGTGACAGGATTATCGGATAAATGCTGAAACGCGATAAGTCCTTGAAACGATCCTTCTTCCGTGCTGGAAGTCACCTCGATTATGCTCGAGCCTTGGACTATTTTAGTAATGGTCGCGGATGCAACAATTCTACCGATCGGTACTGCGTCGGTCGACAAGGAGATAGAAGCACCAGTTGCTGCTCCGGCAGCATCGTCGTCTTCATTACCGTCGCCGCTTAGCGAAAGTCTCAGTTTGTTTTCTCCTCGATCAGCAGAAACGATTGTAACTCGAACGACTTGACCCACTGCATAGGCATCGGCAATACTTTGACCTTCGACCAACCCGAGATCTTGCGATCCTGCTAGTCCCTTCAAGTTACCATAAAGTGTGACGAATACTCCGTAATCGACAACACCTGAAATTATGCCGTGTGTCGTTCTTCCAGGAATCGCATCCTCGATCGTTTTCAACACGGGTAATTCCGACTTTATCAACGCACGCTTATGCGTTACAATAGCTCTGTGTCTCGATCGATCGACATTGATGACTCGAAACTTTAAGATTGCGCCAGGAGCAACTTTGGATGATGTCGTTCGTCCGACAATGTCTGATACATGAATTGGCGGACATAGAGCTTTGACACCTTCAGCAAGTTTTACGATGGCTCCAAAATGCTCCGTCGCTAAAACTTCGCCCTTGACAATCATTCCAGGAACTAGCTCTTCTAAACTAAAGAAGGGTTGTTCCAAAACAGATTTCTTCAAACTGACGTTGGCGACGGCGTCTAACAATCGATGTCCTATCACCCGAACTTTTACTTGTTTCCCTACTTTATACTTTTTTTCTACTTTTTCTACGTGATCGTCGGAGAGATGCGAAACGTGCGCGTACCCAGTGACACTTCTTTTCGTACCACCTTGGCTGATTTGAAGGGATACACCAACGTTAGGATCCACTCGGTTAATCACGGCGTTCTCAAAGATAGATCCGGTCGATGGAAGAATGCTTGCTGATGAGTGCGCCTCGAGCAAGTGCGGTTGAAGAGATAGACCGACGCGTTTATTTTGAGCATCCACAAAAATCACGCGCGAACGTAATTTCTGCCCTTCTTTAAACGATCCCGTGTCTTCGGCTGCGATGTGAAAGCAGTCAATCGTTCCCGAAAAATACGTCATAAACGAGACAGAAATGCCATCTTCGAGAACAGACTTCACGCGCGCTTTTACCAACATCCCCGGAAGAATCGTGGATATCGACGTCGATTTATTTTCAAGCGCAATTGCACTTGAACATCGTTTCGCTTCTGCGCAGACTTTATACACGTTACCCCCTCCAAGTTTACTGCCTGATTCGTTCTTCTTCTTCTTCTTGTTGTCGTGGTTGTTATCCTTCTTTGCTGTTGGAGTTGACGTGATAACAACTTCTATAAGTTGACCGATGAGAAGCGAATCGCGCTCACCATCCACACTTTTGCGCGGCAAAAATCCAGTAGAATCATCGATACCGAACTCTACAATGTATCCGTGATCCTCTACGGAAGTGACTACCGCTGGTATTGCCGTGCCTTCCGTTAAGCATCCTTTATCCAATCCCGCACAAACTTGCGAGAGACGCAGAGTCAACTCAATCCGTTTACCACCAGTTTTACCCTCGTCGAGGTTTAAAACCGCGCTTCGCACGATTTGCCCGACTTTAAACAAAGATTCCAAACCAATCTTTGCTTTTTTGCTTCCGTCTTCCTCTTCCTCTTCACTACTTTCGTCGCTGCTACTGCCGCTGCTGCTGCTACTAAACTCATCGTCAGACGAGGACGGCTTGTTCTTACTCCTTCTCTTCACTCTATTCTTGTCGTGGATGTAAAACGCGTCCGAGGCTTCCGATCTTGAGACCGTACCTTTCAATCCGTTTTGTAATGAGATGATTAATCCTTTGTTCGAAACGTGAGAAACAATGCCGAGCAACTTGACGCCTCTGCGTAACGTCTTCCACTTCAAGGCTTCGATGTATTTACCGCCACCTCCTTTACCTCCAGCTTTTTTCCCTTTCAAGCTCGAAGATGAACCTTTGTATATCGCCGCGAATCGCTCCGTCGCAGTAGTGGCTGTCTTTGTTCGCGAAGCGCGACGAGATCGTTCGTTTTCTTCTTCATCTTCCCCTTCCTCTTCGTCGACGAAATTCCCGCGAGGAAACGCCTCTTCGTCTTCGTCGTTTTCCCCGTCTCCATTCGCGGCACCTCTTCCACGCTTCATCGCTTTAACGAATGCGTGCGATTTTTCCACCGCCTCGTGCGATGTTACGTGTGTTTGTAGTTCTTCTTCTTCTTCTCCAAGACGTCTTTTGCGTTCGTGCGCTCGCGAGAACGACGATGGTACGTGTTGTGTTACGCGTGCGCTCAAAATTTGGAGAGAGAGAGTTTTTATTTTTTTGGCGGCGGCGGCTCTCTTGTCCTTTGTCCGTCTCTTCCCTTTTTTTTTCGTTTCTTCTCTCTTTTTCTCTCTCGTGTCTTCCTCCTTCTCCTCCTTTTGGAGGCGCACGAACGCAGCGCCACAAACGACACTCCGCAGCAGAGAAAAAAAAGAAGGAGAAGTGAGAAAAAGAGTATTGCTACCGCTGTGGTATTACGTACGCACGGCCCCAATCACCCCGTTCTCGTTATCTCTCTCTCTTTCAGTCAGTCTTTGTCTGAAAATTTGGTTTTTGCTTTCGCGGTAAAAAGTTCCATACACAGGGGAGAAAAAAACTCGCGCTTTGGGGGAAAGCGCGCGGAAAGAACAGTCTCCTCGACTCCGAATAACACTTTACTTGGCACTCGAGAGGTCTTCTTCTTCTTCTTCTTCTTCTTCTTTGGGCGATTTAACGAAAAACAATGGCGAAGAAGAAGAAGAAACCGTCGAAACCGTCCAACCCTCGCGTGAAGAAGTACAAGCATTTCGAGAACGCCGGCGGAGCAGCAGGAGCGAGCGATTGGGAAAACAACAAAAAAGCGGAAGACAACGCTTCCGTTTTTGATAGAAAAAGTTCGAAGCAAAAATTTGAGATTTTAGGACGGAAAATCAAAGGCAAAAGTGGGAATGTGTTGAAAGCGAGAAGAGAAGGATTCGAACGACGGGAAAGAACGTTGTTGGTGGAACACAAATTGAGCGGGAAAGCGAACGCGTTTGTGGATTTACGGTTCGGAGAGTTGGATGACAGCTTGACGCAGGAGGAAAAGTCAATAGGACGCTTGGCGCGAGCGCGATTAGGGCAACTAAGGAAAAAACGAAAGAATACGTATTCACTCGAAGGAAATGAGAACGATGGAGACGATGAAGACGACGGCGGCAACAATAGTAATAGAAACAATTTGATGTCGTTGACGCATCTCGGTAAACCTTTGGATGAAAGGAGAATTGCAAACGCAAAGTTCGATTCGGATTCTGACGATGAGGACGGCACGAGACGATTAATGAACGAGGAAATGACGCGAAGAATGCATTTCGGCGGGGGCGATTTCGACGACGTCGATGATGATACCAGTGGATTTCTTCGGAAAGGAAGAAAGAGCACAGCCGAGGGTGGCGGTGGCGGCAATGAGGAGGGGGAGGAGGAGGAGGACGACGACGATGAAAACGGCGCCGAGAGAAGGAAAACTAAAAAGGAAGTAATGGACGAACTCATCGCGAAGAGTAAGATGTATAAAGCAGAGAAAGCCAAACAACGCGACGAAGACGAAGAACTTTTGGATAAACTCGACGCAGATTTTAGAGTCATCAGCCAAGGCGGCTTGTTACAAGGCGCACTGCGCAAAGCAGTTGGTCATTTGAAACCGACAAACAAAAATACTTCATTGAACATTTTGCAATCAGGACTACCGAAAGATGACAACACAAAAAGTGATTACGATAAGATTGCGAAATCGTTGGCTTTAGATGCACGAGCGCATGCAGCAGAAATAGCAAAGACATCGGAACAGATCGAAGCTAGACAAAAGCGACAGCTCGAGGAAGCTGAACGCGCGAGATTGAAACGCATGCGAGGCGATCTCTCGGACGACGACGACGACAACGATGAGAGAAGAAATGGCCGGGACGACGATGCACCCTTAGGAGGATACGCCTTGAGAAGACACAAAGCCCGAAAATTAGAAAAAGAAAATGGAGAAAGAGGTGATCCATCTTCGACAGCGAGAGGTGGTGGTGAAGATCTCGATGACGGTTTTGCACTCGATGAAGATGGGAAAGATGAATACGATAGCGATGACGATGATGACGAGGACAACGACGACGAGGAAGAAGAAGAAGATGATGATAATGAAGATAGCGATGAAGAAAATTTAGATGAGACCGGAAAGTTCCGCAAAGAAGCGAACAAGATGGATGAGAAATTAGAAAAGGGTAAAAATCGGTTGAGAGAACTTGGCATTCTCAACGATGGCGTAGAAGTTAAGAAGAAAGCAGAGAGGATTGAAAAAAGTGATGAAGCCGCAGAAAGTGACGACGACGACGACGACGATGATATCATGAATAGAGAAATTCTTCTCGATGATGATGATTCAAAAGAAGACAGCGATGACAAAGATGACGACAATCTCGTTAAAAAATCCAAAGAAGTAAAAAAGAAGAAGGATGCCAAAGCTCGAGATGATCTCATTCGTGCTGAAGAAGCGAAAGAAGCGGGATCGTCGGAAATTCCGTATACGTTTGATGTTCCAGAAACGTACGGAGCATTTGAAACTCTCTTAACGAAGTACACTTCTGATGAAGTTTCGATTGTGCTTACTCGCATGCGCGTGTGCAACGCACCAAGTCTAGCGACTGAAAATAGGCGGAAAATTCAAATGCTTCTCGGACTTTTGCTTCAACGCTTTGAAATGTTATGCGGCAACGATGAATTACCAGTCACAGATTTGAATGTGACCACGAAGCACATTTCTGAAATAGCAACGCAAGTTCCGTTTTATGCCGCTACCGCAGCGAAAGCGCGCATCGAAAAGATGGGCAAACGATTGCAAAAAGCTTTGCGATCAGGAGAAACTGGCTTACCGCCATCGAGGACAATATTGCTTCTTGGATTATTTGCGGATATCTTTAGTTCTACAGATAAGCAACACGCCGTCATTACGCCAGCTTCTCTGTACATAGGAAATGTTCTCTCACATTGCGCCATTCGATCGACCGATGACGCGAATCGTGCGGTGGTTTTATGTGCTCTCGGGAGCGCATATGTCGTTCCTGCCATGCGTATTTTTCCAGAGGCTCTCAATTTACTCACTGCTTTGATCCACGCCTCAGGCGAGAGCGAGAAGTGCAAGCAAACATGGAACGAGGGATTACCGACGCATCTTCAGGAGCAGTGTGGTGGATCGTGGCTGCGACCTTTCGCAGATGCGGAGAGTTGTAAAAAGTCATCCTCAAAGACGATTGAAGTGCTTTCTCTGTCGAAGTTGTTGTCGACACGAGGCCGAAAAAAATCGAAAACTGTGGAAGAATCTAACGCCCAAGAACGCTCGGCAATGCTTCGATACGCGATTTCGACGCTGAGAAATCTCATCAAACCCGTCCAAAAAGTAGCGTGCGCGCCTGAAATGTTGCAGAAAGTGCAAATTGCGCTGAACAGATTAATTTGTTCGCTGAAAACTCTCGGCAAAAAAGATGGCGCAGCGTACGACGAAACTTTGAAAATGTGTGAAACAATTTTTGACGAAATCGAGAAGACGAAGAAAAGCAGCGTTCGCCTCTCGCTCGCCTGGCACACAAAGTCGGTTGAAGCCATTAAACAGTTCAATCCCATGTACGAGGAAGATGGCTTTCAGAAAGGACGCGATTACGATCCGAATCGCGAACGTGCGGAAAATAGAAAACTCAAGAAAGAGTTGCGCAAAGAAGCGAGAGGCACCGTGCGCGAGCTTCGGAAAGATAACCAGTTTATGCATCACGCGCGCGAGCAAGAGAAAGCTGCTGAAGCTGAAGAAAGAGACGCAAAACACAGAGAAGTGTTATCATTCCTCGAAAAACAAGAAAGCGACTTCAAGTCCGGCGGTCAAGGTGGTCTTATCGTCAAGAATAAACGGAGACCCCAAGGCGGCGCTTCAAAGAAAGGTGGTAACCGACGGCGATTTTAAAAAAATAGTAATTGTCTTGGGGATTGTAAGTACGAAATTTTCGTTTCTACAAACTTTGCGCGGGATTCGACCGTCGAACCCCAAAGCTCTACGTCAATTTCTTGGCGCAAAGCTTCGCTCAAGTCCTCAACTTGTTGTAACCCGAGAACAGTCAATTCTGTCAAACCTACTATCACGCTTTCTCGCACACTTTCGAGCTCGCTTTCAGCTATTTCGCTATTTCTATTAAACTTTTTTCGTTGGGTTTTCTTCCGAGTTTTCAAACGCCTCTTTCAAAAGCGCGTTGGCACGGTGAACCAACTCTGTTACCTTTTGCGCGTGAATCTTTCCAGACTTCTTCGCGGGAGAGGTTTCCGCTTCGTGATGCTGCATATCCATCTCTTCAAATTCCTGATTCGTATTGATTTTCATTGGAGATCCAACTTCATGACTTTCTGGAGGAGATACGCATGTTTCTATTACTACTTTATTTTGCAATGTCTCAATTTTTACGATTCATTTCTCAACTCCATCATAATGCGCTCCATGTCATCTTTCGTCACCGTGTATCCAGCACCATTCTTCTCCGAAATCTCTCGTAATTTCTGCATTAGTTTTCCTTTCATCTGCGTAAACCCAGTCGCTAATCTGAGCTGTTGGTCCATCGGCAACGTCCCGAACGCCTTTTCGCTCGCACCCGCTAACGTATCTCCATCTCCAGCATCTCCATCAATTTTCGTCTGATACTCGAGCACGTCTTGCATCGTCATTTCCTCCTCCAAATCATCATCCTCTCCATCACCGTCTACAACAAAGGTAGAATCCCCTTCCTTTCTCCAATAAAATTTTATACTCGGGTCGTCGCCGTCTCGGCACTCGTGTTCAGAAAGTAACACAACTTTACCCGCTTCTGCCGGAAATTCTTCTGTTCGCGCGTCGTAAATGACTTCACACACGTCGCTGTTACTATTGGTGCTGGTATTGTTTCCTTCTCCTCGCTTTGTGACAGTGGCGCCCCACCAGACAATCTCTTCTTTTATTTGTTTCGTCTCGTTCGTTGCTGGTACGTTCTCTTCGTCCGACAGCGTATTTTCAATCACCCAACGGATTTCAATTCTCGAACCTTCCTTCACGTACGGTGCAACACCAATCATCGGCTGCTGTCCTTTTCCTTCGTCATTTTGTGCGAGAATGTTAGCTATTGAGTTCTCGACGAGTCGACGGATTATCGACTGAGTGTTTTTGAAATCATCGTCCTCTTTGTTGTCACCGTTGGTCAAGTGTTGTTTTTTAACGCTCGCGCATTCCCCTTCTTGGTGGTGTTGCTGAAGATGGTTGTCCGTAGCGAGGGACGGGGCGGGACGCTTCATACCGACGACTGATGTCGATGCAACAATGTCAGTCGTGTTTGTGGTGTTTTCAGTCGCCACCATTATTATTGTTATTATTGTTGTTGTTGTTCTTATTCTTGTTTTTTCTCGTTCTCCCTGCGTTCTTATGAGGAAGGGGGAGAGTGTGTGGTTGTTTGTGGTAATTTTGTCCTTACAAAAACAATGATGGCGCGCATCTGTTCTTCTTCTTTCCTCCGAAGCGTTTGCGCATCGAAGAATGGATCAGAAACAAACAACTACAGTAAGAAGCAACCAACATCACAAAAGAGAAGAGACGTGTTGATTGGTTTAAGTGGCGCTTCTTTGCTCCCGAACACAGCGTATTCGAATGCATCATCTTCTAAGATTCCCCAACAACCTTGGAATCCCTCCCAAAAAGATTTTGGAGAAATTGGTTTAGGATGCTGGAGTTGGGGGAACTCGTTCGTATGGGGATACGAAGAGTCGATGGACGATGAATTGCAACGCGTTTTCAACGTAGCCGTGGATAGAGGAGTGCGCCTATTCGATAGCGCAGATTCGTACGGCAAAGACGGTCGGAGCGAACAGCTTTTAGGTAAATTCATCAGAGAGTATCCAGGGGAAGACGAAAAGAAAAATCAGATAATTTTGGCGACTAAGTTTGCGCCATATCCTTGGAGAGTGACATCCAAAAGCTTCGTGAATGCCGCCAAGGAAAGCGCAAAGAGGTTTGGGAAAGATAAGATTGATTTAGGACAGTTGCATTGGTCCACTGGGAATTATCAACCGCTTCAAGAAGGCGCTCTCTGGAGTGGCATCGCCGACGCGTACGAGGAAGGAATAATAGGCGCGGTTGGGTTATCAAATTACGGTCCGAAACAGTTACAAAAAATTCACAAGTATATGAGCCAAAGGGGCGTTCCGATTTCAACTCTGCAAGTGCAGTATCATCTTTTATCTCGATTCCCGGAATTGAATGGAACAAAGGAAACTTGTGACGAGTTAGGTATTAAATTAATTGCGTACTCTCCCTTGGCGCTTGGTTTATTGACGGGGAAATATAGCGTAGCTAATCCTCCGCCTGGATTGAGAGGCCAAGCGTATAAAGGCGTATTACCACCTTTACCAACTCTCCTGGAAACAATGCGAGAGGTTGGGGACGCGCATGGAGGAAAATCGCTGCCTCAAGTCGCTCTCAACTGGTGCATGTGTAAAGACACGGTGCCGATTCCCGGAGCGAAGAATGTCCAGCAGTTGGAGGATAATCTCGGCGCATTGGGCTGGCGATTGAGTGCGGCCGAGGTTGCTGAATTAGACAAGGCTGCCGAAAAAGTTGGCGTATCGACGTCACAAAACATCTTCCAAACAGCGTGATTACAAACTTTCAAAAGATCTAATGCTCCATATGTAGCAAAAGCAAAATTTAAAGCAGCAAATAAGAAACACAGCAGCGTAGGGGAAAATCCAAAAACGAAAACTTGAAATCGCCCCAAGTACACCACAACCCACACTAATACGAAATCTTTTCCCCTCGCTTATTTAACAACTCCATACTCGCCGCAAAAGAGAAATCATGCATCGCGAGAGATAATAAAGGAGAAAGGGACTCCAGTTGTGTAAACAAAAGCACTGCTCCTTTCTTACCTATATACACACACATTTTACTTCACCAGACGACGACGAAGAAGAAGAAAAAGAAGAAAAAGAACAAGAAAAATAACTAAGCGCGCGAGAATGCGCGAGCGCGTGAACACGACAAAAGAGATCGAAGATTCGAACACTTCATCGAAGAGTGCGGACGTGGAAAGTGGCACAACAATGAAATTGAGGAACAAGCAACATCGAGGAATAAACACTGTCGTTGTGCCGTGCTTGAACGGAAGTGGATTTATATTCCGAGTTCCAACGTTTTTCCTCTGGTTGCTGAGAAGGAATACCAACATGAAACGACGATATTTATTGGCGCTTGTATTCGTAATCGTATTCACACTTTCATCGTTTTGTGGAAGAGATAGTTCGAGGTGCGCAAATATGAGCCACGCGCAATCGAAATCATTGATGGGTGAGAGAGGGCGATTCCGAGCGCACAAGCACGAGGCTGTCTCCGTCGACGAAGCGTTGTTTAAAAACATTCGAGAGCGCAGTGCTTCTTCCTCTTTGTCGTCTTCGTTACTCGCTAAGAATAATAATGGTTATAACATCATCAACATCAACAACAACAATATCGGCAAACGCGTTGGTATCCCCAAACCAAGAAAATCAGATGCCGAGCGGAGACTGGAGCGACGATTTGGACAACAAAGGAAAATACCCCGGATTATTCATCAAACGTATTGGTCACGGGAAGGGATTTCGGAAGAGCTGAGGAGAATTTCAGAAACGTGGAAATCGATGAATCCTGAATACGAATATAAATTTTACGACGACAAAGCTTGTTCTGATTTCGTCGAGCGTGAGTTCCCAGAATATTACGACGCGTACGTCAATTTACCAAAAAACGTGGAGCGGAGCGACTTTTTTAGAATTCTGGTCGTTTTACGCGAAGGCGGAGTGTATGCGGACATGGATGCTGGCTGCATAAAACCCATCGATACGTATCTTTCACCGACAGATGCGCTAGTTGTAGGATGGGAAAACGAATGCGCGACGGACGAACGCGCTTATTCGAGGCATTTTGCGAGAAGGCGGCAAATCACCAACTGGGTTTTTGCGGGTGCCCCTGAACATCCAGCGTTGAGAGAAATGGCTAATCACGTCAGAGAACATGCAAACGCACACTTCATGAACAACACGAATAGGAACACTTTAGAAAAAACGGGACCAGGTGCGTTTACGGATATTATAGTACGTGCATACTGGAAAGATTTCAATAGTGATGAAGAGAAGTGGACGATAAAAGTATTGCCGAGAGTGGCTTTTGGTACACATCCTTCCGAAAGTGACTCGTTAGACGGTCTCAGTCAAATAGAAGAGAAAAACGTTTTTGTTGCGCATTACTTTTTAGGCTCCTGGAAAAAAGATTGGGGTGCGTACGGGAGAGACGGCGTGCTCAATAAATTGAATTTGATCGCGCACTCGGTCAAAGGAACGTTGCCAGAATATCGGGAATCTCTAGTAAAACTTGATCCTGGTTTTAAAAAAATGCATCACCAGGAAGAGAGGTCGCAATATCCAGTCACTGCTTTGTTCGATCCAGCTTTTGAAGTCATCGTAGGTGGAATGGTACCAGGTAACAACGGCGACACTTGCAATAGAAGCGATATCGGCAATGGCTTTTTTCTTGATGATTTCTTGCACGATGATTTCAGTGTTTCCAGTATGAGCGCGCAGTTAACTATCCGTGGTGAATATCAACCCGGTTCTTCGCTTAGAATTCGAACCTCTCCAACGAGCGCAGAAGCCATTATAAATGTGCTCGAAAGGAAACTTCCGCTTCGTTCTAGTCTTGCGCCTTACGAGCAAGATCCCAAAGAGGAAGAGAGAGGATTTTTTATAGATGTTGGTACCAATGTGGGCTACTTTTCGCTCTGCGCAGCTGCACGAGGTCATAAAGTGCTCGCATTCTCGTCGCTGACAACGAATTCGATGGTTTCGGATATGTTGAAGAGTGCCATTGCACGAAATCACAACGGCGATTTAATCATGCATATACCTGACACTTATCCTTCGTTTGCCGATGCGAAAACTTCGTGCTCGAGATTAGCGACGAGCGATGAAGAACGTGATCGTTGCGAGCACACAGCGTTTAGTACAGTTGATGATATTTTGTTTCTTCACGAACGCGAGAGTATTGGTAAGCTATTGGGGTTGAAAAAGGGTCGAAGACGCCGCGTTGCGATGCGGATAGCAGCAACTCGGAGAATTGCACGACCTCTAGCGGGGAGCTTGCGATTGTTTAGTAGTCCTGTGCTGCGTCCAAATGTGATTTTAATAGAACTCGCTGGCGGCTGCAACGCGCACGATGAGGAAGATACGGGTAATAGTTTTGACCGTGAAGATGCTTTGAACGGCGAAGCGAGCAATTACGAGGCGCTGAGCTACCTTAAGAACAAGCTTGAATACTCCGAAATCTACCATGCAGGTCCCGTGTGCGACGGTTATGGATCTGATGCGATTACGAACGTTATGGATGATGGCACCACGGGCATTTGGTGTGAGGTTCACGACGCGGATCGTGCATTTCAAGATCTCACGACACTATTAAAGGAAGATGGTGGCGTAGAAAATATTCTTTTTGTCGGCGCGTAGTACCTGCAGTAAACGACGCGAGATTTAGTTTTAGCTTTTATTTTTTAGGAGTCAAGTAGACTAAACTTATGCGCGCTGTTGTCGCCTATTTTTCCTCCGTATGTCTACTGGAACTCTCAGCACCGGCGCTTTCCTGCAAAAGTCCCGCACGATCTCGTTGACTAAAGCATCTAGAAATGCGTTTACTTCTGCTTTTTCTCTGGCATTTCTCGCCACTTCCAGAGCAGCCTGATCTCTCCTTCTTTGCCGATCTTCTCTCCAAGCTTTCTTCTCGTCTGCAATCCTCTTCTTTTCTCTCATTTCTCTCTTTTCTTCTTCTTCTAACTTTACTTTTTCCTTACGAAGTTCTTCGAGCTTTACTCTCAAGAGTTCTGCCTTTTCGCGCTGTTTCTTAAATGCAATCTTTTCGAGGCGTTTCTTTTCTGCCAGTTCGCGTTCTTTCTCTTCTCTTCGTTCTCTGTTTCGTTTTTGTAGCGCAGATTCTTTTGCTACAGCTTTCACCACGTCTACAAAGTTTACAATCTTTGCTGGCTTCTTTTCCTTTTTTGTACTTGTTGCCGGAGCAGCGGTTTTCGTGAGACGAAACTCACCCGCCTCTTCGTCCGTAGCTGGTACCGAGCCGAGTATTTCTTTTTCATTTTCATTTGCTTGCATCGCGAGCATCTTAGCACGTTTCCACGCCGCGTTTGATGCACTTCGCACGGTCGCAGCGATGAGCGTCTCCAAAACTTCTTCAATTGCAAGCACCGCGTGCGCGTCGACATCTTTTTCTCTTATCGCTTTCATATAGGACGGCCTTTTTCGTTCGCGCTGAGAACAACGTGGACTATGTCTCTTAATATTTAATTTTTCAGCCGCGGCGTTATTTCTGCAGCCTCGGTCTTTCGTGGTATTCTCTCGCGAAAGAACCACTCGCATCGCCTCCTTTGCTCGCGACTCGAGCTTTAAACGTTTGACCTTGGCTTCTTTTTCCTCTTTCCGCTTCTTCTCTTCCGCTTTCCTCTCTCGCTCTTTTCGCTGACTTTTCGCTCGCTCTATATCTCGCGCGCGACGTTCGCGCATCGAGGACGTCTTTGTTCTTTGCGACGCATAAGACGATGATGATGAAGTTGACGCGTTCGTTTGTACCCGCTCTTCTTCTTCTTCTTCGACTATTCGCGTATTTTTTACCCGCCCGGATTTTTTCCCTCTTCTTTCTTGTGATCCCCTACCCCTAAAAATATTATTATCATCGCAGAGGCGCGATGCCGCCGTCATCGTCGTTGCGTTTGATTCTGTGCCGTGGGGTGCGCTTTCTTTAGTCTCCCGCTTCTCTCTCTTCTTCTTGCACTCTCGAACCCGTTTGCAGCACTCTTGAATCGCCTCGGCGTCGCGCAACGCGGCTCGAGAGACCGTCGCGTTGTCGAGGTTGCACTCCTCTCTCAAATATCTCGCGTGTTTGAGTAGACGTCGAAGAAAGAGTCCTTCTGCAAAAGAGGAGGAGGAGGAGGACGAAGAAGATATCTTGGAATGACGTGAATGATCGGCATCATCAATGGTCTCTAATAATGCGAGCAGTTCACGCATGATTTCGGATGATGAGAGCGATGCATCACAAGTGAAAATACGAGCTCGCACACTATGAAAGACATATAAAACACACCATCACCTATTTTTAGATCTTTTCACACACAACGACAACGAAAAAAAAAGCAGGACAAGAAAAATATAATCCTTGCCGTCACTCTTTCTCGACGCAGAAAGAAACGATGATATGAGACTCATAATAATTACGAACAATCCGAGCGGTGCGCAAGCTGAGGTACAGAAAGCGCTGCTGAGACGATTGGAAG
>Ga0181559_10002347_pt1 | contig 18761 bp, 21 predicted proteins | sample 011ome_21_FD_133752 | JGI IMG/M metagenome (GOLD analysis project Ga0181559, IMG submission 133752) | Coastal salt marsh microbial communities from the Groves Creek Marsh, Skidaway Island, Georgia - 011508AT metaG (megahit assembly) | ecosystem: Environmental > Aquatic > Marine > Intertidal...
ACACATGTATGCGCAAGCCAAGACCGTGGTTGATCTGCCTAATTTACCTCAATCTCTGGAGTCGCTGGCGCCCTGGACAGGAGTGCGCCCCGCTAGCGCTGACGGTGCGCCATTTATCGGTCCATTACGGGGAATGCCGCACGTTGTGGTGGCTTCAGGCCACGGAATGATCGGTACGTCGAGTGCAATGGGAACTGCCGATCTCGTTGCCCGATATATTCGCGGGGGTTCAATTACCACTGCAGAATTAGCGCTCACACCTAACCGCTAGGGGAACCGTGGAAACCAGCAGAGCTTGGCACTGCGTTGACTCGCACACCGAAGGCATGCCCACTCGCGTGGTTATTGGTGGCGTCGGAACATTGCCAGGTTCGACCATGGAGGAACGACGCCAGTATGTGATGAACGAGGCGGATCATTTGCGGCGATGGCTCATGTTGGAGCCCCATGGCCATGGAGCCATGAGCGGCGCGATCCTGCAACCACCAACGCGACCAGATTGTGACTGGGGTGTTGTTTATATTGAGGTTTCAGGGTGTTTGCCCATGTGCGGTCACGGAACAATTGGTACAGCAACAGTCATGGTGGAAACTGGAATGGTTCCTGTTGTCGAACCTGAGACAGTGATTCGCCTCGACACCCCCGCGGGCCTGGTCATCGCGCGAGTTGCTGTTGCCAATGGACGGGCAATGTCGGTGACCCTCGAGAACGTACCGTCCTTTGTGACTGAACTCGATGCAGTTGTTGAAGTCCCAGGTATTGGATCCGTGCGCTATGACATGGCCTACGGCGGCAACTTCTATGCGATCGTTGAGCTCGAGGAAATCGGTATTCCATTCGGTGTGGAACACAAGGACGAACTCCTCGCTGCTGGCCTTGCGATTATGAATGCCATCAATGAGTCGCAGCCACCGGTCCACCCTGAGAATCCTGCAATTGATCATGTTCACCATGTGCAACTTGTTGCACCGGGTAGCACTGCTGCACATTCGCGGCACGCCATGGCTATCTACCCTGGATGGTTTGATCGTTCACCGTGCGGCACCGGAACGAGCGCGCGAGTTGCCCAACTCACCGCACGAGGCATGCTTGCACCCGGTGCAACGCTCACCAACGAATCCATCATTGGCACTCACTTTCTCGGGCGAGTCAAAGACACCACAACCGTGGCCGGGATTGACGCGATAGTCCCAGAGATCACGGGTCGGGCCTGGATTACCGGGACATCCATTCACATGCTTGCACCAGATGATCCGTTCCCTGAAGGATTTGTTCTCTAATGCAGAACAGAAACACTCATGCATAAGGGTGACACCGAGTTGCGCGCGGAACCTCAGATCCCACGACCTGAAAGGCTCGACCCGAGGGACCCCAATTACTCAGCGATCATGGCAGCCCATGCTGCTGCGCAAACAACCCACAATGCTGGCTATTTGGATCCGTTTACCGGACTTTTTGTCATGACCGCGGACCATCACATGGAACGTGGTTGGTGTTGCGGTCGCGGCTGCCGACACTGCCCATTTGCCTAACGTGGACCTTGCGCTCGACCACCACAACCGTCCATGGCTTACGGTGTCAGGGTGAACCGACTTCCCCACCTTCGCACACTCGGGCCAGCTGCGCTCATAAGCGCTCTAGGTGTTCTTGCTTTGATTTTTGCGACGACTCCAGCGCAGGCCGCTCAAAACCCAGTTGCCGTGGGCAGCTGGTCCATGGTCCCCCAAAGCAAAGATGCCAATGGCGATGGGTTTATCGATGGCGATGGTGGCGTACCACAAACAGGGGCTTTGTCTTTGCAACCGAGCACTACCTTCAAAGGCGAAGGTAACTACATTGCTCAACCTAATGAGCGCCTGATCGGCGGAGCCCTCTCGTGGTATCTCAACCCGGAGGGATTTCCCGTTTCCCTCAATGCGTGCAAGTCCAAGGGCGATTCCTACACCTGGACCATTCAGCGTGGTGGGACAGTGGTGAAAACCACCCGCCCCATCAAATTGACCAAGAAGACCTGCCGCCAATCTGTCACCCTGCCCGAAGGTCTGCATAGTCTCAAACTCACGGTGCGCGGTGGACCAAAAATCAAGCGGGAGTCCATGGTGGCCAATGTGTCCAACACCCTCATGGTGGTCATGGGCGATTCCTATGCATCGGGTGAAGGAAATCCGCGCAATGTGGATGCCTGGCTCAATAATCGCAGCACCTATTTTTCTCCATATTGGGATAACGATCAATGTAATCGCAGCACACGTGGTGGTCCAGCCCAAGCTGCCTTACTACTTGAAAAAGCTTCTGCCAAGAACTCAGTCACACTGGTCAATGTTTCCTGCTCTGGAGCCACCGTGAATCGCGGGATCCTCGGATCCCAATACTCCGGACTTCCCTCGCAAGTTGAGCAGGTTGCAGCGATCATCGGTGATTCACTGATTGATGTCCTGTCACTCACCGTCGGTGGTAATGATGTTGGATTTGCTTCAGTTCTGACAACATGCGCGCTCAATGCGAATTGCCCACTCGCACGTGCCACGTCGGGACCACTCTCAAGTTATCCAACAATCCAAGATGGAATTCAGGCTCAAACAGCAAATCTAGCAACGGCCTATCAGTCGATCAATGAATGTTTCAACGGTGGCAATTGTCAAACACCGCAAGGAGCCAATATTGCGAGCTTGAGTTTGGCACCGCGCGGAAAAGTCTTTCTCAACTCCTATCCTGATCTGACGCGCAATGCCAATGGCTCGATCTGTAGTTATTTAACAATCACGGAGGCCGACTTCGATTGGGCGCGAAATACAATTCTTAACCCCTCGCCACCTAACCCATTCGCTTACACCACCACGCGCAACCAAGTAGTCGATTTGAGTGCGGCCTCAAGCTCACTTAATGGCCAAATAAATTCAACAATTAATCTCGGCTGGCAGCCTGTCATGGGGATCTGGGGCGCATCGGGAGACTCAACGGTTGGCCACGGTGTCTGTGCTGGATCCCAGGCGTGGGTATTCGGTCTCACCGGCTTTTCCGGCTTCACCAGCGGGTCATTCCATCCGAATCCGCAGGGTCAAATTGAGATTGGAAAGGGAATCAAGGCTCAGGTCAAAGCCTCTGGTTTCTAAACAAGGCCATACTGCTAATCTCTGGGATGTTCTTCTGCACGTCGCGCACCGCTAGCTCAATTGGCAGAGCAGCTGACTCTTAATCAGCGGGTTCACGGTTCAAGTCCGTGGCGGTGTACCACATTTCGCCATCACTTTTTGGTGGTCGGTCAATCACTTTGTCACATTCAAAATCGCCATCGCAGCATTGTGTCCTGGGATACCTGAGACGCCGCCTCCACGAGCTGCGCCACTACCGCACAGATAGATGTGAGGGTCCGCGGTCTCCACTCCCCAGGTGCCAATTTCTTTGTCGGTGTGTGCCCAAGGCCATTCCAATGGGGTGTGAAATATATTGCCGGTGGCAATCCCGAGATTATTTTCGATGTCAACCGTGGTGTTCACCTCAATACAGGGATTGCCTTCGGGGCCAATGTAGAGACACTCTTCAATTGGCTCGGCAAGCACCGAATTTAATGTGGCCATGACTGCAGCCTGGGCTTGTTCTTTAGTGATCGGTTGATCGGATCGAGCAAAGAGTTCATGCGGCGTGTGTAGAGCAAAGAGAGTTAATGTCTGAACACCTTCTGCTTGGAGTTCCTTGGACAGGATGCTTGGGTCCGTCAAACTATGACAATAAATTTCAGCGGGAAGTGGATCAGGCAGCTCGCCACCACTTGCTAGGTCGAAAGCTTGTGACAACTGGTCGTAGCCCTCATTGATGTGAAAGGTGCCGTTAAAAGCTTCAAGTGACTCCCCGCTTTGCAGTTTAGGCAAACGGCTTAGCAACATGTTCACTTTTATTTGTGCACCGCCCGAGGCCATGTCGATACGTTCGGGCTCCTGGCCCATCAATTGCGCCATCACACTTGGGGTTGCATTAACCAGAACATTGGTAGCCGTAAACGTTTGGTCCGATGAACAAACGGCGGCCCCTGAATCAGTTGGTGCTATTGATAAAACTTTTGTGCCTGTCTGAATACGGACACCCAAGCCGGTGGCAATCGCGGCAAGCTGGCCCGTAACCTGACCCATACCTCCAACGGGAACATCCCACGTTCCCATGCAATTGCCAATCACGTGATACAGAAAGCAAATGTTCTGTCGCAAGCTTTCTTCGTGTGAGTCTGCGAAGGTGCCGATTAATGCATCGGTGAGAATAACGCCGCGCAGAGTGTCATTAGAAATAGTGCGCTCGATGACCTCACCCAGTGGACGTATAAAGAAATCATTCCAGTCATCATCGTCGCCCACGATTTCGCGCAATTGCTCTCGGGAACGAAGGGGCTGGGTCAATGTGGGGAAAACTTTACGGGCAACACGAGCAGTGCGCTCATAAAAATCCACCCATCCTTGCGCATCAGCCTCACTTCCGGTGAACTCAATGATGCGTTTTCTCAACTCCTCTGGGTCATCCTGAGGAATGGCGATGGCGCGCTCCGGGTTTCGGGGGTCGGGGGTGAAACTCGACACTGAACGCTTGACAGTCTCCAAAGTCATGCCCAGATCGGTTCGCACTTTCTCTGGCAACAGGGAAACGAGATAGGAATATTTGCTCAACCGTGCCGCAACTCCAGGAAACACGTCAGCAGAGATGGCCGCACCCCCAACATGATCAGATGCCTCAAGTACAAGCACAGAGCGCCCCGCTTGCGCGAGGTAGGAAGCCGCCACAAGACCGTTATGGCCGGCTCCAATCACAATATCGTCGAAATCAACCATCGCAATTACTCCCCTGATGCTGGGATTTCGATCCCTTGGGCCTTGAGTCGCTCGCATGCAGCGGCGTAACACTCATCAATTGCCGCAGCAGTTCGATCATCAAAGTCTCGACGCCAGCGACCCGCATGTGAACCCTGAGTCGTCACCGTGGAGTTGAACCACTCAAGCATCTCGGACGATGGCTCAAGATCGAGGTGATCAAGAATTCGATTCACCGTCAGATCTCTATTGGCCTCAACCAGATCAAATAACTCAATGGTCAGCACGTGACCTGGGCTAGCTTTAAGAGCGGCATTATGGGACTTAATCATTCGACTTTCCCAGAGCTCTATGGCAGCGAAGACATCACTCGGACCAAAATTCTGGTGAACGAATGAGGCCGCAACATCGCGCCCGTCCCGAGTCACCACGATTACCCGCGAATGCGGATAGATCAATTCCAACTTATCGGCCTTGCGAGCATTGGCTGGCGTTGTATCCACCCACCGATGTGCCCCACACCCTTGTGCCACTTGTTCCATCAATGCGAACACCAAGGATTGAGTTGCCTGCTGTGGATGTGCGTGAAATTCTGCCAGATAAGCCGTCGCCGCATTCTCAACAAACTCTCGCGACATGGATGTGTGTAGCCCAACATTCTCTGCACGTTCAAACCAGCGATTGAGCAATCGATCGACAGCCAGTTCGGCCGCCTTCTTTGCTCGTTTGGAGTCCGCCTTGACAAGTGCATCGATAAATCCGTCGTTGCCTGTGATGAAGCGAACTTCCATCGGTCGAGTCAGCGTCACTCGCGGATGATGATCGAGCAAATGGCCCACAATGGTCGAACCACTGCGTCCCGTCCCACCAACAAAGATGGGAGACTGATTATTATCGACCACGGCGTCGGAGCAGTTTGATGGCGACAATGCCGACAACCACAGCTCCCGCGATGGCAACTCTCTCAGGGCGCACTCCACCAAACTCGTCAGTGAACCAGCCTCCGGCAGCGCGCAGTCCACGCTGGGCTAAGGCAGCGGGGGCGGTTTGTTCGCGCAATTCCGTTAGGGATGCGAGGAAGTCGGCGCGAGCGCTGGCAATATCAGCCTGCATGGCCGCAATACTGGTACCCGCGGGGGTCGTCTCTTTTTCACTCACGGGGCAACCTTACGCATATGGACTTCCTGAGCACTCACCCTCCACACATCAAGTGTGTCATCTCCCCTAGACTCGGGTCGCTCTCGCGGGAGTGATGGAATTGGCAGACATGCAGGTTTTAGGTACCTGTGTCTTCGGACGTGCGAGTTCAAGTCCCGCCTCCCGCACTTTTCTTCGGGCGGAAAGCTTCTGCCGACTTGCATGCAAATTGGTGGTCGGGAGTAACTTCCCTCGAGTCTTTCTTGCCAGGACGGTGAACTTCTCGTTGAGGACTCCTGCATCAGCGGACTCCAAAGGTGCCTACCCCCAGATTGCATAGAGCTGGTTGTTGCCACTCATTAATGTGTAAGCACCTGCGGGCATGAAGATCATTCGCTGGCCGCCGTACTCAGCATCAATCGCGCCCCAGCCACTATGTGCTTGCTCCTGGGCAACTTGCCTTGGAAAATTGAGATTCGTGGACCAGCCCAGCAGGGTCAACGCACCTAGATCGGTAGGTGGAGTGCAAATGTCCGATACTGGCAATTGCACCCAGGCACCGTATGAACCCGATATTAAGGACGCGCTGCAATTGCCGCCGTCCGAAGTTTCCAACAATAAATCGAATACCTGTGTTGATGGTGAATTCAGTGGAGTTGTGTTCGATGGAGTTTGCACCGCCGGGGCAACAAAGCTTGCAGAGGAATAATTCGTATCTCGCAACTCGTAATAGTAACTTGCAGCTTGAAAATCTGGTGAAAAAGTGCCCAAGGTAGTGCCCAAGCTTGGCGAGCCCGTAACAGGCTGCACATCGACAACACCAGCGGGCCAGTCAAGAGTAATAACTACATCTAAGAACCCGACACCATTGATGGGTGGCGCTGAAGCCGCTTGCACCTGCAATGTCAATTGGTCACTGCCTGCGTTTGTCACCAAGTTGAACACGGGTGAAATAACCCAACTGACGCCAGCGGGTGTCCAAGTTCCCACATTTCCTGAATCAGCTGACATCGTGAAAGCGGTTACTGCATTGTTGAATGTACTGCCACCTGTAGCTGTGCTGTCGAGATTCAGCGTGAAAGACCATGAAAAGGAATCTCCAACTGCAATCGATGCGCCCGCGGCGCTGGTGGCCTGAGCGGTTCCTGACACTTGAACCGTATTTGCTGCATGGGCTGGGTGGACAGGGATCATAAGGCCAAGCGCGGCAATTAACGTCACAACGGCAGTTCGAAATCGCGACACTCTGAAATTTCTCGCTGGGCCATCTTGAATCTGAGGATTAAATGATGTCAGCAGCATCCGCGGAGTATGGCAGGGTCCTTTCTCCCGCACTATTTCGGCACGATCAATCGACTGGCAACACGTTATCGCAAATCTCATCAGGCATATCAAAAGTTTACAGTGACCTTTAAACTCGTCGTCGCAACTCTCGGTGAACTTTCAGAACAAAATCATCGAATCGACAGGGTATGGCAAATCGGGCTACCATCCCATGGCCGAGTTCCTATGAGCATGGAAAATCTAACTCTTCGTCAGCTGCTGGCCACCAATTGGGCAACAAATTTCTTGAGGGCCTTGCCTCTGTGACTAATCGCGTCCTTGGCATCAGAATCCATTTCAGCGGATGTGATGGCGTGACCTGTTGGGACAAATATGGGATCATAGCCAAAACCATTTGTGCCACGAGGATGGTCAATCAATGTGCCACTCATGCTGCCTTCAACGATGAATTCATTGCCCTGCGGATCGGCGTAGGCCACAGCACACACGAAAGATGCACCGCGTCGAGTGTCAGGGACATGGCTGATCTGCGCCAGAACCAGATCAAGATTGGCCTGATCATTGCCATGGGTGCCAGCCCAACGAGCCGAGAGAATCCCCGGCATTCCATTGAGAGCATCAACACAGAGACCTGAGTCATCTCCCACTGCGGCAAACCCTGTCGCCTCACTGACAGCCCGAGCTTTCAACATGGCATTGTCAGCAAACGTTGCGCCCGTTTCTTCAACATCGGTCAATTCGGGGAACTGATCGGTTCCCACAATTTCAACTTCAAGATTCGCTTGCTCGAGAATGCGACGCATCTCGGTGATCTTCTTTGCATTGTGTGATGCGATCACGATTTTTTTCGGCAGCATTTTTATTGGGCGAGCGCTTGCTGCTGAAGAGCGGTGAGTTGAGCGCAGCCATTTGATGCAAGATCCAATAGCTGGTTGAGCAGATCCCGATCAAAGGCCTCTTGTTCAGCGGTGCCCTGCACTTCAATAAATTTGCCACTACCCGTCATCACAACATTCATGTCCGTGTCAGCGGAAACATCATCGTCATAATGCAAATCAAGCCGAGGTTCGCCGCTGACAATTCCAACACTAATCGCCGCAATTGAATCGATGAGGGGATCGCCCGCAACTAAACCTTGCTCTTTTGCCCAATTAATGGAATCAACAAGTGCGAGATAGGCACCGGTAATCGCGGCAGTGCGCGTACCACCATCGGCCTGCAAAACATCGCAGTCAATCAAGATTGAGTTCTCACCAAGTTTTTCCATGTCCACTGCAGCCCGCAAACTGCGACCGATCAGCCGACTGATCTCTTGGGTTCGACCCGACAGTTTCCCCTTGACCGATTCCCGTTGATTTCTGGTGTTCGTAGCGCGCGGCAGCATGCTGTATTCCGCGGTCACCCAACCTTTGCCTGAACCTGACAACCACCGTGGGACCCCCGCGGTAAAGGACGCGGTGCACAAAACCCTAGTGCGGCCAAAAGTCACAAGGGTTGAACCTTCAGCCTGTTCGAGCCAACCCCGCTGGAAGGTGACTTGTCTGAGTTGATCTGCTTGCCGTCCATCGCTACGTGTCATGCGGAGCAGGTTATCGGGCGTTGATTAATGCAGTGTCACGGTCTCCACGGAAACCAGTTCGGGTCCCAAAAATCGTTGACCGAATTCAGCAAAGTGCTCAGAGTTGCCGGTCACCATAAACTCGTAGATGGGGGGCGGTCCGTCCACGGGCGCGAGTGAATCATTGGCCATTAGCACTCGATAGAGATCTTTTGCCGTTTCATCAGCACTGTTCACCAACGTGACGCCCTCACCCAGTACATAAGAAATGGGACCCATGAGTAACGGGTAATGCGTGCAGCCAAGAACAACAGTGTCAACATCGGAGTCACGAATTCCATCGAGATAACCGTGAGCCACTTCAAGGGCTTCAGCCCCCGTTGTAATTCCGCGTTCCACGAGCTCAACAAACAGAGGGCAGGCAACAGATGAGAGGGTGACACTGCTGGCACTAAATGCATCGTCATAGGCCTGAGAAGTAATGGTTGCTTCGGTGCCAATGACTGCGACATGCCCATTGCGACTCGCTGCAGCAGCCCGACGGGCAGCCGGATGAATAACTTCTACAACTGGCACCGAGTAGCGCTCCCTTGCATCGCGCAACGTTGCAGCACTTGCGGAATTACAAGCAATCACGAGAGCCTTCACTCCCGTGTCTACTAGGTGATCAAGAATCTCAAGGGAATATTCACGCACCTGCGCAAGTGGTCGCGGGCCATAAGGACCCCTTGCTGTATCGCCGATGTAGCGAATTGACTCGTGAGGCAACTGATCAATGATTGCTCGCGCGACGGTCAAACCGCCGAAACCGGAGTCAAAGACCCCTATGGGAGCAGAAAGATTCATGGTGTGCACAGTCTACTAGAGCAATATGCGCGGATTTATCCCTTAGCGGCGTTAGTGTGTGGCTTCACCAGATTGGTGCTCACATAATGAGGAGAAAAATGTCTAGCTCTGGCTCAATGCGCCGCCCTTTTGGCGTCACACTCGTAATGGTCGTCATCGGCGTGGCCGCAATTCTGAACATCGTCGTTGGAACCCTGCTGGTGTTCTCTATCTTTGGTGATAACCCCACGTTCACCGACCCATTTGGCACAACTCGTGAAGTGGGCGGCGGCTGGTTAATCTTCAACGGTCTTATTTCCATCGTGCTCGGCTTCATGTACTTCTGGCTGATCAAAATGACAGCGATTGGCTCAGCAACGGCACAATTCATCATCCAGATGCTCGCAGTGATCAACATCGTCTTTGCAATCTTCAACTTGCCTTACGGCTGGTACACGATGCTGCTGAGCGTGCTAATCCTGCTGCTCGTCAGCGGGGCGAGCGCCACACAGTGGTTCCGTCAAACGAATTAGTTAGTAATTTTCATTCATAAGTATTTAGCCTTTGAAGGGATCGGCGATCAAGACGGTGAGTTCTTCACCACTCTTGATCGCCGTTTCTAATCCTTGCTCTGTCTTGACATTGCGCACGCCTTGACCTGGAACACCGAGGTAGACACTGACAAACCGACGAACACCACTGGAGTCAAGGATCGCTTCCTGCACAGCGTGATCCAACCCAGCAAAGCAGTCTCCCACTACCTCGACGTTTCCGACATGAAATATTTGCGGGTCACCCGATTGTGGTGTGTAGAGATTAATCTTCATGGAAATATCCTTCGTTGATCAAGGTGTCCTGCATCCAGGTCAGCCAGCCATACAGGTCAAAGAGCGGCGCCCTTGGATCATCCTCAGCCATTTCTGACTCCTCAAGGGATTCAGAGATATCCAGCCGAGTGCCCAAGGCCAAACGTAAATCATTGACAAGTCCAACCCAATCGGCCCAACCTTCTTGGTCGAGGGATATATCTTGTTGGGGAACGAGACGGGCACGCACTCGCGCTGCTCGATCAATGCTCGCCGTGCGTAACGAACGCTCTGTGAACCTCCTGAACTCCAGAGAAGCTTCAGCGTCCTCTGGATAGGCATCTGGATACAGCCTGGTCAGGACAGGATCCGAAGGTTTACTCGCATCAGAATCGATCCCCACAAGAATGGCAAGTTCGTCTTCTTGCTTGTCAGAATCCACGTCCGGTGTGGCCAACGTGACCAGTTGATCGACCAAGTCACGCAGCAGGTGGAACTCAATTTCCTCTAAGGAGAGGACGACCCCTGGTCCTTCGCGCTCTATTTTCATGTGCTCAATCCTTGGCCAATGTTGCCCAGAGACCGTATCCGTGCAGCGCCGCAACATCACGCTCCATTTCCTCACGGGTCCCCGTGGAAACAACAGCACGACCCTCATTGTGAACAAGGAGCATGAGGTGATCGGCCCGCTCTTTGGGGTACTTGAAATACTCCATAAAAACATAGGTGACATAGGACATCAGGTTGATGGGGTCATCCCATACCGTCGTCGCCCACGGCTTATCCGTTTGCGTGTGGAGGTCCCATTCGACGTCAGGGAGCGCAGGGGCCGTTGTCACGACCTCATTGTGACATGCGCTGGCGGTGGTACCTAACCGCATAACGACCCAGATTTGTAATTTCCATGAACTAGTCTTACGGAGTGACCACGATCCCGCCCGCAGCTTCCGATCTTCCTGAGCCGGAGATCCTTGGGGCAATTCGTGAGAGCGTCATCGGTGACGATCAAATCATGTGGGGGCCATTTGGCCCTCGCCGTGTCACCTACGCTGACTACACGGCAAGTGGGCGCAGTGTCGGATTCATTGAAGACTTTATTCGACAGGAAGTTCTCCCCCGTTATGCCAATACCCACACTGAATCCAGTGGTACAGGACTACAAACAACTCGTTTGCGCGAAGATGCGCGCTCAATCATTAAAGAATCCGTCAACGGAGATGACACCACCCGAGTGATTTTCTGTGGCTCGGGTTCCACGGGGGCAATCAATAAACTGATCGGGATTCTTAACCTTCGGCTCCCCGCGGACCTGGACAAGAAATATGGCCTCCTCGAGCACATACCTACACATGAACGCCCCGTTGTGTTCATTGGACCCTTTGAGCACCACAGCAACGAATTGCCGTGGAGAGAGTCCATCGCGGACGTCGTCACGATCCGCGAGGACGCCAATGGCCTCATCGACGTTCAACAACTTGAAGCTGAACTAATCAAGTACCAAGATCGACCTCTACGCATTGCATCGTTCTCCGCCGCAAGTAATGTCACGGGAATCATCAGCGATACACATGCTGTTACCCAGTTGGTTCACAAATATGGCGCCTTGGCGTTTTGGGATTTTGCGGCCGCAGCACCCTATGTCGATATTGAGATGAACCCACGTTGCTCATCACACCCCAGCGCCTACAAGGACGCTGTCTTCATTTCACCGCACAAATTCATTGGAGGACCGGGCACACCGGGAGTCCTCATAGTGCACAAAGATCTTCTCACCAACTCGGTGCCTGATGTTGTTGGCGGTGGCACAGTGGCATACGTCAATGCCGAAGAGCATCTGTACTTGCAAGATCTAGAACACCGTGAAGAAGGTGGTACGCCTGCGATCATCGAGGCAATTAGAGCGGGACTTGTATTCCAATTGAAAAATGCAGTTGGTGTTGAAACCATTAGGTCACATGAACACGACCTTGTGCAGCGAGCAATTGGCAGCTGGTCACAACACCCCAATATTCAGATCTTGGGAAATCTAGATGCGGAACGCTTAAGTATTGTTTCGTTTGTAATTAAGAAACCTGGTGGCATGTACCTGCACCACAATTTTGTCGTGGCAGTGCTCAATGATCTCTTTGGCATTCAATCGCGGGGTGGATGTTCATGTGCGGGTCCCTATGGACACCGACTATTGGGAATTGATCTTGATACATCACATGAATACGAACGGGAAATCTCTACCGGCTGTGAAGGAATCAAGCCAGGCTGGGTTCGGGTTAATTTCAATTACTTTATCTCTGAGGCTGTCTTTACCTACATTGTTCAAGCAGTTGAATTGATCGCTGACCATGGCTGGTCATTACTTCCTTCGTACCGTTTCGATGCTCAATCTGGTCGTTGGCATCACAAGGACGGTGCGGTGGAGCCTCCGTTGCGCTTGTCAATGCTTACCTACAACGAACATGGCCAACTCAATTATCCAGCTGCACATGATCAAGCTCCAGAGAGTGCCCTTGAGGAGTATCTGGATGCCGCGCGGGAACTTTTTGGTTCATTACCCGAACCCATACTTGTGGGTTCAGAAACGGGAGTGAGCGCTGACTTTGACTCGTTGCGGTGGTTTGATCTTTCGGTTACTACTTAATCTTGATTGTTATGGAGTTTGAGACTCCTGCGAGCACACCGTCGGTCTGGGCCGTGAGAACCCGATAAACATATTTACCCTTCTTTTTGGGCGCCTTGTCTTTGATCACTACTCTGCCATTGGCTTTAGTCTTCGCTATTGCAGCGTTCTTCCACTTGGCACCGCGCTGAACCTGCAAAGTCACCCTCTGCCCTTTAATCCCGGGCCGAGAAATCAACGAAACTTTCAGGATCTTGCCAGCTTTCACTTTCTTTGTTTTTGCTTTCGCCGTCACTGCTGGGGCAATCGATATGGCGAACTCCGCGGATACAACCTCTGGTGATGTAGCCGTCGCACCCATGACTATTCGGAACGTTCCACCCGACGTCAAAGCGATGGGAAGGCCGATTGCGCCATCCTCACCAGTCAAGCCACCAACAATGTCTATCCAACTCTCCCCTGATTTTTGTTGCAGGATTGCATTGGCTCCAATTATTGGCGCTCCATTGAATTGCCCCGAGGTTGTCACGCTGCTGGGCTGACCGAAAACAATGGTTGGCGGAGCAGCCACGGCGACCTCGGGAATTGCCGGGGCGAGTGATTGTGCATAGGCGCGAATCAATGGCCACTGACTGGAATTCTCCCCACCAATGGTCCAGTAGGCGGCGGCATTGATACCGAACTCCCCCACCAACTGAGTTCGTGTCAACACACCGCTATCTCCCAGAAACCACATGATGCGTGATGCAGTGCAAGTTTGGCTCGCACCATTCGAGTCATTCCAATTTACAACTTTCTGGTACTCGAAGAAGTACTCCTTCTTTTCGTCATCCCATTGCGGCTCGCCTCCCTGGGACGCGATGAAGGCTGGAATATCCACTTCAGTCATAGATCCGCGGGAAGTGAGCGAATTGTATGCAGCTTTCTGCGCGCCTGAACTGGAGCTGCTCGGACATGTGCCTGTTAACTTGGGTGCTCCGCCAGATTTTTTCTGGGTCCAATACCGCGCGTAGGTTGGCACGCCGATTTGAATTTTTTGAGGGTCAGTAATCGAAGCCGCATGAGCCACAATGCTGCGAACCCAGTTGTATGGAGCGATCGGGCCCGCCCCAGAAACGCTGTAGTCATAAGCCATGATCCTGATCAAATCGACAGATGGTGCGATTACTTCCATGTTGTACACGTGGTATCCGGTATTGACGCCGCATGATCCACCCATTGAGCATGCCGGTGGGATGGTCACCACAAGTTTTTTGCCTTGGGCGTGAAGTGCGTTGCCCAATTCTTGAACGAATGCGGTCCAGTTTGGTTTTGTAGCATTCCATGATGAACTTCCATCAGAGAACGCAAAGGCTTCATAATCCAAATCAATGCCGTCATAATTATTGGACATCACAATATTGACGATCTCATTAACATGCGCCGTTCGCTTGGCAGGATCAGCCAGGACTTTCGCCATGGTCTTGGCTCCAGATGCATCAGCGATTGAGGGGATAACGGGGATTCCGGCCGCGCGAAGTTGGGCAACGGCCCATGCGGAATTCGCAGTTGAACTGCCATAGTTTTTATTGAAACCCACGGTGACATTTCCACCGCTTGTTTTCGTAGCCGAGTACCAGAATGGGGAAACATCAGTGAACAAATCAGCATTGGCCACCGCATTATTTATTCCCGTGGGAATTTTCTGAGAGGACATCCAGTATGGGATCCAGCCGCTCACGATTTTTGAAGGGGGATTATCTGCACTTGCTGCAGGAGCAACCGCGCCAGCAACTAGAGAAATGCTCAAGAGGGCTGATGCACCAATGGAAAGTCGACGAAAATACCTGGGGGAAGCCACACCCCATTGTGCGTCACCTGGTCCTAGGACTCAAATCAGCCCTGACGTGGGCGTGTCACTTCAGCATTCTGGTGATCTCTGCAGCGCTGCGCGCCAACCTCGGTCCATATTCGGCCTCAGGAATCTCCCTGGCGGAAATAATCCCAACACTTGCTTCCAAACCAGGTACACCCGTGATGGGGACCGCCATGCCGTGTGTCCCACCTTCGAGACTGGCCATGACCCAAACTGGGTCCAGAGTTCGACCTGCTGCAGTGCGGGCAGCCAAAATGGCGCGGCCTCCCGCGCTCCCCTCCAACGGTGTTCGTGTCCCGACTCTCAATGCCACATGCATGTCAGAACGATTCGGCTCTGACACAACCGCCACGAGGCCATCATTTGCGTCCGCGATCAAGAGATAGGAAGTGCAGCCCAATGCCTCGGTCAACATGCGCAGTGCGGGGCCTGATGCGTCACGAACCAGTGGCTGAATAACTCGAGCCAAAGTTAAGAGTCCCATGCCCAGACGACACCGCCCATCACCAGAGCGCCGCAATAAGCCGTGGCTTTCCAGAGTCACGACCAAGCGATACACCACAGTTCGACCCACATCGAGCTTGTGACCCAATTCCGTGACGGTCAAACCTTCTGGGTGCTCAGCCAGAATTTCAAGGACATTAAGTCCCCGATCAAGTGTTTGTGAGGTTTCCGCTGGCACAGAGCCAACTTAACCACTATCTAGCACTCGATGGCAAAGAGAAGCGTCAGATACAAAAAGGTGCCCCTCCATAATCATGGAGGGGCACCTCAAAAGTGCTAGTAAGCGAACTGCAGATTAAACCAGTGCTTTGAGCCTGCTACGCACCATGAATGCTGCGATGATTTCATAGATTCCGATAATGACCAGCCAAATTCCCACAACAAGTGCGAGGGTGACCAGTGAAATTGCTGGCTGAACCAGAATCACAATGCCACCAATCAGCAGGATAATTCCAAAGAAGATGTTCCAACCGCGTCCGACTGGTGAATCAAATCCAAGGAACAGGGTTGCAAATCCACGGAACAGGAATGCGATACCAATGAAGATGGCAAGGAGCTCTGCCGCGTTAATGGCACTGCGAATAGCAAAAACTCCGAGAATGATGGAAAGCACGCCGGTGATCAAAAGCAGCACGCGTGTACCACCCGTGAGTCCATGTGCGAAAGAACGAACAAGTTCAAAGATACCCGAGACAATCAAGTAGATTGCAAAGAGAATTGCTACCACGATGATTGTGGCACCCGGCCATACGAGCGCCATAATGCCGACGCCCAAGCTGATGATCCCGCCGAAGAGCAACACCCACCAGCTGCGACCAACTGCAGCAAGGAAGTCGTTGTCGACTTCAACATCCATTTGGCTTGACATAATTACCTCCATATAAGTGAATCTGACTTTCCAATACTAGAACCGCAATTGGGACAAATGGGAGATATATCAAGCGACACGCGGCATGTCAGCGCACTCGTGAAAGGAAATTTCTTGTCTCTGCCTGCTTCGGATTGCCAAATAATTCCTCCGGAGCACCCTGCTCCCACACAATTCCATTGTTAAGAAAGCACACGGTGTCAGCGACTTCTCGAGCAAAGTTCATCTCATGTGTTGCCATGACAATCGTCATTCCTGAGTCCCTGAGTTCGCGCACAGAGTCGAGTACTTCTCCAACGAGCATTGGATCGAGCGCCGACGTGATTTCGTCGAACAGCATGATTTCGGGTTCCATGGCAAGGGCTCGAACGATTGCGACCCTTTGCGCCTGCCCACCTGATAACCGGTCCGGGTAATCCTGAGCTTTGGAGTCAAGGCCGAAACGCTTCAAGAGTTCCATGGCTTGATCCCGAGCCTGCCGCACATTCCTTTTCAAAACTTTTACGGGTCCCAGGGTGATGTTGTCCAGAACTTTCATATGCGGAAAGAGGTTGTACGACTGGAAAACGATTCCTACTCTGCGGCGGACTGCGTCAAGATCCGTGTTGAAGTCAGTCACCTCCAGTTCACCATCGATGGTCACTGACCCTGCATCAACCGCTTCTAGTCCGTTGACGCAGCGCAGAAGCGTGGACTTGCCTGATCCTGATGCACCAATAAGCACTGTGGCCGAATGCGCTGGAACTTCAAGATCAATTCCGCGAAGCACAGGATGCCCATCGAATGACTTCCACACACCCAGAACGTTCAAATACGAATCGTTGGCCATCAGGCCACACCCCCCGCTCGACGCTTCTTTGCCGTACGTCGCTGCACCCAGTCTGCAAAGCGCGTCATGGGGATGGTCAGCGCAATAAAGATCAGCGCCGCTCCTACATAGGGCGTGTAGTTGAAATTCGATGAGGTATCAATCTGGGCTCGACGCAACACCTCAATAGGACCGAGGACGGCGACCAAGGCTGTGTCCTTTTGCAAGGAGATGAAGTCATTGAGCAGTGGGGGCATGACGTTTCGGATCGCTTGGGGCAACACCACGTATCGGTTGGTCTGGAACGAGCTAAGGCCCAATGAACGCGCGGCCATAGTTTGACTGGGGTGAACCGAGCCAATTCCCGCTCGAAATACTTCAGCGACATATGCACCATAAGAAAGAACTAATGCTGCTGTTCCCCAAAAAATTGCATCACTCGGAACGCCCTGAAGCTGCAGTGCGGGCATGCCGAATCCGAGCAGAAAAATCACCAAAATTGTTGGGACTCCCCGAAAAACATCAACATAGAGGGTCGCGATCATGCGCAATGGAAGAAATACCGGTGCACGCAAAGTTCTCGCGAGGGCGACTAAGAGCCCGAGGATGAGAATGATGGGTTCAGCGATCAAGAATATTCGAACATTTAGCCAAAAAGCTTGTAGCAATGTGGGAAAAGACTCGACAAACTGATCCCCATTAAAAAAAGTTTCTTGAAAAGTTGACCAGCCTGAACTATTGGTGACAAGAACAACGCACACAATAACGAAAGTGATCAAGCTGGCCATGCCAATCAGCGCATCACGCCTGGCCTTCTTACGAGACTGCTCCTGGCGCATTGGGTCTTTGAAGACCATGTCAGCGCCAGGAGCAGGGATACTCAAATGAATTCCTCAGTAACTGAGAACTAAGACTCTTGATTATTCGGTGAAGTAGGGAGCAGTTGTTCCAGCCAACCAGGTATCTTGAATTTGTTGCAATTCACCGGATGCCTCAAGCTCCGCAAGCGCACGGTTCACGCATGTGACCAATGGATTGCCCTTCTGGAACAGCATGCCGAATTCCTCGCCACCGGCCTGAGCTTCAAATTGACCGACAATCTTGCTGTCATCAAACTCCACAGCGGTGACGTAGTAGGCGGTGGGAAGGTCAACAACGATGCCGTCAATCTGACCATTTTGCAGAGCGCTTTTTGCGTCATTCGTGTCATTGAAAACATAAGGTTCAGTGGTGGGCTGAACAACCTCGGTGACAAAATCAAGGCTGGTGGTGCCGACCTGAGCGCCGAGCTTTGCATCCTTGAGTTCAGTGATTGTGGTTGCTCCAGCGATTGGGGAGTCATTGAATGCAACAACCGCTTGGTTCACCGTGTAGTACCCATCGGAGAAGTCAACGACCTCTGCGCGCTCTGGTGTGATTGAAATTTGATTGATGTCGAAATCAAAGTTTTTGTCACCGGGTGCATAGGAGGAGTTGAAAGGCACAATTTCCCACTGAACATCTGCTGGAGCAAATCCCAGTTGATTGGCAACGGCATATGCCACTGCTGACTCAAAGCCCTCGCCGTTGCTGGGGTCATCATCCGAGAAATATGGCGGATATGCAGGGGTATCGGTTCCGATTGTCAGGACACCTGGTGTCATCGTGGTCAGATTTTCCATCGCGCACTCATCAGCGACCGCTGATTCGCTCTCGGACTCGGTTGCGCT
>Ga0181559_10002350_pt1 | contig 18755 bp, 8 predicted proteins | sample 011ome_21_FD_133752 | JGI IMG/M metagenome (GOLD analysis project Ga0181559, IMG submission 133752) | Coastal salt marsh microbial communities from the Groves Creek Marsh, Skidaway Island, Georgia - 011508AT metaG (megahit assembly) | ecosystem: Environmental > Aquatic > Marine > Intertidal zone...
CGGGGTTGTAGACTCGACGCTCGCTTTCTGATTGTTTTGTCGTTCCCTTTCGTTATTTGAGCTATTGTTAAACTGCTCCGCGTTGCGCTGTTCTTCTTCTGCTCTCTCTCTGCACTTTGCTATCGCCCGTTTTGCTACCTCTATCTCACCCACCGTCGCAGCGACTCCTGCTAAGGAAGCAAGCGCTGACGCTGGGATGTTCAATAGTTTTCCATTTTCATCTTGTTGTAATTCTAAGTCATTCAGTGTTTTTTCAGCTTTTTCTACGTCCAGTCTTGAAGCGTATGTCTTCGATAAATACTCGAAACACGCCGCGTCGGGTAAAACGTCAAAACATGCTCTCATCAAGGCGAATGCTCTTTCCGCTGAACGAACGTCGCGATATCTCACGCAATTTCTCAATACGGTCGAGAACGTCCTAACGTTTGCTCTTGGACGGCCCGCCGTACCGCGAACCATATCTTTTACTAACTCTAAAGCCTCTTCTATCAAACCTTCCTCGCATAACCCTTTGACGAAGACGGTGCAGGTTACCTCGTTCGGACTCTCCTCGCACTCGCTTTCCATCTTCAGAAAAACCTCGCGAGCTCGCTTCAACTCGCCAACTCTGACACACGCGTTGAGTAAATTCGTGTACGAATATGCGTTCGGTTTAATGCCATCGCAGTCGTTCTCGAGTATCCGAAACGCCTCCTCGGCGAAGCCGAACTGCTTGTCGTTTCCAAAATCACGAATGAGACGGTTGAAGAATTTCACCTCTTTCAGTTTCCTCGCTCGCTTTAAAAGAGTCTGCGCATCGCGAGACCGTTTTCTATTTGCTCTGAAACATCGATTCATCCCTTCGTCGAGCTTGGCGAGCTGAGAATATGGCGTCGGTTGTAACTCATTCGGTGATGACTGCGCCTTCTCTGTTCTTTCTTCCGTTGTTTCTTCTCCATTTTCTTCACCACGACGGCGGAGCTCTTCGTGCAACGGTGTGGATTCTTGCTTTTGTTCTTGTTCTGCGATGAAGCGCGCAAAGTCTCCACCAGCGACGACAACGGATGCCTTCTTCTTTTTCACCTTCTTCTCATCTCTCTTTGTCGTCTCGCTAGCTTCGCGTCTTTCCACATTCTTACGCTTTTCCGCCATGGAGTTACTTACTGAAGTAAATTTTGTCCTGCAATACTCGTAAAGTATGTCCTCAAAACTCTGAATTCTTCACAGTTAAGAAATTGTGTATCTCCTTTACCTTCGTCATCAGTCAACCCGATGCTTATTTTTAGAGGATATAGAATATTTCAAACGCGAATGCTTTGTTAGACTGATATGTTAATGCGCTATTCGAAGTGAAGGAAGAAAAACACACGTCCCGGCGCACGCGAGACAGAACGCCAGTAGCTCGTTGAAATTTCAAAAATTCATTCGCGCCGATTGTTACACATGACTACACCATCCAATAAAGACACGTTACTTGGTTTCCGAATGCGCAAAAGACGAACGAGACTCGCTATTATATTCAGTGTTTTTATTATATTGGCGTATTTGGATCCTTTGAAAAGAGAGGTGGACGAAGATGTTAATGAAAAGAGTAGTTTGGGAAAAGTTAATCTTAACGAGGTCGAGAGTGCGAAGCCGAAAACGACGACGACATCGATGAAAAGCGACGATTCAACATCGACATTGATGGTTAATTATAACAAACCATCCGCTAAAGCTATTATTTCCTCACAATTCATATTCCCGGTTGGGACATACCCTTCGTCGCACTCGGCAACTATCATCGCGCTTGATAACGATGAAGACGACCACTATCGATTGCTAGCGTCCTGGTTTTCTGGTACTGAGGAGAACGCACCGGATGTTGCAATTTACACTTCGACGTATGATTCGAGAATGAACTCGTGGCAATCGATTCCAGACATTGCCGTCAGTGCTTTTCGTCCGAACGATAGCTCATGCGCGGTCATCTCTGGAGGCGAAGGATGTAAGTTACAAGAAGATTCTCTCTGGAATCCAGTTTTGGTAAAAGAAGATGAATACAATCACGTTGCGTTGTTTTACAAAGCTGGGAAACATCCTTCGATTTGGGAAGGCTACGTGAAACGCTCTGAAAATGGTGGTAAAACGTGGGAGCATCAAGCCGAAAAATTGCCGACGAATGTAATCGGTCCGGCGAAGAATAAAATTTTAGAAGTCAACAATAGATTATGGTTAGCGCCGTCTTCGAGAGAGGCAAACGCAAAGGATGGAACTCGAAATTGGAAACTCATCATCGAGCGGTCTCTCGATGGCGGGAAAACGTGGGACGCGGAAGAAAATGTAGAAGTACCGTTCGACGGCAACGCGATTCAACCTTCTTTGTGGAGAGGTGACGATGGGTATTTGCGGATGGTAGCGAGAACTGCCACAGATTACGACGAGAAAGGAAGACGCGCGGATCAGATAAAAGTCAAAAAGCAGACGTTCATCAGGGGTAAAAAGTATATTATTTACAGCAAGTCGTTAGATAAAGAAGGAAAGAAGTGGGTAAAAGCAAAACCAACGTCGCTACCTGGACCGAACAGTGGCATAGATGCGGTGAAGCTAAGAGACGGTCGCGTCGTGATTATTTATAATCATTCGTGGGGACTCAAAAGTCTCGGGAGAGGGAAATTAAACGTAGCCATATCGCACGACGACGGTCTCACGTGGACGCCGAGCTCAAACGTCGTTCTCGAAAACTTTGACGACGGAGCGTTGTCGACCGTGAACGTGGACAGAAAAAGACAAAAGAAACCGATCGAAATGAGCTATCCGGCCGTAATTCAGGATCCAAAAACTGATTTGATTCACGTTGTGTACACTTACGATAGACAAACGATTAAGCACGTAGTCATAGATCCGAGTAAACTTGTGTAAAATAAAATCAATGTCAACAATGTTGAAACCCCTAATGCTGCACTTTTTCTCTTTTCAAATTTCCCACAAAAAATAAAGTACCACTCTCTCGTCTTCACCAAAAGAGAGAGCATGAAGTTCGACCGCGATAGAGACGGCGAGATCGAACGAGAAGAAGGGGATCGCGTGCCCGCTGCAGAAGCAGCGAGACGTCGTTTCTTTCAATCACAGCCAGGTAAGACGATGAAAGAAGAGAGGGTTTTTCAAACGTTCCGAACGACGAAAGAAACGAAAGAGCAAAAACAGCGACGCCAAAGTTTTCACAGCGCCTCGTTCGCTACAACGCCCATGGAACCAACGCGCGTGCCTGCGTTCTCAGACTCTCCCGCGAAGAAAACATCGTCTTCTTCGTTTTTGACGCGAACGCCTGGCAAAAAACATCGCGCGTCAGACGCGACGCTTTCGTTTCGCACGAGCACGCAAAAAATACCCGTAAAGAGTGTATCGACGGCGACGACGATAACGTCGACGAACACGACGAGTTCTTTACCCGAGACGGTCGTGATGACCCGTACGGACGTGCCTCAACGCGAACAAAGGAGACGAGATGATGCAGAAAGCGAAAAAGCTCGGCGTTTGAAGAAGCGCGCACTTCTCGACGCTCTGCAGAAGGAGAGAGGAGAAGCTGAGGGCGATGAAGAAACCCCTAATAAAAACGCACCTCCCGCCTGGATTACAGCCCAGCGCGATTCGCGAAACATCGCACGCGGAGAGAAATTAGTTGCCAACGCATTGATGCGCGCGACGCAGCTGGACACGGAAACGAACGAGGATTTGATTCCGGATGCTTCATCGCTTTTCATTCCGACCGGCGCTTTGGAACAACTCCCACCATTTGCGCGTTGGTTCTGGAGTGTAAAATCACAAATGATGGATTGTTTAGTGTGCGTTCAAGTCGGTCGTTTCTATAACCTTTTCCAGAGCGATGCCGATACGGGAGAATCAGTTGGTTTGCGTCCATCCGGGAAGAATCGTGGTTTCATGCGCAAAGTTGGTTTCCCGCACGTGGTTTTCGAGGATTGGTGTGCGAAAATCATCGCACACGGGTATTGCGTCGCGAAGTGTGTCGAAGGGAAAGAAATTGACGCAAAGAAGAAACTTTGCGAACGTAAGGTAACAGAAATCATCACACCTGGTCTGAACAAAGGATTTGTTGACGATACAAATCAGGAGTCGTGGGTTTGCGCACTCGCTCAAGAGGACGACTTTCTTGGCGTTTGCTTAATTGACGCCGATAAGGGCAACGTAAAGTTTGGTTCGTTCAAGATTTCAATCGAAAGCAACGAAAAAAATTCCGAGAAAGTAGCCGAGGATACACCATCTGCTTTTGTGAAACTGGTCTCGATTCTAACGCAAGCGCGTCCAAAGGAAATCATTCTTTCGTTACGTGGGCCAAACGCCATTCGACGCAACGTGAAGTGCGCGATTAAACGACACTACGAGAGCGTCGGATCCGGTGCTTTCGCGTTGGAAAGAGCACACGACCAACACGAAGATATCGATGAGTACGATGAAAGTTACGCGAATCACGCGTCGTTACGAAACAATCCAGTCGTTCGTGTCATCGAAAGAGGCTGTGATCCTCTTCCGGAGATTTCCATCGAGGACGTCAAGCGTGCAATTCGTCAATTTGCTGGTGAAGCTGAATTTGAAACAGATACGGATACGCGCAGAGCAGTAGAAAACGCAGGAAATGCTGGACTCATAGCGCTGGCGTTCGGTATTCGATTCTGTGCCTGGGCAGGACAGTGTGAATCAATCTTCAGGTCCGCAAAGTATGGCTCTCTGGCCTCGTTTGTCAACATCGATTCCGACGATATACAAACCAATAATAATGAACCAGCACGGGAACGTAAAACGATGCTTGAATTCCATGGGAACGCATTGAAAGAGCTTGGCGTAACTGATGGAGGGAAAAGGTCTTTGATTGGTTTACTTTCACGTGATTGTATTACGCCGCACGGTAAGCGACGGGTGCGAAGCATGGTTTTCAGTCCTCTTGTACAAATCTCGGAGATTACAACTCGACAGGATACCATACAGTTCCTACTTAAAAACGCAGATGCGCAACGCGGTAGTTCAAAAAACGAGTGCATCTACGAAACTCGCGAATATTTGAAACGTAAACTTCCGCGCGGCGATTGTGAACGTTCATTGACGAAGTGCATGAACCTCGCGCAACATTGTGCCGCTATGTGCGCTGCGAATGCAAACGTATTGATTGAGGGCACTGATCCAAGCGCTCAAACGCAACGCAGGGATGCTGTTATCACATTGACTGCAGCGACAATTGGTGGCGCTACAAACTCCGACGAGCTTTACGGAGACGCCATAGAAAGTCTCAACGAAGGCGAAACTCTCGATGACGCTCTGGTTGCGTTTTGGGAATTAAATCAATCTCGTTTGGATGGCTTCTCAAAAGCGGTTGAATGCTTGATGATTTTAGCCAAGTCCTTGAAAGGATTGTCAAAGTTCCGAAACAAACAAGAACGCGTTCCTAAAGTCATCGATAACGCGATCGCGCTCGGCGAGACCGCGTGTCCACTCCTCGAAGACTTACGCGAAGCGCTCAGGGTGGACAAAATCAACGACGAAGAAAACGCGCGCAGAAAAATCCGAATCGTTACACCCGACAAGAGGGCATTTAAAACATACGCCCAAGCCGACGCTGATGCAGTAGATGCGGACAACGAGCGAAACGCGCGACGCCAAGAGAAGCAACGACGGCGTGATTTTGACGTGGAACAGTTCGGGATGGTAATGGACGATGACGATGATGTGGAAAACCAAATATTGGAAGATGAACGCGCCGCGTATTTGTTTGACCGCGCCGACCGTGCCGGAGCTCGAGCGTTTACGACAGTTATTGCGCAATTTGCGACACACAAGTGCTTGTGGCGTGCACTAATCAACACTGGTGCTGATGTCGACGCCTTGAATTCATTCGCTCGTCTTAAAGCCGAAGACGGCGCAAACGATTTCTGCGTGCCGCGATTTCTAAGTTTGAGCAAAAGCGAAGGATCACCCATCATTTCGCTGACGAATTTCTGGCACCCGCTTTTGGATGCGTCGCATCAAAATGTTGTGAAAAACGACGCGCAATTCGGTGGAAGCTTTTGCGAAGTCGATGGCGGTCAACCTAGGGAATGTCCTAGATTCGCGCTGTTGTCTGGTCCGAATATGGGCGGGAAAAGCACGTTAGCGCGAGCGATTGGACTAACCGTCGTCCTCGCGCAAATAGGAGCGCACGTTCCCGCATTCGAATGCGTATTGACGCCCATTCACCAACTCGTTGTGAGGTGTGGAACGCTAAGAGACGACTTACGAGCTGGCGTTTCCACCTTTCTCGCGGAAACTCAAGCGTGCGCCACCGCAATGAAAGTGGCAAACAAGAATACAACTTCGCTCATGATTATGGATGAAATCGGTCAAGGTACCAGTACTTCCGACGGGTACGCCATAGCATCAGCCGTTGCTCGAGCTTTGATGAAATCAAACACGGCAATCACTTTGTTTACGACGCACTTTCATGACTTACATGAAAGTTTAGCCTCTTCGAGCGCGTTGCGATTCGCCTCCTGCCACATGTCGAGCGAAATCAACGAAAAGACGGGAGATGTCGTGCGGTACAATTACAAGTTGTGCGATGGCGCGGCTCCATTTGGTTCGTGTGGACTCACAGTTGCCAGGCTCGCTGGCTTGGATGATAGTATTCTCCAAAAGAGCAAGCACGTTGCGCATTTATTACAAACGACCAAGCGTGCCGTAAACAAAACCAAGCGCACAAAAGACGATATTTTATCAAGCGAAGCGCTGAGTGCGTTGAAACAGCTCCTTCGCGATCCAAAGGTAAATGATGGACACACCGCAAATGAACGCGAGTGGTGCATCGAATTCTATCAGTACTGGAAGTATGTTGAAAGACTTTTAGCGCACTGAGGAGAAGATCCGTTAGTAAAAATTGATACGAGTACTCCCAAACAACTTTTGCACGTATGCAACAAAATGTTTTGATCAGAAAAACGAGAAAGAGAGACATGCAATTAACTGTCGCACCTACCCACTTCTCCCACACACACTTACTCTCGCTCACATAAAAGACTTTAAAATTAAGGATAAAAATGGAACTACTGGTAACTATTATTCACTACACGTTACGCAATTTCGCCGTTCCCATTACGGAACATTAGCGAACCCTCTAATTACTACTGCTAGTACTCGTGAAGTATTTCACTCGAGTCTCTCGAAACACCAAAAAACTTCTGGTGACGACAATAACGAACGCCACGCCTACGCACGTCGCCGCGCACAGAAATGCCCTACCTCTCGATGCTGCAAATACAGATCCTAGCAAAACAGGCGTGATGATTCTCGCCGAGGAGTTTATCGCGCTGTCGAATCCCATGACCGCCCCTCTAGATGTTGTCGGTACGCATTGCATCAATAAAATAGGGATCGATGGCGTGAACAGGGGGACACCGCAGACGTAAAAGAATGCACCTAAGCCAGTGGTGAACGCCGTGGTCGATACGCCAATCATAGCCAAACCGATTGCAACGAGCGCTAATCCTATGCCGCAGGTTTTTGTCAGTCCAAAAGCCTTAAAAATTGGCGCAAAGAAAAGCGTGGATATGCTCAGGGATACCAAACTCAAAGACGTCAACGTAGCGCCAATCATCGTTGGCCCCATTCCCACGGTTTTCGAAATTACGAGAGGAAAGAACGAGTCAAACGTCGATTGACCTGCGTTGTAAAGAAACGAGGTCACGCAGATTGTTCCCACCGCCGCGACCAGAGAGACACCAAGTGGACAACTCAAGTTCTGCGAATCGTACAACGCGTCCGCGTTAGATGCAGAACTACTAGGCTCTTCTCCTTCGCTTTTGTTTATGTCGTCGACTTTGTCTGCCACCACATTCGCCGTGCGCGGCTCCGCGACCAGTACAAACACTAGTATGGAGGCTAAAATTGAGGCGTATCCCGTAAACGCAATCGTTGCGGATAAATTCAACCCAGAACAAATGACGCCTCCTACGGTTGGTCCAACTACAAAAGCTAACGTGCAGCATGCTTCTCGCCAGCCCATTAATCGCGCCGTAAATGCGCCGTTTTCGTACCTTTTCGCCGCGATCCCCGCGTCGCTCCCGTTGCTGGTAGCTTTTTTACTTGCCTCACGCATAGAGGCTGACACGCTCGATCCAATATCGGCTAAGTACGCCTTGATGACTGGAGATGCACCTGCGCAACAACCAGCAAGCACGCGAAGGATTAGAAACGTTTCAAAAGAGTATCCGAGAGAAACGCACTTTGCCTGCGCCAATAAAAACGTACCCACTCCTAGGAGCGATAACGTAATTACTTTTTTCCGACCAACCATAGGTAAGTCCGATAATCGAGGCCACAGAAACAACGCAAAGAACATGCCCAGTGGATAAGCGGACGTGAGATACCCGATTTTGGAGCCAGGAATGTCAAAATGCTTGACCAACTCTGGCGTGATTGGTCCCGTCGCCGTAAAACCGAGGAGATGAAAGAACGCCGCTAACATGACGGCCAGTATCGACACGATAGTTGATAAAGGTATATCGAATTTGTCTCCTTTACTCGACGAAGACGACAGTGATGATGCGTGCACGAGCGCACTCCTACCCCGGTTGGTTTTTGTCGTCATAAACCTTCTGACAGATTTCAAATTAAAAGAGGAAGAAGATTTGACAGTTACCGACGATGTCATCGTCGTCGTCGATGAGAGCGCTACGCCGCTCCTTTTGTTGCTCACGCGCTTAATGCCGAAACATCTAATGTGTTCACACGTTGAATGCGTCGTCGAGCGTCTGTTTTGTACGAATGAAGAAGAAACCGAAGATGGCTGTGTTTTGTAAAAACCACCACCTCCTCCTCCTCCTCCTCGACGCGTCGAACGGCGAGATATTTTTTGCGTCCTCCTGGTTTCTCGGAAATCCTTTGAGAAAGTATCGCCGTGAACGATACCATTTCTCGAGATCAGTGACATTGACATTACTGTCGCTCTATCGTCGAGTGGCGTTCTCCTCCTCGTTACGCGAGTGCGAGTATGGATCTAAGAGAGAAAGAGAGAAGAGAAAAAGAGAGAGAGAGAGTTAAGTTTGTGGATTTCACCGTCGCTCGTGTTGCAGACTGTCTGCTGCTCCACGTCGTATCGTCATTTTTTTTTTACAGATTCACACACCGAAAATATCCTCACACAAGATATAACCGATGATGATGACGACGACGACGGCGGCGACAGCGACGGCGCAAACGACGATGATGCGCGCCTCTTCCTCGACTTCTTCTCGCGATGCCTCGCGGTTTCTATCGCATCCGAAAAAAACTACCGCCGCTCTCCGCAACTCTGCCAGACGAAACAACAACAAAAACGCGTCGTCCTCATCGACAACCACCGTCGTTCGCTGTCATCAAAAGACGTGTTACGAGACGATCAACTTAGGAAAAACGCAGCACGGCATTGCATTTACAGATCTGAACAACATTTGCAACGAGATGATTGCAAAAAATGGTATTAAAAATGGTCAGATTGTGGTACATTCGCGTCACACTACCACGGCAGTTACGATAAACGAGTACGAAGAAAGACTAGTAGACGACGCGAGACAGTTTTTGTTAAAATTGGTTCCTCCTCTCTATCCCTATTTACACAACGACTTACACGTCAGATTTCCTCCCGACGACGATCGTTGGAAAGGCACGGTTGAGGAGTGGAGAGCGCAAGAACCGTTGAACGCACACAGTCATTTGATTGCGATGTTGTTGGGACAATCCGTGACGGTTCCCATCTGCGACGGAAAGATGACCCTCGGGACTTGGCAAAGTATCTTATTCGTCGAGTTGGACGGCGAGAGAGAACGCACGGTTGGTATTCAAGTTTCCGGCGAGTGAATTTGTATTGTATTTACGTTCTTAAAATTATTTATTTATTACAACAAACAGTCTTTCGCTGCCTCGTATGTACTTATTCTACCTCTCTCTCTCTCTTGCTCGTCCTCCTCCTCTTCTTTCTTTCTTTCTTTCTTTCTTCTTCTTACTTCGTAATGATGGATGCGAAAGACGCACCCGTCCATTTTGGAACTTGCTCTTTGTCCGCAGCCTTTTTCACCGGCGCGTTCAACAACTCTTCGTCTTCGGCGGCGAACATGTCTTCGTCTTCGTCCGCCCACGCCTTCTTCGTGTTCAAAGACGCTTTCGGCGTAACCATATCCAACTTTTCCGCGAAACTCGCCGTCGGCGCGTCTTGCTTCTCTTTTCCACCGAACATGGAATCTTGTTTCTCTTTTCCCGGCTTGAAAAACCCACTATTTTTGCTGTTGCTCTTGAAAAGCTTCGCCGCCATCGTTTCCGCCGCCGGCGGCGCTTTTGGCGTCACGTTATCGGAAACCATCTCTTCGTACGATGGAAGCTCTTCGGTCAAGTCTTCGTCCATGTTGTTGACGGCGGTTGTTTTCACCTTGATCGTCGCTGGTGTCTTGGCGACTGTCGCCCACGACGGCGACGAGGACGGCGCCGAAGCCTTCTCAACCGTGCTCGGTGGCGACATGGAAGTGTCCATATCTTGTTCTCCGCTTTCAACAGCCAATTTCGCTCTTTGGACAGACTTTCTTTTTCTTTGGCGCTCTCTCGCCTTTTCCTTTTCTTCGGCGAACACGTCCTCGTACACTTCCTGAGAAACGCGCTGTTTGAATAACGCCCAAAAGACGCCTCCTGGCGTGCGTCGACGGCTTCCGTCGGCCGTTTGCATCCCCCCTTTACTTTCGATATTTTGAACTTCGACGGCCAAATTGGACACCATCTCGCAACCAACGTTATCGACCGCTCTTCGCATCAGACTCACCTTCGGCTCGTTCAACTGGTTGCACACATCCTTTGCGATTCTACCAATATCGGAACTTCTGGAACCGTTGGCAGATTTTCGTCGGTTCGACTTGAACGCGGGCGACGCGCTCGCCTTGCGCTTGGAAGATTCAAAATTTAGGAGCAACTTGCCGTTGTTTCTGTTGCCTCCTTTGAAAATTTTCCCAACTCCAACAATACTATTTTCACTCTTCGTCGTCGTCGTCGTCGTCGTCGTCAACATTTTTGGCGGTTGCTGAGGGGCGGTCGATGCCTCGTTCGCGCCGATGAGTTCGAAGGTTTCCTTCTCCTCGAGCACTCGAACGTCCTCAAAGTCTAAAGTAGCTGCGCTCATATTGTACAGAAACTAAATGCTGGAGTGTAAAAAGATTGTTTTTTTTTTCTCTTCTGCGGCGCGTAAAAGATGATGTCGCGACGACGAGATTTCAAGTAATGTCTTTTCCCCCTGGTAGTATTGCGTTGCGTGAGTGTGTTTACCCACGCGAATACTATCTGCGTATACCTCACAGAGTATGTGAAAAGTGAGGAACTTTGGAGAAGAGAGGCGTTGGGAAAGAAACAGAACGGAGAGAAAAGCTGTCTGTTTTTTTTGAATTCAAATTATTTTCCAACCGCCACAAACTTGGCAAGAGAATGATGGAAGTAAGTCCCCACGTTTTCTCGGGCTGTCTCAAGGGGGGGGGGTGGGGGTTCTCGCTGGGAAAAAAAAATTGAGTTCAGTGAAGACCCGTGACCCTAAACACGACAGAAAATCAGAAGAATTAGATACGCACGCGGGAGGAGGAAAAAAAATTGGAGCCTAGCGACTTTCTTTCCTTTTCACATCAACTTTCTTCTCCACGCGCGCCTCCTCATATAAAGCACACACATAAAACAAAACCTACCAAAATGTTTACCACCATGTCCATGAAAACTGTCGCGCCGGTACGTGTGCGTTCTTTTCTTCGTTTGTCTCGCGCGCGAAGGAGAGAGAATTTTTTATTTGTTCCCTTTTTTTGCAAATAAGAGCTCCTTTTTTATTTGTTTGATGGGCGAGAGAAGGAGAGAGATAACGAGAAAAATTGTCCGGAAAGACTCTCTTAAACTCGCGCTTTGATTCGCCTTTGCGCGATTATCGCGTTTGTCCCGACGCAGAAGTGCGTCTACCACCCTCGTGGTATGCGCGTATACTCGAGTTAAGATAGGGAAAGAGAGAAGAGAGAGAGAGAGAGAGGAGAATGTTCCTCGGTGCGCTTTGGCACAAACACGATCATTCTCCTTCCGCCTTGCTTCCTCCTCTCGTTTTTTTTTTGTCCTGCCTCTTCTCTTCTCTTCCCCCACAAGACCAAGGGAGAGAAGAGAAGAAAAAAAACGAGTTTGTTGTTCAGCAGCAACAACGCACAATGTATGTAAATGAAATAGCACACTGACGAACGACACACACACACACACACAGGCTGCCGCGAAGCCGACTGCTTCCGCGCAAAAGAAGGTTTCTTTCAACAAGTCCGCCGCCTTGGCCGCGGCTGTTGTCGTCACTTTGTCCAACCCGGTTATGCAAGCGCACGCCGGCTTGACCGAAGACTTGTTAGCCTCTTCCGAAGCGAACAAAGAAATGAACGACAAGAAGCGCGCGATGACCTCTTCCGCTAACTTTGCTAGATCCAGAACGGTCACGGATGGCTCTTGCAAGTTCCCGGACAACTTGTTGGGTTGCGAAAACGCCGCCGAGTTTGGCAACGTCAAGTTTTTGTCTGACGACATCAAATTAGAATGCGAAGGTACCAAAGCTGGCAAGATCTGCGCCTCTGAAGGCAGCTTCGCCGGTTCCAGAGGTGGTTCCGTCTTTGGTTTGTAACTTAAACGCGGGGTTACGCATAAAAGAGTTGTGATACTAAAAATCAATAATATATAATGCACTTTTCTCGTTCGTATGGTTCCACCTTTTCGACCAGGCCAGAATTTTACAGAAAACGAAAAAAAGCGGCTGCTGTGGGACCAATTTCTCTTTTTCGCAAAAAATTCTTCTTTGCGCGCCGTCCCACTTCTGTTCAGAATAAACACCGGTGTTTCATCTGCTCTAGTACAAAGACAAGCAATCGAGTAAATCTTGTAGACCGTCGCGTTTATTGTCCTCGCTCGACGTCGTCGGCTCGATCGAAAAGCTGGAGAGAGAGAGAGAGAGAGAGAGAGAGAGAAAGAGAGAGAGAGAGAGAGAAACAACAAACTTTTACCGGAACGAAGTCTCGTTTCATTTTTCGCACAATTGGGCTAAATGGGCAAACAATACGACTGTCACAAACAGAAGTATTACGTCCCGCAGAACTTAAAGCCGCATCAGATATTGAATTTGAAACAAGCCTCGAAGAGAGTGCAGAAAGATAGGAGCAAAGCGACGAAGCAAGCTCTCGGGAAGAAGGCCAAAGTTGCAATTAAACTCGCCAACAGAAAAGGCGGCAGAGGTAAACGAAACGAAGCGAACCCAGAGTTCAAGAAAAATCTAGCCAAGGCGAAACGCTTGAAGAAGTCCAAACGAAAAGGCAAAGTATCTGGACGAAGCCGCTAATACGAGTCACATTATATCGTTTGCTTGAAGAAAATGCCCACCGCGAACAACGCCTCGAGTACTGCAGAACATGTTTCCGAAGCCAAGAAGTTCGTTGCTAAGGTTGCCGAGTTTCTTCGCGAGAACGTCCAGCGAAATGAAGATTGGAACGAAGATACCGTGAAGATGGCGTTCGCGGAATCCGTCGCAGCGCTGCCGAAAAAATCTAAAGCGAAGAAGAAAATTCAAGAAAACTTAGACTTATACTCGGATTTATTAGTCCAAAGAGTTTTTAGAGAAAAGGAGTGCAAACCACTCGAAGAAATGGATCCAGAGTTGCATAAGTTGAAAACTGAAATTGAGGATCCCGATAACGCTTGGTACGCGTTGAAACAAGAAATTCCAACGGACTGGTCCGAGCTTAATTTCGAAGAACTGCTCGTCCAAGCGGACTATGCGATGAAACGGGCATCTTTCGACATTCCAGGTTGGGTATGGAGAGAATGCGGAGCAGAGCCAAAGTCAATTGCCACGGCTGAAGCAAAACGCGTAAACTCTACGAAGGCATGCATCGATTGCGTCGAGCGATGCGTGAAGTACTTTTTATCTATGACGTTTGACAACAACAACAACGGCACCAATACCACCACTGCTAGTAGCGGTAAGAGCGTGCAGTTGAACAAAGATGATGCGAGAGGCTTATCGGAAATATTGGGCAAGATCACGGAAATCACGAGTTTACGACGCGCCTCGGGCTCTGTTTTAGAATGTCCGCCCGATTTGCAAAGTTATATCGCCCGTTTAGTATTCTTTAAATACGCGTTTCGAAAGCACATGCGTCGACTGATCTCATCGTCAGAAGCGAGTAAAACGGACGAAAAATCGGCGAGTGGAAAAAAAAGTAAGAGCAATTTAAAAGAACAGCGCAGAGATCGAGGGATAACGGCCATGCACGATGCTGCGGTATTATGTCGGAACTATCGCGGTGATATCATTCACTTTTTAGCAAACTCCATGGGAGCTCATATGAGTCAAAACATCGAGAATATTAACGATGCGAATAAGGTGTTTCCTTCGTCAAAGTTCCTTGTTGATTTGTTGCCAAACGTTTTAGAAGAAGACGACGAAATATTTGAAGCCGCGTTGGGTTTGGGTGATTTCGACGAAGAGTGGGAAAAACAAGCGTCGCGCGTACTTGGTTTGAAGTTGATTTCGACTAAGAGCGTCGGCTTAAACGCGAACGCTGGCCCTGACCTCGTGCGACGTCCAATGTTGCAACGCTGGAATTTTGAGAGGCAAGCCTTTGAAGACGTGCCATCAAATTTTAGCGAAGAAGTGGAGATCAACATGTCTTCCCTCCGTATCAGCGACGATAAAAAAGACGCCAACGCTAAAGACGAAGAAGATTCACCAGCCAATGATCCAGACATGGAAATCGATGAGTCAATGTATTACAAGGAAGAACAACTCGAAGTACCGAGAGAAGAACAAGAAAGGTATGATATGCAGGCCAATGCCCAGCAAGGAAAAAATAAAATAGATGTAGGAGACGAGAATGATACAGTTAGCGGCACCATCGGCGAAGTTCGCGCTTATTTCGATTATTTACGTGTTTTGCGCCGGTACATTTCTGTTCTTAGGGCCAGGAGAACTACCATTGGGCGTAATAAAGCAGATGCTCTGATGCGGTGCTCTGGAAACACGCCGGCTCCAACGCTTCTGCTCGCAAAGTTACCAGAAGGCATGATCAGAGCTATAGATCCATCGTCTGCTTCTATGGAACTCGCCGCGATTTCTGAGGAAAAGTTTGAATCCATCTTCATTGCCTGGGTTTCGGCGAAAAAGTTCCTGACCACGGCACATTTGAATCCTGAAAAAGCTGCGAATGACGATTTGTTCTTCTTTGATGGAAATAACGTCGAAGGCGCCAAGGAGCTTCGACAAAAGATGTTGGAAAGTGCTCCTTCTTCCTCGAAAAACGCGGCCGGTGCAAAAAATCAGTCGATGGGAATACCAGAAGCTGAGGTGGACGAAGAAACGGATGAAGAGATTGAGAAAGAAGTCATGGATTTTCTAGACGAGATGAAACCACCCGATGTGGATGATGATGACGATGATGGAGAAGAAGAAGAAGAAGAAGAAGAAGAAGAAGAATCAAAGGACGAATGAGTACAATGTACCAGCTTTTAATTGAACTCTACAATATCTACCGTACTACTATAAATACTACTATTTTCGTTTTGAGGGAGAAGTCACCGCTACCGCTGCTGATAACGTTTTTGCTAAGCGTCGTTCTCTATTCGTTCGTATCCGTGCGAACACCGAAGTACTGAATGCGATGCAGAGAAAGATACCTATTAATACAGGGGTAAACGTCGGACCTGCTCGACAAAACAAGCTCTTCGTATTTTGTATACCACCTTTTTCGAAGCCACAAACTGCTCTAGATATAACCGCCAATCCCGTCGCGTTGAAGAGACAGAAATATCGAAGCAACTTCAATTTTTCGCTTGATTCCATTCTCCAAAACCAAGAGAAGAACTTTTCCTTTGCCGGTGCGTTGTGATGCCACGCGGTATACACCGCTCGTCCTTTCTGTGCGACAAAATAGAGCTCTTTTTCTACTGAATTGTAAATTTCTTTTTTCTCCTCGTCTCTCTTGTCGTTCTTCTTTTCATCAACATCGCCGTTCTCGATAATTGCAAACGTCGTTTTATCGCACGCCACGACGAACGGATTGTCATCGTGAATGACGTGCCAATAGTCCCCAAACCTCTCAGAAAGCCGCTTGCGCAATTCCGTCGCTCTTTTTTCCGTGCTCTCGTATGATTTATCGTTCAATGTGTCCAAAGCTAAAGCTTCCACGCACTTTGGTAAGCTTTCGTTTCCCTCCGTGATGACTGCCGCGTCTTTTTTGCTCGCCGCGTTGCTCTTCATAATCTTCTTCTTCTCCGTCGCATCCTCGGACTCTTCGGTAGCTCGTAATTTTATCTCTGCTTCTGCGACGCGCTCGGGAGTCGATTTTGTCGTGCTTTCAATCTCAGCGTTCTCCGCGGCGGTGAGTTTAAACGACTCGTAAATCAACACTCGCACCGGTTTCGGTTTCACGTCACACACGACGTACGTCAAAGAGCTTTTTCGATATTTCACGAACGCCGAGAAATCATCCACGCCGACGACAACGTTCAGATTTGGCTGTTCACAGACAATCTTAATGTACGTAGCGATCGCTTTGAGCTCTTGGGTCGTGAATGATCTCTTAACTGTTGCGGGCGCAGTGGCAGAAGAGGAGGAGGAGGAGGAAGATGGAAAAAGCTCGGGAGCGACGGCTCGCAAAGCAGCACGAACCACGCGAAGTGCGTTCAGTCTCAACTTCTTCGACGAATCCGCGCGAACGACTCGAAACGATTTCGAATGCATGATGAATGCCGATACTCGTTTATTCTGTATCTGTTTTGATTCGATTTCCAACCACAGCGCGAGTGAGTGCAGAGAGAGAGAGAGAGAGAGAGAAAGCGCGTTCGTGTTGGTTGCAAACAAAGAGAGTTGCTGAGGAAAGAGAGAGCTTTCTTTTTTTTTGTGGAGACCGGTCGGCGCCTCTCTCTCTCTCTCTCTCTCTTCTCTCTCTCTCTCTCTCTTGACTTGTGAGAACAAAAAAAAATAAAAAATTGACAACCGGAAGACGAATTTTTCGTTCAAAAACGCGTCGTGTATCGCCAAAACACGCGCTCACGTTTCACTCAAGGTGCATTTTAATTGGCATTCTGCATAAAAAAAGAGCATCCTCGCGCGACTGAGGACTCTGATAGGTGCGAACTTCTTCGCGTGATATCTATTCGAGGGCAATTCCGCGCTCTTAATTTTTGCCTTTTCACTCTTGTTTTTCGTTGTTGTTGTTGAAGTGTTGGAGTTTCCTCTCGACCTGATCGTGAGTTGGAATACTCGAGGACGCATAAAACAGGTTTCCTCGACGTGCAAACGACGGGAACGGACCACTAGGCGCGATTGGGCGCACAGATAGCCTTTAGACGCGCGTTTCGTTCGTAAATACATTTTTTACCCCGTCACATTTCAACTCACAAAAAGCAAACGAATTTTCCCTCTCTATTAGTAAAACAGAAAAGGTTGTGCACAGGGCGTAGACGCTGCGAAAAGAAACCGACCAAACATCACAGTCGTTGTTATATTTAAAGAGAGGTGGGAGAGCGTACGGACGCATACATTTTATATACAATAAAGCTGGTGGTTTTGTTTTGTTTTCGAGATTGAGCGGTCGGGATCGAGGAGGCGAGAGAATCGAGAGGGACCACGTAAAATATATATAAAACAAGAGCTTGTACGATAAGGAGAGAGCATTAGGAAAAATGAGTGGATTGTACGGAGGGTCTCCTTCGCAAAGCGGGTATCGGAGAGATAACACCAACGCTGGTGGGATTCCTCCGCCACCTGCTGGTTTAGGAGGTCGTTTCCCGCCGATTCCTTCTGGGGGCATCGGCGGTGCAAACGCCCAGCAACAACAAAACATTGGGAACCTTCTTGGGGGCAGTAGTGGTGGAAGACCAAATCCAAACGCCGCTCCGAGAATGAACGGAGGTTTCGGTATAGATCCAATTCAACAACAGCAACAAAACTTATCTGGTTTAGGTGGGGGTAACGGTTTAGGCGGTGGGAGTTCCTATCAGCAAGGTGGACCGCAACAAGGGTATGGAGCGCCTGCGCGCACGGCTTCCTTTGATGCTTCAGACTTTCCCTCGTTAGGAGGCGGAGGTCAGGGACAATATGGGGACAGCTATCCTCCTCCGTATCCACAAGGGAATGGTTACGATGGTTTCGGTGGAGATGGTCACGTGGGAGGCTATTATGCGAAGCCGCCGCCGGAGTTCGCCATTGAGCAGGAAGATTTTCCAGCGCTAGGAGGCATGGGTGGTGGCGGAAGTGGTCCTAGAAAACCTCCAGATGCTGCGGCTGCGGCTGCAGCTGGCGTTGCAAAGCAGCAGCAACATCAGCAGCAACATCAGCAGCAACAGCAACAACAAATAGGGGGTGGTGGAGTTGGGAATATTGGGGGAGTGAATAGAATATTTTCGGGTGGTGCGCAAGGTGGCGGCATAGATGGGAATAATGATTTGGGAATGCAACAGCAAAGACAGCCGAGCTTTGATGCTGGCGGGGGCTTTGGAATGGGGAATTCTCGAGGTGGGTATAGTGGTCAAGATTTGTTACGCCAAAACTCTAGTCAGTCATCCAATTCTGTCGCGCAACAAACGGCGAATATGGATCCGAACGATCGGTATGGTCTCATGGGTTTGTTGAACGTCATTCGAATGACGGATCCAAACTTGACTACTTTAGCTCTTGGAACGGATTTGACAATGCTTGGGTTAAACTTGAATTCGTCCGAACCGTTGTATACGAATTTTTCTCC
>Ga0181559_10002354_pt1 | contig 18748 bp, 20 predicted proteins | sample 011ome_21_FD_133752 | JGI IMG/M metagenome (GOLD analysis project Ga0181559, IMG submission 133752) | Coastal salt marsh microbial communities from the Groves Creek Marsh, Skidaway Island, Georgia - 011508AT metaG (megahit assembly) | ecosystem: Environmental > Aquatic > Marine > Intertidal...
AGAACTGAAGAAAGTGTAGCTTCTTCATAAAGCTTGTGATTGTGGCAGTATTCTGACATCCAAGCTAGTTTGTTTGAATCGTTGATACCAGTAGCAGACTCGATGATAGGAGCCCATGTTGCTCTGATTTCAGCTTCATTGATTAAATTTGCCATTGTAATTTATAATTTTTTTTGGCGTTTGGTTTTGATTCGACATGCTTGAACGTTTTGCTTCTTCGTTCTTGTCGATTAGGGTATATATTCAGTTAATTTGATAACCTTTTCAGATTTTTTTGAAAAAAATGAAAAATATGATTTTTTATTACCTGATTATGTTTTATAAGAAGAGCCCAGACCCAATGGATCTGGGCTCGTTAGTATTACTTCTTAAATCTCTTAGCGATTTCTTCGCCAATACCAGTTACATCGTAACCGATAGATTTCTTAGGAGCTTCTTCTTTCTTAGCTTCTGTGATCATAGTTAGCTTTTCCATAACTGGAGCAACTTCTCTTAGATCTCTTGTTTGCCAGAAGTTAGCAACTTGGTAAGGAGTAGAAAGCTTCACCATCTTAGCTTGAGCAGATAATTGATTTCTCTTAGCTTCAGATAGGTTATTCCAGATCTCTTTGTATTCAGCTGGAGCAGCTTCCACAAAGTAAGGAGTAGTTTGACCTGCAACTTCAACTAGAGCACCTTCCATTAGAGTAACAATCTGTGACTCTGTTAGGTAACCTCTACCTTCAACTGCTGAAAGAACTTTAGTTCTGTCTTCAACTTCTAGTTCGTTGAATCTTGTCTTAGTAGATTCAGATACAAACTTGAAGAAGTGAGGATCGTTAGTCTTCTTTTCAGTAGCTTTGTTGATTAGAGAAGAAAGCTTCTCAGAGATTTCTCTCTTGTAAGACTCTAGAGCGTCATTAGTGATTGCATCTTCTTCAGATGGAATTTCCTGATCAGCTTGCTTAGTGATTTTCTTATCGTCTTCAGAAGAAACTTCGTCCATATCAGCTTCTAGGTCTTCAGCGTCGATAGCACCTTCAGCAGATTCTTCAACTTCTTCACCTTCTTTAACTGTTACAGGGTATGTCTTACCGTCGAATTCAAATTCTTTCTCACCTTTATCTTTAGCTTCTTTAGCTGCGGCAGCGAAAGCTCTTCCTTCTTCGACTTCTTCAGTCTCTTCTGACTCTTCAGTCTCTTCTGACTCTTCAGTCTCTTCAGCTTCAACAACTTCTTTAGCAGCTTCTTCACCTTCATCTTCTGGTGCGTCTTGATCAGCTGCGTCAAGTTCTTTCTTGTCATCTTCAGAGTAAACCTCTTTAGTGTCAGCCTCTAGGTCTTCAGCTTCAACACCAGCTTCTTCACCAGCCGCATCAACTGAACCTTCAGCTGAATTGTCACCAACGTTTTCTAGCTCGTTCTTGTCTGCTGCTTCTTCGTGATCTTTTGCTGCTCCTTCACCTTCTTCTTCAACGATTAGGTTAGAATTAATAGTTTCAGCAATGTAATCAGCGTATTCAGAGATTGACTCGATGTTTTCTTTTAGGTAGTTTAGATACTTTTGAACATTCTCACCTGTAGTAACACCTTCGTTGTAAGATTCTGCCAAATAATTAGCGTAATCCTTAACGTTATTTACTGACTCAGCGATGTGCTCAGAGTATTCAATTCCTTGGTCCAACTTTTCTGCCAAGTAGTTAGAGTATTCGATGTTACCATCTAATTTTTCTGCAACGTATTCAGAGTACTGAATACCTTTGTCAGCTCTTTCAGCAACGTATTCTACGTACTCTGTAAGAGCTTTCATCTTCTCTTCAATAGTCTCAGTAGAAACGGCGGCTAGAGCTTCTTTAAGCGATTTGATCTCTTCAGCAAGGTAGGCAGAGTACTTGTTGAAATCTTCAACCGCTATAAATCTAGCTTTGTTTTCCATGATGTTTGTATCGTTATTTTCGATTTTAGTTTCTGTTTCAAGTAGAGTAGCAACTCCTCCAATTTCATAGATTTGAATTAGATCGTCGTTAGCTAGTCCGTAAGATTCATTTACTCTTGCAAGTTCAGCGTTCTCGAAACCTGGATCAGCAACTAGGTCGTAAGTGAAAAGTTGCTTGATTTTAACTTTACCGTCTGATTCAACAACACCAGCAGCTCTTGAAGAGATGTGCAATGGAATGCCAGAATCAACTAGAGCTTTAGCTTGCTTTCCAGCATCTGTGTCTAGTAGTCTGATTCTACCTCTGATTTGCTTAGAATCTTGATCGTAGTGAAGTTCCTCGATTACGTGTGAAACGTTTCTTAGAGAAATGTCAAATTTTTGTGGGTGATCAAGCTCACCTAATAGCTTAGATGACTTGATTTTCTCCTGTAGAGATTCGATTTGTGGTAAGTATTCTTCAGCTGTATAGATACGATTGTTTCTATTCTTTTTGTCCAGCTCTCCGAAAATACCTTCGAGTACGTATGAACCTCCTTCTGATTTGAAGTCCAGTGTATTCGATGATCTCTCAAGGATCAATAGATTATGTTGATTCATGAACCTTATAGTATATTTGGTTTATATATCCTGATGAAAAAAGAGAAAAATGATTTTTTATAGATCTGCTAGAGGATCTTCCTCTCCATCTCCACCATCAGCTTCTTTCTCAGCTTCTTTTTCTTTCTCTTTTACTTCTGCTTGATAATCATTGAAATACTTTTTGATCTTTTCAATGTCTTCAGTAGAAAATGATAATTGACCAAACTTATCGTACATTTTATCTACTGTTTCTTCCTCTGTTTCAGAAGATATTACAATGCCTAAGATCTCTTCTGAAGAGATTTCAGTTCCATCAGTTGTAATCATATCGTCGATCACAATTTCTGATTCTTCTCCGGCTTTAATAGCATCTTCAGTAATTGAAGACCAGTATTGTTCAAATGTCTTTAGATTTTTCATAGTCTATTTATCTGTGTGTTACATTCCTCCGCCCATCATTGCCATTGGGTCTGGATCATCTTCACCAGCTTCTTTAGCTTCTTTACGAGCTTTATATGCATCGTTAGCTGCTTTATCGTCTGGAGTTAGTTTTAAGTATCTGTCAACTAAGAAGTCCATATCGAAGTAGTGTTCTTCTTCCATCGTTGCAGGATCAGTAAGAACTAGGTTATCTTTCAATGAACCGATGAAGTCAATTCTACGTTCCATGATTTCCATGTTCTTCAGTTCAGCAAACATGTTCTCTTCATTAAATCTTAGAGCGATTTGAGTTCTAAATGCAGCATCATCTGCAAACTCTGGGAATTTAATAGACAACTGGATGAACAGTGGCTTTACAAGAACTTCTTGGAAAGCTGATCTCAAACGTCTAACAAATTTAGAGAACTTGATTTCGTCTCTAATCATACCGTCAGCCGCAAGGTTGAATTCACCACCGCCATCTTCATACATGAAACGGTTGAATGGAATCTTAGATACATGCTTCAACTTATCAGAGAAGTACTTAAGAGCTTCCGTATCTGATAGATCTGGACCATCACCTCCTAGGGTTTCAATCTCTGGTGATTCACCTTCTTTTGAAGGCAACCAATATTCTTTGTTGAACTGCATCATTGGCTTACCGTCGGTTGTCAGTGTACCTGATTCCCAATCAAAGTCAACGACTTCTTTATAGTTATTCATCAATTGTGCTAGAGATTGCTTAGCACGTGTTTTTGATTTACCACCCATTGGAATCACAAACTTCATTCTGAATGAAGCGTTAGTCACTGCCCAAATAACTCGGGTGTGTTCCATGATTCTCATTAGGTTAAATGCTCTAACCAATCTTTCTACATAAGAAACTCTTGATGCAGTTGTAATTGAAGAGTATGAGATGTAAATGATCTGTGCATCATAAAGAACTCTTTCCTTAATAGGATCATCCTTATATTGAATCCAAACCTTTTTACCGTCTTCTTTATTATAACCTGGCATTAGGGTTACAGGATCTAGTTCTTTAAAACCAATGATCTGCTTTTGGTCAGGTGAATAAATGATTTCAAACGCTAGGTAACCATCAATCAGGAACTTTCTAAAATAGTACCATGCAGATTGATCTTGGTTAAAACCAAAGTATTGATAGATTTCTCTAAATGCTCTCTTAAAATAAGCATCTACTTCATCTGACACATCAAATCCGATGATGTCAGGATAACAGAAAAAGTTCTTTTCATCATAGACAACTGTCTCATCACAAAGAATGTCAAGAATGTCTTCAATTTCATCATGAAGTGAGAATCTTCTAAGCTCATCTCTTTTAGCAGGATAGTTTTTATCGAAGAAAGGAATTTGCTTTCTCATGTTGGTGTCGGTCATCGACAACGCTGCAAACGCAGCATAGATGTCATCATTGTCAACACCCATTGGGTTGATCTGACCGTAACCGAATTGCGCTTCCATTGGTCCGATTGCTTGAGATTGGCGCAATACCAAATCATCATAATACATACCAAACGACGAAAGTCGCTTCAGACCATCACTAAGAGTGAATGGTCTTCTGCCCGTCGATAGGGGACCGTTTCTATTTTCTACAAAACCTGCCATGTGTTAAAAACTAGTTTCTCGTTATATATTCTTCATTTTTTGTTGTAATCTCTGAACTGTCTCTGAATGCTAGCTAATGAAGCTCCTTCTAGTTCTATGAAATCGCACAACGCAATTAGGTGCCAGTTCTCATAACTAACAACCGCCTGCTTTCTTTTCAACATCGGGATGTACTGCCTAACAGCAAATCCAAACCCGTATCTGTCTAAATAACTTTTTGCACCTGCATAAGTCATTTGTAATCGACCCTGAGCATTGGCATCATCCTTTGCTCTTGTCGTTAGTGTCTTAATAGAACCACTGAGACGCGTGTAAATATCGTCTAACAGTTTTTCTTTAATTTCAACCGGTAATAGATTTAGATTGATTCCGCAATCATTTCCTGCTACTGGATCGAGCGCTAACACAACGGGATTTCTATCCCACCATGCAAGATATTGTTCTGTTTTCGGGTTATCATACCTGAAAACATATATTTTACCGGGAATAAAGGGTAAAGTTTTCGCTTTAGCAACACTTTTATCTCTAAAAGAGTTTAAAGCTTTGTTATACCATGCCTCGGCCGCCTTTCGAGCAGCCGTCTTACCTCCATTATCCTTAGAATACTTTGCTATTTTAGATTTGATTTCTCCCATCACTTAAGCGAGTTTTCTGTCATAATAACAAACCTACAACCTCGGTCTTCAGCATACTTTTTAGCTGAAATATATTTATCACGATTCGTAACGTACTGTTCGGCTAAGAATTTATAACCATCAATTGCCTTTTTCGAATTCGTCTTCGGCGGTTCAGGCTTAGTGATTTGAGCTTCGGGTTTGATTTCAACAATCAATTGCTCTTGGGAACCATCTTCCTTTAGGATCTTAATGTAAAAATCGGGGTGGTAGGTTCTTTCTTTTTTGTAAAGAGTTGACCAATACTTGATTTCAATCGGTTCACTAGACCACATTAGAACTCTTTCATTGGTGTCGCACCAAATCATGAACTTACGTTCCCATGAACTTCTGAAAATAACGGGCTGTGGACCCACATACTTTTCTAAGTTGTGAGGCTTATAGTAACCTTGGATGAATCCAGATTTCTTAGTAGGTTTAACCCGTTTAATTGACATTAAATTGTGTAAATTCCACCTTCTCCATCTTCGGTTCTATAACCTGCACGATCGATTGAAAGTGTGCCCTTATACTTTTGTGGATGAATCTTATTCCAACCCTTTGCATAACCTCGCTTTGCAATCTCTGTAAAATATGCAAATGCATTAGGGTATTGTGGATTGAAGTTTCTCCAATACTTCAACATATCTAATAGCGCAAACTGAAGACAGTCCTCTCGATCTTCATCGTAGACGTATTTCATTTTACGAATGGCTCGATCCGCCAAAAGCATCAGCATTTTTTCAGCATCAGAAGTTAATTTGTCCTGATCTTTTGACTTAACGATCTCGTTGTAAAGATCTTTGTTATTAAGATAATTTCTAGCCACTGTTGTGTTGTGTATTATTTGATACCTTTTATACACCTAAAAGGCCAGAAAGTTTATTCCTGGCCTTTTCGTGTAGGGTTAAAGTAAATTAAAGTGCAGATTTGACTTCGGCAATATCAGCCTCAATCTTCTTGATCTCACCTTCAATCAGAGCATCAGCTGCTTTGATTTCATCGATAGATCTGTCTGCGTCAGCTAGAAGATTTCTCTGATCCTTTAAGAAGTGAATCATTTCTTCTAGATTTTCGATCTTCTTAAGAGTTACAACTCTATCAGCTGCTTCACCTTCTAATAGATTAGATAGGAACATTGAAGCGTCAAGACCAGTCTTTTCAGTTACGTACTCAATCGCTGTATTTGCAGTGTTAACTCTTGTGAACTTCTGCATTCTTGTAGATTTGTTGAACGTAGATGTGTAAACGTTTTCTTCTAGTTTGAATAGATCTACAACGTTATTAGCATTTTCAAATGTCTGAACGAAATCTAGAGCGATGTACTTATCAACGTTAGAAGCTGCTTCAACGAATAGCTCAGCGGTCTCTTTATGTTCGTATCTAATGACACCTGCTGCCAAAACGTGATTAACGAAAGATTCAGATAAAATCTCGCTATTACCCAAGAAGAACTTACCTTCTTCGATCGAGTATCTCATTCTGTTAACTCCATGAAACCATCTGATTTCATTGTTTTCAAATCTGAATGCTGAAAGAGCTTCAACAAGTCTTGTAAATTCTGAAGGGATTTGACCTTCTGCTTCTGAGATCTCGTTAGTTTCAGTGTTAACTACATAAGGTAGGTTTCTTACTGCAACTAGAACTTGATTCTCGCTTAGTTGGAAAAATGGTGAAATAATCATCTTTGAGTGATTTATTTTAATCTTTAACTATATATCAGTTAATCTACGATGCCCGGGGGATTGGATGCATTAGTTCTATCGAACTTGTCGGGTGTAGTTTCAGTGGTGTAAGAATGAATTTCAAACATTCTGTTACCAATGTGCATTTCGGTTTCAAATTCAAACGATGGAATGAATGAACTAACTTCAACTGAGAAAGTAATTTTGTAACCTTCTTTAGAGTCAAATGTAAATTCAATTGGTCTCTCGGTTGTGTAGTCCTCTGGCATTGCATAGTATGAAGAGATTCTATATGTACCTTCATCTAAGTGGCCAACCTCGACGTTAAAGTAGTTTGACTTATACAACCTTTTAATGATCATCTCAGTGATCTTAAAGTTATCTAGTTGTGAGGAAGTAATAATCTCAATATCAAATGAAAGATTGACCGGAATCATCTCAAACTCCGCTGTGTAACCTTCCATAGCACCTTGATCGTTCATCTTAGCGTATTCACCTCTGGTTCTCTTGTTAACCAGTTTAGAAGAATCAATTGACATTGAAGTTAGGTTTGCAACACCTCTTGGAACAATGTCATAATTGCCATCCGCTCTAACATCTCCTGGAGCACAGTTCAAACCGTCCTTGGTTAAGAACAGAAACTGATCCTTTAAAAAGTCTTCATCTCCAGAAATAGAGTAATAGAATGGCACGTCAACCTCAACTCGAGTATCTGCATCCATCTGACGATAGAAGTAAACTTTGTTGTTAAGGTCTGCAAGAAGTCCGATGATCAAGTGTCTAATAACACTGTCATCCTTGTTGTACTTTACGTTGTATGTTGCCATACACTATATATCTTATTCGATGGACTCTATCTCGAACTTCGAGAACCCGTTATCACGATAGATCTGTAACTTTTTGTCAAAGATTTCGTGAGGTAGAACGGTGTGATTGATAACAAAGGTGTTGATCTGGTTTTCTTTGATCACCTGTGATAGAATCTTCAAGATGTTGTAAACACCGTCCTGGTCAACAGAACTCAACAATTCGTCAAGGAATAGAAGGTTCAATTGTGGGAATCTGAGTTTTAGGATCTTGATGATGGCGATGATGATAATGAAATCCGCCTTCTTACGTTCACCAGTTGATAGGGTCATTGGGTTAACCTCTTCACCGTGGTTGGTAATGATACAATCAAACTTGTCATTGAATCGAATGTGGAACGGAAGGTGCATCGTGTTCGCCATCGCAGCGATGTTGGTGTTCAATCCAGGTAAGATAGTCTTAACCGCTAGATTCTTCACACCATCTTCACCTAGGATTGATTCAATCAACTCTAAGAACTGATAATCATTAGAGTGTTTAGACTTATCCTGACTCTTCTGAACCTCTTGGTCTTCAAACTCACGAATTAGGGAGTTCAAGGATTCAAATTGTTCTGATGCTCCAACCGTTTCTTTGATCTTAATCAACTCATTCTTGATTGAACGAATGTTGGTATTCAGGGTTGAAACCTTATCTAAGACCGCACGTTCTTTAACACGAGTATCATTAATCTTTTGTTTGATTAATTGAACCTCTTGTTCCGCCTTTTGAAGTTGTTCTGGAGTTTCATTAACTCGGTCTTTGTACTCCTTTTTCTTGTGAACGTGAAATTCAGAATCTAAAGGTGCTTCACAAGTTGGACAGGTGTTGTTCTCGTATAGGGACAGTTTTCTCTTCGCAGATTCAAGTTCGTACTTTAGTTTGGTGTAACTTGAGGTCTTGGTTTCAAGATCAGTTTCAAACGTGCCAATCTTGTCAGTGATCTGATCTCTCGCCTCTTCGAGTTTCTTACGATTGTCATCAAACTTTACCAGTTGTGACTTTAATTTTTCAATCTGACCCTTGGACTTTTCATCACTCTCCGCCTGTAATTGATTCAACTTCATTTTAACCTGAACGATTGATTCTTCAATCTGTCGCAGTTCAGTGTCATACGAATCAATATCCGTCTTTAGGTTCTTACGTTCCTCCTTAACGGTTCGTTGCATGTCGTTCAGGATTGAGAACCCAAACATACGGTCAATGATCTGTTTCTTGTCCATTGGGGACATGGTCAAGAAGGATTTAAAGTCGTTGATTGATAGGATAATAATGTTCTTGAATACGTGATATGGAATTCCATACACCTCTTCTTCAAGATACTCTTGAACTGATCTCTTACCCGCTTTGTCAAACTCAACTCCATTAACTAGGACTGAGAATCTAGAGGGCGCAAGACCACGTTCAATCTCAATGTCCATCGTACCACACTGAAGTTTGATACGAACCCATAATTCACGGTTAATACGGTTTGGAAGGTCTGACATTCGAACACCTTCAACCTTACCATATAGTGCAAAGATGATTGCATTCGCAATGGTGGTCTTACCGTCACCGTTTTTACCCAGGGTCAAATACAACTCCGCCTTGTCGTCAGAGAATTCAATCTTTTGAACCTTGTTTCCGTAAGATGCGATGTTCTTAAACTCTATCGACTTAATCTTCATCCTTCTTCAGTGTTTACCTCGTAGTTATAGACACATCTGTCATGTAGATCTTTTAGAGTCTGATGTATCTTTTGTTTCATTTCATCGTCATGAGGTAACCCATCTACGTAGGTTCTGAATAGGTGTTGGATGTTATAATTTTTGTACTGTCCTTCAATCTCATCCATATCATACAGATCCTTGTCGATGATGTCTTGTTCCTGATAGATGTTGGGTTCGATTCGTCGAGCGGACTTTTGAATCTTCTGAATTAGGGTGCCAAGGGATGCAGTCTGTGCAATCGAACTTGGAATGTACAGATCAACAAAGTTATTGTCAATGTGTTTCTTAAAGTCACCTAGAGTGGTATTGTACAGTGTAGTAATGTTGTACTTTACGAACTTGGGTGAATACTTGTTCTCAAAGAAGGTTTCTTCCATTGTTGACAGGTCAACCAGGTCAAATCCTTTAGGGTTTCCAGAATCTGAACGTGTTAGTTGGTACGGAGTACCAACCATTCGGAGTTGTCCTTTCTTTTGACGGTAGTGAATGTGACCTGAATACACCGCGTCATAACGGTCAAAGTTTTGAGAGTCAGACCCGTGTTCGTTCTTAACCTTTGAATTCAATGCAACGCCACGTACTTCTGAGTGACAGAAAACGATGTTAGAGTTAGGAAACTCAGCGAGGGTTTCAGACTCATGATCAACGTCTCTTCTCCATGGCATCAGTAAGATCTTCTTGTCTAACCACTTGTATTCGATCGGGTCTTTATAAACCTGTACATTTGGAATCCACTTGATTGAATCAATTGCAGACACGTCATTAGATTTCTTGGCCCAGATGTCGTGGTTACCAACGATGACGTGTGTAGGTAGAATCGTACCCAGTCTTTCGAACAGGTTGATTGCATAGTGGAGAACCTTTAGGTTGATGGACTGACGATTGTCAAATGCATCACCAACCTGAACCAACACATCACCAGGTTGAACGTTCTTTTCAAGGGTTGGAATAAACACCTTATCGTAAAAGTCCTGTTGAATTTCCAACCACTCCTGAGAATTGGCACGAACCCCTAAGTGCATATCACCTAGGATCCACACCCTTTTAACGGGCTGTTGAAGTGTTTTCTGATCGATCATTAGAATAATCGGTTAATGTTCTTCTTCTTAAGAATTCCTGTTTTGTTGTCAAGTTCTTCAATCAAACCCTCCTTAAAGGTGTTTGATAGAGAGTTATAGAACTTGGTTGGGTGAACGTTAAAGTAATCGCATAACTCAGAAAAGATTTCAATTCTAGAGTGGTTACGTACAAGTTCCCCTTCAATGTAATCATAAACGCTATTGATGTCGTTCTTCTTCAACTTACGTGAATCTGAGAACTCGTCTAGATCGTTAAAAGTTTTGAATCGTGAAGATTCAATTAGATCGTGAATCTTTTCCTGTAGGATTCGCTGTTGAATCTTTTCTTCTTCAGGTCGATCATCAGTCCATTGTGGACTGAGGTTAAAGGTCATGGAGCCATCCAATTCGAATTCAGTTGATTCGAAGTTGTTGTCAAATATTTTATCGTGTCTTTCGCGTGACATATCTTATAGTGTATGTATGTTCGAACCGGTGATGTCCTCGGTTTCGTTTAGTCTCATCATATTGTAGTTGATTATCAATCTACATTTTGTACCCTTACCTTCACCATCTCTGATCTTTAGGATTTTCAACCAGTACTCAAAGTTCGCTCGCATCAAATCATCTTGAATAATACCCAACATTACATCTGCGGTGTGTGATAGACCTGCAGATTCCGCAACGTCAGACATTGAGATGTCAGATGCATTATATCCTGAACGTGTGATCTGTGTCGCTGTAACGATTAGCCAATTGTTACGAACTCCCATTGCACGAAGATCTTCAGCGATCTGTTTGATTTTCAGATAGGTGTTCTCCGAGTTTGGATTTCTGTAATTTGAAAGAATGTTAATGTAGTCAATTACGATTACATTTAGTTTTACTTTCTTTTCTTCTTCAACTTGTTTGAGGTACGATTCAATATCAAGGACCGTCGCTTGTGAAGTTGGAAACTGTTTAACGAATAGATTTCCAGGAGGAGTTAAACCATTACCAACAGTTTCCAATCTACGTTGAATGTAGTCCTTATTCTTTGACTTTTCCTGGTACTCGTTGATTGGAATTGATAGAAGGTTTGAACCAATACGTTTTACAAACTTATGGTCCGCCATTTCTGCCGTAATGACCGCTGTGTTGTGACCCATTTTAACAGCGGTTGCAGCATCATTCGCTAGAAAGATTGACTTACCGATGTTTTGTTCACCAACGTAAACAATTAGGTTACCACCTCTATCATATCCACCGCCAAGAAGACGGTCAATAAAGTTGTAACCCGAACTTACCTTTTCAGTTTCTTTTTGATCGTGGGCATTAGGGTCAAAGAAGTCTAGACCCAGGTTAGAATCAAAGTTAATTGAGTTACGGTCATTGATTAGACCTTTAAACTTATTGACTAAAGCATCAACGTTTTCAGGTGTAACTGTCGTGGTCTTAATGAACTCAATTGAATCTGCGAGAGATTCATTGAAGTTGCGCCATTTAATCCAAGACTCTGCGGTTGAGGTCAACCATTCGTCATCGTATTCATGTAGATTGACATCATAGATGAGGTCAATCATTTCATCACTTACCTTTTCTTTTTGCTTTGAACTCTTAACGAGTAGCTTCATCTGATCCTTAGAAGGTGTCTCGTGAAACCGCTCATAGAACTTGTGAGCTAATTTAGATAGGTGATCAATCTCTTCAGAAGTGTAGAAACCACCCTTGATGGTATCTAAATACTTTACCCTCTGTAGAGATAGCTTAAAGAATATCTTTTCAAAATCTTGACCGAACTGCATTATTGAGTATGTTTTAGGCTTCTATACGAAATTGACCAACTTGTTTACTATATGGTTCATTTTCCCATAGATTAATTGCAATTGCATGTCGAGTTCCACTCGTTACGGGTCTAACTTCATGAACATAATTGCCAGCTCCAAAGATAATTAATCGATTAGGTTTAGCCTTTACAATCTCAGGTGGAGAGTTCACTCCGTCTGTGTAAATTGCTAATTCTCCACCTTCAAATTCTTGACCTGCTGGATAATATACTGTTCCTATTAATGGAATCACAATAGAGCCGGTTTTTTCAAACCAAGCTTCATCTTTATCATAATGATTTCCAAGAATATTTTTGAATCCTTTTTCTGGATTAGCAGTTTGAATTCCAGTCCAATATTCAAATCCGCTGATATTAAAGCTCTCATTGATTGGACAATTATGTCCCCAGATATATTCAATCAATCTTTTCTTAATTGTATTAGCTGATGAATCCCACCATCCTCCCCAGTAATAATAAACACCGGGATCAGCAAAAAAAGTTTGATCAGCTGCAATATCGCTAAGCAACATTTCATCTTTTACGAAGTTATCAATTACTACAATCATTCGAATGGATTTATTATAATTTTGTAGGCTTCTTTGCCCGGTTGATCTTTAGTCTGTTCTAAATAACCTTCTTCTAATAGTTTATTTAGAGATGCATCGATCACTTCTGGTGAAAAGTCTTTGAAGTGATATTGGACTACAGCATGTTTGGTAAAACTATCCTTATAACGATCTGGATTACGATAGGCCAGATTGATATAGAAATGTAAGATGTCAAAAGGATCTGGATAACTTTCCAGATCCTTTTCAATCCCTAGGATAAATTTAATTGGGAGACGATCTTCGTTAATCGTTAGCAACATCTTCTAAGATCTCATCAATGTTTATATCTTCGATCTCTTCCATATTGTAGTTGAAGATCGGTTGAATGTGTGCATCGATTCTCTTTAGAACCTCAGTTGTGAATATCTTATCAGTGAAGAAGTCTTTGTTATCGACTGCTTCGTCAAGGTGTTCACAAACCCAAGTGCGTGCAGTTTTCTTTAAGATCTTCTCACCGGTCTTAGGATCGATAGTTCCTCGATCGACACCACAAATATCCCATGATACGTAGTTTTCAAGACCAACGTAACGGTTCATGCCTTTAGAGAAGTGTAAGTGAAACTTGATCTTTGAAGGTTTAGCGAAACGGTTCTTGTTAGGTGACGCAGTAACGATAATACCTGCTTTCTGATCTCCTTCTTTCAATTGTGCCTTGTTCAAGAATAAAACGATTGACGCTGCATATTCAGGACCTGTACCTCCACCTGCAATTTGAGTTGGGATAAAGGATTGTGATTGATATGTGTGGTTGGTGAACAAGAAAGGAATCTTTAGATCTGCCATCGGAGTCATGATAATTCTAAAGATTGACTTTAGAACCTTTGAACGTGTCATATCTGACTTATCAGATCCCGATGCAGCATCGTCAATTTCCTTTGCGGTTGCAAGGTTACCAGCAGAATCAAGAATAATTAGGATCTTAGGCAATTCTGCGCCTGATGCTTTTGCATCTTGCATTTTCTTGGTGATGCGGGTGACTGAAGTACGGAAATCTTGAACCGTATTAACGGGTTGATAGTTAACTTTGTTTGTATCAATGCCAAACTTCTTCATTTGATCTCGATCCACCGCAGCTTCAGAATCATAATAGATGATACTGTAACCCATGTCAATTGCCCTCTTCACCGTGTTCAACATCAAATATGTCTTACCCGTTCCTGAAGGACCAGCAACCGAACATGCTCTATTATTTGGCCATCCGCCAAACACAGACCCTGAGATACATGCGTTCAGGTTATAGTTACCAGTGTCGATCCACTCTGTAACTTCACTAAAAGAAGAGTGTTCCATGATAGAACCTAACGGATTGATGTCCTTCAACTCTGCGTTAAGATCTTCAAATGTGAATTCAGTTAATTTCTTCGCCATTGTTTTCTAGGGTTTGTTGTTCTTTTTCTCGAAGAGCTTGAAGCTCTGTTAATAGTTTACCTGTCTCGATTTCAATCTTTGACATGTTATCTTGTAGACGATTCAACTCACGGTAAATGAAATCATATCGTTCAACGAAGAATATTTCGTTTTGTGATAGACCTTCAAGGTCTCTGGGTCTGAGTGCCATATTCTTAGTAAGCTGGACTGTTTTGTTGGATGTAATCCCATACTAGTTTACGAACAGCTGCTCCAAATTCCATGTCGTTTGGATTTTCAGTGTGAAGTTCAACTAATTGGGTCATGAGTTTATTATATTCCATGATTGGTGTATTTTAATTTATACTACGTGAATGTGTTTTGTTTAGAACAAAGAAGTTGAGTAAATTAGATTACGATTAATGGACTGTAATCCAACTGACGTTAACAATCGATTCAAGGGGTCAATGATCGATTTTTCAAACTGTGTTTCGTAATCGACCTGTGGTGCAAATTCATAAGGATGATCTCCTGGCAGATATGCAAATACGTCTGAAATTCCACCTGGATCAATTGCGTGATAGATCTTCAACTTCTCACCATTACCAATCAGTCGATACTTTGATTTGAATTTTTGGTTGTTGTTCAACAAGAAGTTGTAATATCCTGCAGCCTTTACGTTGGGCGGACACTTTAGACCAAACTGAAATTCAATATGATCATCTACAATATATCTTTCAATGTTATTTGTTCTCTTATTGAACGCAATTTCATCGAGCTTGGCCATCTTGAACTGCTTCTTGGCTTCGCTTAAGAATGATGTAAGTTTTTGAAGGGTGTCTGCTGTAGGGCCAGCCTCTTCATTAAACATAATCTTAAGGGCCTCTGTTAATTTAGCCCTAGCAAACGTAGGAGTAGAGGATTGAATGGTATCAAACCCAATGGTCTTTACTTTACTCAGTGGCTTATGGCGTTCAGTCGTAGGAATCTTATCATCCCATGCAATATCCTGAATGTACTTTTTCTTACTCATCCAAATGCCAGAGTAGGCCACTGTTTCTAGCTCAAAAACTAAGAAGTTATCGGTGTTGGCTGCTACTGCATACTTTTCCATTGCTTTAACAATATACTCTTTAATTCTAAGATTGTATACTGCTAGAATGAATGTATCAATGGTCATCGGTTCTCCTGTCCATTCACATGTTTTATACATCTCATCGAACTGTACGTAGCACGAATCAGTGTCAATGTAAATTACAGATGGGCGGTGGCATTGCCCTTTAACTGTTACACCAATGTGTTCGTGTAACTTAGTGTCTTTATGCCAAAAATCGTGAAAGTACTTATTTAATACTTGTTCAGAATACAGGATAGCATTTTGACCCTGTAAGGTAATTGATTCGGCAATATCTAGATTAAAGAAGTGAAACCACTTATTACCAAATGCACCATAAACTGAGTTTAGCGTTACCTTAACCGCTTGCTCATAAGCCGTAAACTTGGCGGACTCTTTTTGATAATAGTCCACCAAGCTTTGTAGCTCGTCTTTTCCTAGTCGATCTAGGGAAGTATTCTTTAGTTCTTCTAAAGTCATTATTCAGCCGTTTGACAAGTAGCAATCGTCAACAATGTGTTAGAGTCATTAGACTTCATAACAACCTTATTTGCTGATACGTAAACTGCGTACTCTTCACGGTCTAGAAGATTCAAATACTTTTTGTAAAGGGTTGCAGAAGCTGATTGACCATTGTACTCTGAACCTGCTTGATAGTTATAAGTCTTACCTTTAACTCGAACACCTTCGCCATTCGCTTTAATTTCAAACGTTTCATCTTTATCAAGATTAAACAGTGACTTGATTTTACCAAGCGTGAAAGTGTCGAGCGTAAAATCAAATGCCGACCCTTCACGTGAAAAGATGCCTTCAATTTGAGAATCTGTAAGATCTTTGAAACCAAGAGAAGGTTCAGAACAAACTAGTGTGATTTCAAGTTCATTATTGAAAATCTTCATTGTAGATGATACATAGTCTTCTTCGTTCTCGATCAATTCGATCTCTGCTGAGATTTGATCTGAACCAAACATCTTAATTGCTTCAAGAACTTTGTTAGCGTCAAAGAAAGCAACTTTGATTTCCTTACCTTCAGGAAGATCACCATCAACAGTGAACAACTCTGAAATTGGTTGTGAATGCATTTTAACTGCATCACGTTGTGGTAGATAAACCGCAGATTGAATGTTACCGTTACGCAACTTGAAGTACAGGAATGAATCGATTGACTTCAGGCGATTAACGAACTCTACGAATTGGTTCTGATCTACGCGATTGATTTGAATTTTCATGCTTAATTATTTTCGTTTAGTTATTGTATAGTAGAATTGGTAATTTGTTTCACATAAAAAAACCCGCTCAAAGCGGGTTCTTAAATAATGCTATCCATCACAACTTAAGCAGTCAATCATTGCTCGTTGAGCAATATCTCCTCTTAGCACTGATTCTGTTCGCATGTAGTATAATGTCTTAACGCCTTGCTTATATGCCTCTAGGTGAACTTGATTGATGTACTTGGGTTCAGCCTCGTTAGGGAAGGCAAGGTTAAGTGAAACAGCTTGGTCAATGTATTGTTGACGAATACCAGCTTGACGAACTAATTCCATTTGATTGATTTCCTTAAAGGTCAAAAATACATCTTTGAATGGAACCCACTTGTCTTTCTCAATTTCAGAAAGTTTATCATATTCCTTTTGATTGATGTATGTGAATTTCTCACCTTCTTTGGCGTACCACTTGTCAAGAGATTCTACTCCTTGAACTGATCCACCATCTATCAAAATTTGATCCCAAACTTCTTTAGAGTTTAGTTTGATCATGCTTAGTGCTGTGTCAAGGGTTGGGTTCTTGCGAATGAATGTACCTTTTGCAGTTTGCTCGGTGAAAACGTTGGCAGCCCATGGCTCAATACCCGCTGATACGTTTCCTGACAGTTTTGAATTTGAAACCGTTGGGGCAATGGCACGAAGGTGTGTATTTCTCATACCCGTTCCAACACACCACAATGGCTCGCCATACACTTTTGCCATGTCTCGTGAAGCTCGCTCCGATTCAATCTTAATTTGAGAGAAGATCTTACGTGTTTCAAATTGGGCGCCCATTGCGTCAAATGCAATACCTCTTTCTTGTAGATATGTATGCCATCCAAGAACTCCAAGACCCAGTGCTCGACCTTTTTCAGCTGAACGAACAGAGTTCTCGAAGCCACGCATGTATTTTGCACGAGTGATGAATTCTTCTAGGACGCCGTCTAGGAACCATGTTGCAGTGTAAACCAGATCAGTGTCCTTCCACTCGTCGTATTTTGCAAGGTTGATTGAAGACAAACAACAAACGAATGAGTGGTTCTCGTCAGTATGAAGAGTGATCTCAGAACAAATGTTGGTCATAAAAACCTTTAACTGATTGTTCTTGTAAGCATCTGGATTTTGACGGTTAACGTTACCTTTAAACATGATGTAAGGCTCGCCGGTCGTTCTACGCTTACGGAGAACCGCAGCCCAACGTTTACGTGCTTCCTTGTCTCCTTGTTCAAGCTTCATCATAAATGAATCTGAGACAACAACACATTGGTGCATATTTAGAGATTGACGATTAACGTCTCCTTTGGGTTCTCTAATTTCTAGCCACTCCCAAAAGTCACCGTGCTCGATATCGATATTAACTGATGCTGCACCTCGACGAACTGAACCCTGATTTGTCGCTAGGATCGATGAATCGTAGATCTTAATAAAAGGAACTACGCCATCTGACGTACCGTTCTGTGAAATGTTAGAACCTGCAGGACGAATCATATTAACTCCAATTCCAACTCCGCCACCGTGTTTTGCAAGTAGCATCATTTCGAGATTCTTGTTACCAATCTCTTGAATTGAATCGCCTACATCAATACCAAAACATGAAATTGGTAGGCCTCTTTCTGTTCCAGTGTTTGAGAAAACTGGAGTTGCTAGGTTCAACCAACCCTTCCACATGTAATCAAAGAATTTACTAGCCAAATCAGGCTTACGTAATCTCTTTGCTACAGTGGTAGCAACTCTCCAATATGCATCCTTTGGTGTTTCACCTTCTAAAAGATAACCTTTAGATACTGTTTTAACGTAAACTTCAGTGTTGGCCCATATTGGAAAGTCAACTCCAACTTCCCATCCTAGAAATTCACCATGATTAATTTCTTCCATTCTATAATTCTTATGTACTTTATACCGTTAGATTCAAATCTGTTTAAGAAAACAAATCGTCTTCATCCCAGTTTTCATCTTCACCAGCCTTTGAGTAATCTGTAGGACGTACTGCAAAGAAGTCTGTATGTGTATGTCCACCTGTTAAGTGATAGAACCAATCAAGTTCTGCGGCTGCTGATTCATCAAACTTAAAGATAGATTCATAACCAAGTTCATTTAGTTTTTCATTGGCTCTTTTCTTGATGAACTCTTTTAA
>Ga0181559_10002357_pt1:0-12500 | contig 18715 bp, 14 predicted proteins | sample 011ome_21_FD_133752 | JGI IMG/M metagenome (GOLD analysis project Ga0181559, IMG submission 133752) | Coastal salt marsh microbial communities from the Groves Creek Marsh, Skidaway Island, Georgia - 011508AT metaG (megahit assembly) | ecosystem: Environmental > Aquatic > Marine >...
CACAATTATCTTGGCGAGCACAGATAGCTAAGACGAACGCAAAAAAGGGCGGGCGATCGAACAACTAGTCCGCGACAATCAAAGCAAGTGTTTTGGGCACAGCGCTGACACCAAGAAGCAGAAAAAGGCCCCATCGTTCAAATCGTTGCACCAGAAAAAAATCGTTCACGCCTTACAAATTGCTCACCAAACCCAACCCATCCCCTTTCGCATCAAACAACGGGAATGACTACAACAAAATCGATCTAGGAAGGATTGATCAACCTGAAAGTTCGTTTTCAATTTTTGGCATTCTACCGTAAGCGTGAGCCACGATTTTTAAAGGATGCAATGTCTTGCGATCGCTGCCGTGTTCAATTTGCATCTTGCATCCACTGCATTCCGTCGTTGCAATGGAAACTCTTGCTGATCTCATCTTAGAAATCACAGGCCAGCCAATACGTAAGCTGTTACGATAATTTTTACGCTGCAATCCCCATGCTCCGGCCATCCCCGAACAGCCTGCATCAATATTTTCAACATCGATTCCGGGAATCAGCGACAACAACTTCGGAGCACAACACCGAGGGTCAAGCACTCGAAGATGGCATGGTTGATGGTATGCAATTCGGCACTCAACCTTGGAGAACCCTAAATCCAAACTTCCTGCTTCGTGCAGATCCCATAGGTACTCACACGCCTCGAACGAATTCTCAGCAACCAAGTGGGCGTCTTCGTCATCCAAAAGATTAGGATACTCGTGTTTGAGACATAATAATGCCGATGGCTCAGTAGCCAAGACTTGGTACCCTTGCCGTACAGCATCCGCAAGAAGCCTAACATTCTTCCTCGCAAACTTTCTTGCGGATCGAATATCGCCCGTATTTAGCCGAGTAATACCGCTTGAAGCCTGGGCCGTCGGTACATAAAGTCCGATCTGATTCTGCTGAAGAATCTCACCCAAGGCTCGCCCGATTTCTGGATCGAAATAATTGGCATAAAGGTCGACAAAGTAGGCGACTTTTCGATCACCTTGGGACTGCGGTCGATTCCAACGTCTAGCCGCAGCGTAGCGAAGAAACGTTCGAGAAACCACTCGCGGTAACTCACGTGCCGCTGAAATATCAAACAACCGCTCGGCAATCCAACGGGCAAATGGACTTCGCAGTAAACGATTTGAGACAGAAGGTACATTGGAAAGTACAGAAGCAATGGTATCGAGCCGTCCAATCAATGCTTCCGATAGCGGCATCCCGTTGGTTGCTACGTACTGTGCCTTGAGTTCGCTAACAACTTTTGGAATATCAACCGAAGCAGGACATTCAAGTCGACACTGGTGACACTGAAAACAGAGATCAACAATCGACTTGGCATGGTGGTCGGTTAAATCATCGACTCTGAGTTGTCCACTAAGAACACCTCGAAGCAAATTAGCCTTCGCGCGAGGCGTTGCTTCTTCCTTGACCGTTGCCCTAAACACTGGACACTGACGGTCACTTGTGGATGTGGTTCGACACCTGGCGCATCCATTACAACCACGAGTCACATCCGTGATCATCTTGCCAGCCGGCCATTGCTGCAAAACTTGCAATTGCGGCACAGCTCGCCCCGCTTGACGAGACTGCAATAACGTTTGTGGATCCGCATCCACAAGAACTCGGTCGCCCGCAACAATTTCGATGGTGGCATTTGCCGGTCGCAGATTCTCATCAGGCTTCTGAAATTCAGCGGCGAACAGCTTTCCGGGATTCAATCGCTGATTGGGATCGAACAAACGTTTGACCTGCCCCATGGCTTGCCACAGCTCTCCGTATTGACGAGGCAGCAGGTACGACCGACTCAAACCGGCGGGATGCTCGACACTTATCTCACCGCCAAATTTCCAAACCACTTCAGCTATCTGTTCGCTAAGCGGGCGCAAGCGATCTCGATCTCGTTGATCGCCAAGATTCAAAAAGGGTCGAAGGTGCAATTGGCCATGGCCAACATGGGCAAAGATGGTGGCAGTCGCCTGATTTGATTTGAGCGTCTCCTGCAATGCGGATAGAACCTCAGGAAGATGTTCTGGAGGCACACACAAATCTTCGGTAAAAGGCACCGGAACCGCATTACCTTTCACCCGATGTAATCGTGGAATAACTCGTCGAGAAAGTGACCAGTAGCGGTTTCGCTCATCCTTTTCGGTGGTGATGACACCCGCAAAAGCCCCCTCAGTCGTTCCCGAGAGTGCGTCGTGGACGACTTTCAAGCGATCATTCAACTCGGATAACGATTCGCCCTGCAACTCAATCAACAGCATCGCCTCCGCCTCTCGCGGCAATGCCGTTGCAAGCTCTGGACTCGTTTCCCGTGCAATCTGCAGCAAACGTCGATCCATCAAATCACAGGCCACTGGACCGTACCGGACGGCCTTGACGCCTGAACGAGCAGCGGAATCGAGACGGTGAAAGAAAAGTAAAATCACACCCCGATGGCTCGGTATCGATTCCGTTTTCAGTTTTGCATCCACGATGATGCCAAGTGTTCCCTGAGTTCCCGCCATAAATTTCGCGAGATCAACTTTTCCCTCGGGATCAAAGATTCCATCAAATCGATAACCACCTCGTGACTGCGGCGCACGACGTCTCGCCTGAATCAATGTTTCAAATTGATGATTAATTTCGGTCAGTCCGCGTGCCAACCTACCCGCAGTCCCCTCTTCATCAACACGATGCTGTGATAACTCAACCAACTCTCCATCCACCGTCACCACCGTAATCGATTCGACAGTATCCCGGGCCGAACCACTGCGCAAGTAATGGCTACCTGACGCATTCGTAGAGAGAACACCGCCAATGGTGGTCACACTTCTTGTTACCGGGTCGGGACCGTACCACCGTCCCCGAGAGCGAAGTGTGCGATTGAGTACGGAAAGAGAGGCACCGCTCTGCACCTTGACGCTATGATCCCCAACGTTGGATTCAATCCGTCTCATGGATTGAGAAAAATCAATGACCAGGCCTCGCCCCAACGACTCGCCAGAAACCCCCGTCCCCGCACCGCGCGGATGCACCGAGATTTCATGTTCGGCAGCGTACTGAACCGACGCAACGACATCCTGAACGGAGCGAGGACGCACCACACCGATGGGCTGAATCTGATAGATGCTCGCATCGGATGCGTAAAGCTGGGTCATCACAGGATCACAATAGACCTCACCTGAAATGATGCCCCTCAAATCATCTTGAATGCGTTGTCTCTCGATATCCATCCAGTTGTTCCAGTGTGACAACCTTCTTGTGTCAAATACAATCCAATGAAGATGCAGCGCTCAACGTCATGACTTACCCTGGATTGAACGCCAACCATAACGTTTCTACGTTTGACCGTCGTCGACAATTACCTGCGGTATGCCAATTTTAGCCATCTAGCTGAATTATCGCACCTCAACGACTCTCCCGACACCCAATGCGTAAGAAACGGAGACAAGCCCAGCGAGCACGCAGAAACAGATTCAAGATGGTTACGAGCGGTTCGTTTAGTGACTAACCGTTTTGTTGAAAGATGAGTCGAACGTTCAGCAACTCGAATGTCGAATGCGTTCATTTCCGCGTGAAAGCGTGTTAGCAAGACAGTATTCCATGAGATTTCAGCTTTAATGCTGCAACTGCAACGGGGCTTAGCAAGAACAAACTCATTCGAAATTTGCTAACACCCAGTTTCGGACGCATGTGCGATTTAGCGGTGATCAAACAAGCGGATTGCTCGAGTAGCGTCAAATTCGTGGAACGATGTTCTCAACCCCTGCCGTTAGCGCCCAAGCGGAGCGATTTTCCGACAAGGCTCGCTCGTATCTATTTGAGAACGAACTAGGTGATGGTCGCGGCATCCTCAAAATTACTGAGACCTAGATGATGAGGCAATCTCGATGATCCACCAAGCTTGAGTCGGATCCGGTTCACGGGCGTAGATCGCCTGAAAACTAAGACACGCGGTTAATTAAGCCAAGCACTTCTGATCGCGACTTTGGGTCATCTCGGAAGATCCCTCGCATCGCGCTTGTCAGGCACATGCTACCCGGTTTCCGAACCCCTCGCATGGTCATGCAACTATGGGTCGATTCCACCACAACAGCAACACCGCGAGCGGACAAACGATTCTCGATTAGATCTGCAACCGTTTGCGTTAGACGCTCTTGGACCTGGGGACGTCGAGCAACTTCCTCAACAACTCGAGCAAGTTTGCTGAGACCAACAACCTTCCCACTAGGAAGATATGCGATGTGGGCTTTCCCCGTGAACGGCAGCAAGTGATGCTCACACATACTGCAAAATGAAATATCACTAACAAGAACAATTTCGTCGTAATCCTCGTCGAACACCTTCGCAAGATGACGCCCCGGATCGCTTTTGAGTCCGGCAAACATTTCGGCGTACATTCGAGCAACACGTGCGGGAGTTTCCAGTAGACCGTCGCGATCCGGATCTTCACCCACAGCCTCTAGCAAGGAACGGACGGCGGTCTCAATCCGAGCCAAATCCACCGAGTCGTTTTTCGGAGCGTTCCTGTCAACGAAAAAAACATGCTCCGATGATGACCGAGATCGATTCTCTGGCGAGATGGATGGAGCTGACTTTTCGGTGGTATTACTCACGCTTTTATCCGACGAAGCAGTGGGACGAGATGAATCCGCAATCATTTTGGTAACCAGTCAGGAGGTCTTGCGCTAGCACCCATGAATCCCGACAGGACCCACATGGTAACAGGAAAGGTGCCGAACCGACATCACGCTTGCTCGGCCCTAGTAAGGTTATAGAGCTGTCAAGGCAAGCTGAACGGCTCGACAAGCTTAAGAGTCCCTTGAAACCGCTTTCGCGGACCCACGATCGCTGCAAATACCTGACCAAGTTGCATCAAACGAGCGATGCGAAAAACTTACCACAAGGCGGTTAAATCTCCATTGATCCAAAGACGCAGGATTTAACACCGACAATTGAGGTTTCGATCTTTCGCACGCACCAAGATGAATCGCTCAATCGATCCAATGGTCCATTTTTCGTAAGCCAATACGACTATTCCCACTAAATCGATCTCTCTCATCGGCAATCAATATCCGGACTTCCATCGAAGACAAATCATCTTTTGATCTCCACGCAGCAACATACGATCGCCAACGACGATCGGAGCCGACCAGCAAGGAAACTTTAGGGCAGGTCTCTCACCATCAGGAACGGACAGGTCATAACGAGCAACCACCTCCATCTCCTTTGGATTAACCTTCATGACTTCGAATCGACCACGTTCCTCCATTACCAACAGGTGATCTCCCCAGCGTGTCACACTTGTTCGCGTTCGCCTTGGGTCCACCCATTGTGGTTCGCCAGTTGAAAACCGAATGCATCTAAAGTCGCTATCTGGTGCATTCCTTCCGCTGCATCCATATAGGTAGTCGCCGATCAACACCGGCGTTGACCAATGGGATCTCATTGATTTTTCTCGGCTACGCCTATCGTCGCTCCAGAGAACTTTGGCTGATTCTTGATCCACCTCCAACAATGCACTTCCGATCTGATAGCACTCGCTAATGAATACCTGATTACCCTTTACGACAGGCATCATCGCATTGACGCTCTCTAGGATCGAAGCACGATGATCAAATCGCCAAAGTTTTTTTCCCGTCTTGGCGTCAACAGCAATCAAACCATTTCTAGCAAGAACGATCACGGCATTCGACCCGCCGATCTGCATCGTTCTTGGACTACTGTAACTGGCAAGATCATCACCAATTTTCCATTTTTGCTCGCCCGTCTGAAGATCGAATGCCACAAGTGCTGAACCGTTCGGAACGACTCGATCCAATTGCCCTGGTGGGATATTTTGATCTTCGGGTGGACTTCCGCCAACCATCACAACCACCAATCCTTCGGTCACCAGCGGTGCAGCACTGACGCCAAAGAAATTCTGAACCACCCCGTAAGCCTGATTCGCATCCACCTGCCACAACTTTTTTCCATCTTCAACATGCCGACAGATAAGTAGCCCAGTCACACCGTAGGTAATGACCTTGTCAGCGGAAATCACGGGACTGCTGCGAGGACCAGCTTCATATCCATACAAATCCTGATACTGAATCGGCTCTGCAACCTCCCAGATTAAATCGCCGGTCACTAAGTCGAGACATCGCAGTCGCTCGTTACCCGCGGCAAAACGAGAACCACCCACCGAATCACACTGGTAAGCACGACCGCCTGCAACGGATGCGATCCCGTAGCCATCGCCGAGGTCAAGCTGCCACTGAAATTCCGGTGCGGAAGACCAAAGAATGGATTCACCGCCCGCATCGATGGAACCATCAAAGTTCTCCCCCAAGAACCGAGGCCAATCGGCGGCATGAACACTCGATGGACTGTCAGCGCCAACCTCCGCGCGGCTTAGACGCTCGCCCGAACGCCCCTGTCCCATCGCACCGGCAGCCATCCAAGAGATGCTTAACGCAGAGATACAAGAAATGATTCGCAAGATTTTCTTCATGATTTCCATTTCACCACAGACGCTACACAGACGCCTTTTTTAATAGACTTTTGGAGTTATCGATCAAGAAAGAACGCGACTTAGCAGACTCGAAGTCATCTGATCTTCGACGCTTCGATGATTCACTTATTGACGTTCAGTTGAATTGACGCTGAATACATACTATCCAATCAAACAGTTTAAAGAGTGTCAGAGCGCGGTCGCAATCGGCGTGGCTTCACGTCAGCATCCAGCCTGATCTCGCACTGTGCCGCAGTTGCCCAACCGACAGCGGATCGCGAATCCCTTTAAAAGACTCATCTTCTTGCCGCGATCGACTATCCAAAACCACAAAATATTCGTCTAACATTTGATAGAAAGTGTCATTCGAATTGCCGTAAAATTTTGCGACCCCATCGATTCTTCCCTTCATTCATAGAATTATCCAGCCCTTGCCTCACAATAAGCTGAACCATGGAACCACTTCGAGTGACCACTCGGTTGCTGATCTCTGAGAAAGAATTCCAGATATCAACCGCGAGAAGCAGTGGACCTGGGGGGCAGAATGTCAACAAGCTCAACACCAAGGCGACGCTGCGTTGGAGTCCGTCTAAGTGCGAGCAAATGCCAGCCGCTTGGAAACAAAGATTTTTAGAGAGCTATCGCACTCGAATCACCCGAGACGGTGAAATCGTCCTCCATTCTGATCGCTACAGAGATCAAAAGAAAAATATCCAGGACGTGCGTCAGCGTCTCGTGCGAATGCTGCTTGGTTGTCAGCACCCACCGAAGAAGCGAACCCCCACTGTGCCAACCAAGGGCAGCCAGCGACGACGTTTGCAAAATAAACGCGAGCACTCCGAGAAAAAAGCTCGGAGACAAGGAAAACCGGGGCTCGATTAAATCAGCCTCAAAACCAACCTGCTTTGCAGCCAAACCGCCTCACCTTCCCCTATATCTAAAACCTGCACACACGCTCCGCTCGACGGTTATCGCTCCCGCAATCAAGCTCTGCAGAATGAGCTGCGGGGGTGTGATTCCGATAGCAGGCATTGGAAGCAGGAAAATGTTTTCGATGCAGTGAATGACGGGATTGAGGCTTAACGTGTCCAAATACGATGCAAAAAATTTAAAAAGTGCGTTGAGCCCAGCCAGCACTGAGACGCGACAAAATAAAAATCCCAATGCAAAGAAAATTGCCTTATAAAAAAAGGGCAAAAACAAGCAACAATCAGGATAACCAACAGACTCTGACACATGCCCTGACGATCGACGCTCTCTCGCTTACAATCAGGAGCGGCATGGCGGTTGTCTCGCCGCTTTGCACCCCCCGTTCAGATTGCTACATCCTGAAGCTTCTTCGGAATCACATGAAAAAAGCGACGCACCTAGATGAAATGCTCTCAAAATGGTCTTTCGACCCGCAAACGCTCGGCGTGCGGCTAGCGAAAGGCAAAGACGGGCGTGATGTGCTGCAGATGCGCGTGGACATGGGAATTCTGCAATTGGAGACAACGGGGCGACCCGATGGAGAAGCCTATGAGGGTCATGAATCGGTTCTTGAGTTCCTTCAACAGACTCAATTAATCGAACCCGAACACGTTCTCACCGATCAGCAGTGCATGGATATCGATCGGGAATTCATGCAGTTTTACCACCGACGAATCAGTTGGCTTCGTCTGCAATTCTACAACCGCGCGGTCATGGATGCGGATCACACGTTGCGGTTGATGGATGTCGCGGAAACGATGAGCGAAGACGAGGAGTGGATTGGTTCGCATGAACAGTACCGGCCCTTTGTGCTGTTTCATCGAACTCAGGCCGAAGCCCTCGGACAACTCGAAGAGGCATCTGCCGAAGAAGCGATTCAAGCAATCAACTCGGGCCTGAACGCGATGAGGGCTTTCTTCGAAAAACATGAAGCGGAGGATCATTTTGATGAAGACGAGCTTGTGGTTCGCCTTGTCGATCTCCGAGAATCACTGCGAAATGAATACTCCGTTGGAAAAACGCTCAAAGAACAACTTGCAGACGCTGTAGAACGCGAACAGTATGAACTCGCCGCTCAACTACGTGATGAACTTTCGCGTCGAGACATGAAATAATCGGGACATGAAATCAGCTCGATGAAAATGTGGTGCTCCATCAAAAGCGTGATTCTGATCCGATGAGCAAATCACCTCTTCCTCTCCCGATGCTCTCGCCAGCTCCACTCGGCTCTTCTGCATGGCTTCTTTACTTGAGATGGTCTGCAGTGGTCGGCCAATTACTCACGGTTCTCGCTGCCGGACTACTCACCTCGGTTGAGCTACCTTACGCACCGCTTTTTGCCTGCGTTGTCCTAACGGCGATCACCAACTTAGCCTATGGCGCGTGGCTAAAATTCCAAACGGGCAAACAACAGAGTCAACAAAGCGAAGACAAAAACACACCGCTTGTTCAATCGAATCACTCGAGGACGAATTCCGAAAACACACCCAACCAGCCATTCCCAAGCATTAGCTCTAAAACGCAACTTGGCATTCAATCAGCAATCGAGCCTCGATCGACACCGATCGCCCTCGTGCAATCGCCCGCTTTAATGCAGCACGAGCAGACATCTCGGGTGCAGCACAGCGTTGCCTTGACCCTGATGCTTCTCGACCTGATCACCCTCACGGTCATGCTGTACTTCAGTGGCGGTGCGGGGAATCCGTTTAGTTTTTTCTATTTTGTCAACCTTGCGGTGGGCGGGGTGATGATTCGCCCGCGTGCTGCTTGGAGCCTGACAGCGGTGGCGATCCTTGGATACACGCTTCTGCTCTTTTGGTCGATGCCAGTGGAAATATTAGGTGCGAGACCATCCAGTGAACTCAATCTTCGAGTCACCGGCCTGATGCTTGCCTTTGCAACTTGCTCGAGCGTGGTGACCTACTTTGTCACACGAACGGCATCGCAGCTCAAAGACAGCGAGAGTGAACTGCGAAAAACCCAGGCAGCTCGAGCAGCAAGCCAAAGACTTCAGGGCCTAACGAGTCTAGCGGCAGGCGCGGCGCACGAACTTGCAACGCCTCTGTCCACCATCGACGTGATTGTGAGGGAATTATCAAGACACCTTGAAGGCGTTGAGAAACCAGAATCGGTCACCACGGATTTGCAACTGATGGATGCCCAACTCGAAATGTGCAAGCAGATTCTCCAACGACTGCGAACCTCGGCGGGTGATTCAATGGCCCAGAGGTGGGACAACACAACGGTGGGGGATTTAATTGACGCGACACTCGAAGGAGTTAGAGATCCACATCGGGTTGAGGTCACCGACGGCAGCGACCGAGTTGAAAACCAATCACTTTGGGTACCGCAGGAAGCTTTGGCTCAAGCAATTCGAAACCTGATCCACAACGGACTCGATGCGAGTGACGAAAATAGCAAAATTCACGTGGAAGCGAGAATTGAAAACGACTCGGTGAAAATCCTCGTGATCGACGAGGGTGAAGGAATGAGCGAAGACGTCATGGGGCGGGCCCCTGATCCTTTTTTCACCACCAAAGCTCCCGGCGCAGGAATCGGACTTGGGCTATTCCTCACGAAAAATGTGATTTCACAACTTGGTGGTGACCTCGTTTTTGACTCCACTCCCGGATCCGGCACCGCCGCGATTGTGTCGATCCCACTCCAAGGAAACAGACCGCCAACGCACACACGATAACGCCTTCCAAACGCATCCAGAAAAAGACTCAACGCGAAAACGCGGACTCAATCCATGCTTGGAACCTCGAGCGGGCAAAAGAAATAGTGAAGGCACCCAGGACAGCCACTTAACTGCAAACCTATCGGCTCAGAAAGTAGAGAAATGCTGTTGGTGATTGAGCATTTAAAAGATCGCGGCTAGGCTACTCCGTAGAGTTGAGCAACGACTTTTGATGCAGGATCAATCCCCGAGATGATGTTGCCAGGACTAACCGACTTAAGACGGCGACCCGAGTTATGATTGAGCCACATGGAGACGGAGCACCGGTTTACAACACACAGACCGTTGGTGCATCAAGTATCCTGCTGGTTGACGACACATTTGTGCTTCGGGAACGTCTTTCGGTAGCAATGCAGCAGCGAGGATTTCGCGTTGAAACGGCAGGGAATTTCGAGCAAGCGATCGAAGTTTTTCAATTGCGTCCCACCGAACTGGCTGTTCTTGACCTTCGGATGCCCGGCCAAAGCGGATTGGAATTGCTAAGAGCACTTCTAAAAATCAATCCCCAGACCAGAGTCATCATGCTGTCAGGTTTTGGCAGCATCCCAGCATCGATCGATGCCGTTCGCGCCGGAGCTGTAAACTTTCTAAGCAAGCCAGCAGACGCTGACGACATTCTTTCGGCATTCGTTCGAGGGGATTCACCGGCTGTCCCCGAGGGCGCCATTGCATTCCCCGCGCCGTCTCTCGCGAGAAACGAATGGGAACACATTCACCGGGTGTTAAGTGACTGCGGTGGAAACATATCGGAAGCTGCTCGTCGACTGGGGATTCACAGGCGAAGCCTCCAGCGAAAACTACGTAAACGCGCCCCCGAAGACCCTGCGGTTCCAGACGACGAAGGCCTAACGGAAGAAGGTTAAACAGAAACGCAACCACGCTTCCCCAACTCAAATCGCTAACAATCAAACCCAAGGGGCCACTCAGAGTAGCCTCCAGCAAAAAAGCCACTCGTGCCACGCGTTGGCTCGAAAAAAAAACGCAATGTTTTTCAAACAAGCGTTGACGACACGCCCAATGACATGACCTTACATCACCGAGAAATAATTCCTGCATGCTTCGTCGATGTACCGAGGCTCAAGGGTGATCGGGACATCATGAAATCGGCAATAGTTTTTAATTTGCATTAAAAGATCTCGGGGCTGACACATTCGCATCTCGCGTCCAGTAGGTCGATAATGCCTCTCGATCAAGTAATCAATCGCCGACTCTGAATAGGGAATTCCAACGATGCCGCACATCAACTCGAAGAGCTTTCGAAAATCCGATTCCGAGGGATTTTCGGCTTCGATTTTATACGGAATTCGCCGCAAAAAAGCGTCATCGACGATGTCTCGCGGCTCAAGATTGGTGCTAAAAATGACCAATTGATCAAAGGGCACTTGGATTTTTTTGCCACTTGATAAATTCAGAAAGTCATAGCGTTTTTCAAGAGGCACGATCCAGCGGTTGAGCAGCTCTTCGACACGCATTTTCTGCCTTCCAAAATCATCAACCACAAGTGTGCCGCAGTTGCTTTTCATCTGCAAAGGCGCTTCACTAACATGTGTCTCGCGGTTGTGCTGGACCTCTAGCATCTCCATCGTCAACTCTCCTCCAACGATGATGGTTGGTCTTCGGATTCTCACCCAACGCTTGTCGTATCCACAGCAATCAAAAAGACCACCAGAGGTTTGCGGCATCTCAAGTTGATGAGCTATCGGATCAAAAAGCCGAATCACCTCACCAGCGACCTCAACGGCTCGCGGAATCCAAATGTACCGGCCGAAAGCCTTTGTCACGCGTTCGGCAATCGAGGTTTTCCCATTACCGGGGTAGCCAAACAAAAACATTCCTCGCCCACTGGCGACTGCGGGTCCGAGTCGATCCAGCATTGCAGGATTGATCAATAGATCTTCAAACGCCGATTCTAAATCTCGCTTTTTGGGGCTGTGAACCACCATGCTTTGCAATTGCACACTCTCGACGTACTGATCCAGCGGAACCGGACACGCTTCTGCGTAGGCGCTATCTCGCAAAAATGCTCGAGACGTTTGTCGCCCGCTTTCGGTAAGAACGTAAATGTAGTCGTTCGTGTTTGTGGCCGACTTGTAAGCAACATGCTGCTCGGCCTTGAGCCGATTCAAGATGGGCTCGACCATTCGAAATGGTAGTTTCACTTGATCAGCGACGACACGTCCGGACGTTTCACCGGCGACCAGAAGATAGCGATAAACGATTGCTTCGAGCAGAGATTCATTGATCCCACAGTGGGCAATTCCATCGGGCTCAGCAGGTCGCCAAGGCTCATCCCGGCTTGATG
>Ga0181559_10002357_pt1:17500-18715 | contig 18715 bp, 14 predicted proteins | sample 011ome_21_FD_133752 | JGI IMG/M metagenome (GOLD analysis project Ga0181559, IMG submission 133752) | Coastal salt marsh microbial communities from the Groves Creek Marsh, Skidaway Island, Georgia - 011508AT metaG (megahit assembly) | ecosystem: Environmental > Aquatic > Marine >...
CTAAGATCGGCCTGAATGGTAGATATTGCATCCCTCTCGAAAAGAGTTCGTGAATTCGAACTCGTGAACCTTGAGACGGCAATTACTCGATCTGGTCGACCGTGAGATTGGTAGACGGACTTCAACATCCGTGCCAGGTGATAGCCCATTTTCCCGCCGGCACCGAGCACTAGCGTATCACCCCGAAGGTTGATCAAACGATTGATCACTTCATCGTCGGCTTGAGAAAGCACGTCATCCAAATCGGATACCGTCGTTGGACAAATTGTTGCAGATTCAAACACGGTTGACCTTGATGATTGACATGATGACCTTTGCGTTACCGATTGGGAGAATGCAGAGACAGCACCCCTGATGCGTCAGCGAACAACCAAATAATTCAAATTGAGCGATAATTCTACCCACAAAACTATCACAACGGCCCCAAATCCCCCTCTGAGACACCTTCTGGCTCAAGAAAAGGTTGCTTCCATTGACAAATCAGGAGTATCATTAAGGACTGAAAGAGCTACGTTTCCCACCCTCTCACCCTTCAAGCGGTTCGCGAAGCACGCGGACAGTCTGACGGGTCCTTCCACTTTACTATCGGCGATCACGACCATGTTGACCATTCAAGGGCAAAAGAGTCGATACTGCGATGGGATTTCTCGTCGCGGTTTTCTAAAGGTTGGCGGATTATCGTTCGGTGCTGGCGGTTTTTCGCTTGCGGATCTGCTCAGGGCCGAAGCTGCATCGGGAAAGGGTTCATCCCATAAAGCAGTCATCAATATTTTTCTTGCCGGTGGACCACCTCACCAAGACATGTGGGACATCAAGTCCGAAGCACCGAGTGAAGTACGAGGTGAGTTTCAAGCGATTAAAACCAATGTACCCGGGATCGAGATCTGTGAAGTTTTTCCAAAACTCGCAGGCATGATGGACAAAGCTGCCGTGATTCGCAGTGTTGTCGGGTGTTCGGGTGGTCATGATGCCGTTCAATGTCTTTCCGGTTGGCGACCGAACGAGCTTCAGAGCATTGGCGGACGTCCTTCAATTGGTTCAGCCGTTTCGAAATTATTTGGTCCTGTTGATCCATCGATGCCACCCAATGTGGGCCTCGCGGAAAAAACAAAGCACGTTCCGTGGTCCGATTCTGGTGCAGCAGGCTTCCTTGGTGCGGCGTACGCACCCTTCAAACCAGACGGACCTGGCATGCAAAATATGTCGTTGAACGGC
>Ga0181559_10002360_pt1 | contig 18699 bp, 12 predicted proteins | sample 011ome_21_FD_133752 | JGI IMG/M metagenome (GOLD analysis project Ga0181559, IMG submission 133752) | Coastal salt marsh microbial communities from the Groves Creek Marsh, Skidaway Island, Georgia - 011508AT metaG (megahit assembly) | ecosystem: Environmental > Aquatic > Marine > Intertidal...
CGGCCGATTCCGGTACTGCCCAATTCCTCACGTTTCATAATCGAAGCGATGATATCCTCACGTTCATCCGCTTGAATCTGTCCTGAATCCTGAAGCGATTGAACGAGTTCTTCGATGACTTCTTGCTTGGTTTGTGCTTTAAGATCAGCGCAAATCGAATCTGCGTTTATAAAGTCGGAAAATTTCATCTGAGCTTTATTCCTTTTGGGAATGATCGTTGTGTGTTTCGCGCATCACCGCTGGTCCTCAGAACAGCCCGTGAGACAAACGGCTTCGTCGGTTACCTCATAAATCTGACAATTTCTAGCCCTGGAGCGGCAGGAAGCCTGAAGGGTCGATGGCAGACATCAATGGTTCAACGATTGGTTGGTTCGCGGATGCTCTGTTAAATCCTAGGCAGCGATTCGCTGTATCGTGTTTTGTATGTGTGTAGGGGCTTACCTGTCCCTGTTTTTTATCAAGACTTCGGTCCTTGAATGTGTCACCGACACGTAAGAACGGAGACCTTTCTGGGGGAGTGTTTCAACATTCCAACGAATAGAAAAGATCACGATTCTTAAATTTGACCGAAATCAGCGATGTCACTCTGTATCCGCTAGATCCATGTGTTTATGGCCAGTCGCGCGGTGTCCGGTTTTCTTTTCCTTCAGCTTTCGAAGTTGCTGTTCCACTTTGGGAATGACCAAATCGAGAGCGGAAATAACGGTGCTTGAATCGCTCGTGGCAACACAGTCATCAGCATGTTCTGCTGACACCTGGATCTCAACCGAGGGATGATCTTGCTGCTGTAAATCAACCGTCACCTCAATCGACGTGATACGGTCGTACAATCGTCTTAGCTTCTCAGCTTTTTCAACGATCAATTCTTGATCGCCGGGTTGCAGATTTCCGTGCCGTGCTGAAACGTTGACTTGCATGATGATCCTCCATCCATTGATGAGTGCTACCAAGAAGGCGGTCTGAGTTCCTCTGAGAAGTCCAGATCCGAGTGCATCGTCGCAAATCAATCATACGCCACAAACTGATTTTGGCATAGCGATCCTTTTGGCGATCAGGCGATCCAAGGCAATTTACTGGGGTATTTTCATAGGGATATTTCGGTTTTCTTATTCGGGTCGGGTTTAGCGTCGTTTGTCGCTCCCGAAATCTCAAATTACGGAAATCTTCCTACTTTTCGATCATCCGAATGGATGTGGATTAATTTTGCAAAAAACATCATGTAACGATCAGGCTTCTGAGTTAGCTGAATCCACTAAGCTGGGGGGGCTTGGAGTGTGGCCGGCCAAAAGTGATCAACAAACCACGGTTACATGATGGACGTTCGGTCTATTTTGAGACTCAATAAGGATTCGCACTCGGTACGGTCGGCTGCGTATGGCCCCTGAAGATATGGAGGTTTTTTCGGGAAAACAGAGCAGAATTGGTTTGAAAAAAAAGGTTGAGCTCCGCTTCGTGATTGACCATCGTCGTCTGGGACAGTCTGGCTATCTTTGACGGCGTTAGGCAAATGCAGGTTGTAATCGGTACCGTTCTTTGCCGACAACACTCCCGGTAGAAGAGCGACATTGAGTGACTCAAAGATTTGGCGTCATCCGGTTTTTGCCATTCTGGGCTGCTGTGGTATCCACCGCGCGGGATGTGGAGTTAAGCAATGAACGACCGCTGACGGACTTGTTGGGTTTTCCCCCCCCGACCCCTAACGAAATAAGAGGGAGAACGCTAAACTCTTGGCAGGCGTTTTAGGAATTTGCAGCGTTCAGGTCGGTCTCAGATATCCATGAGATCGAACAACGAGTGCGTTCGAACGCTGTATTGGAACACTCCTCCCTTTCCCTCATAACCCCCACCCGCCCCTATGGCTCGTAAGGTCGTAAGCCGCAAGGCAAAAGCTGAAGAAGCAGAAGCCGCAGAAAAGCAAGCAGCCACAAAGAAAAAAGCCGCAAAAAAGGCGACCAAACGCAAAACGAAAAAGGCTGCAGCCGAAGTTCGTATGAAGCTCTATTGGGGCGTCTTCAGCCAAAATCTAAAACGTGTTGCCGTTTTTGAATTCGACCAGAAGGACGAGGCGGAAAAGCGAGCAACCGAACTCAGCAAAGGTGGTAAGTCACCTCACTTTGTCCAAAAGGTCAAAGAAGAGATCAAGCCCGAATAAATCCGGCTAAGAAGTGATCTCTGGGGAAAGCGACTTGTAACGCCTTGAGCTGGGCGGGTAACCGTGGAGACAAACCATCGCGTTATCGATTCTGAGTCGCGTTTAACAACGACTCCGTTCCATTGTCGTCTGACCAAGCGATTGATTGATGCGAATATGGCTCAATCTTTGAAGCGACCGGTATCCATGAGTGCTTATGTCGAGGTCGCCAAGAAATCGGATGTCTTCTGAACATCTTTTTTCTCGGTGGATCGAGTGCGTCCCCAGCAGACTCGAGGACGATGGGGTCAATCGGAGTTGCACGTTCGCCCTTCGGCCGGCCAAGTTCTAGTCGCCAGATTGACTTGAGGTAATTCGAGACTGGGGTGGAATCCCCGATGGCTAACTTGGGGTCCGACGAACCGTTCGTTGATGAATCGGTTTTTGAATGCTGAGATTTGACTGTAGTTCGGTATAAGAAAACACCTTCTCTCACCGCTTAATCTCTTCCCCGCAGTGAGAATAGCGTGGATCCGTTGGCTAAACTAAGAGCTACGGTCGTTTCCGCAGAGAATGGTTTTGTGGAAAGCTAAATTTAAGCAACAAATAGATACTGTAGGTTGCCACGTGCACGAATCATCACGCGATATACCTTGTTCCGATACCAGATCGGAGCATCGTTTTTTATCCGCAGTCATTCCCCTGTTTTGTCTTTTTTGGTTCAACACCTGCTTGGATGTCATCAGCGTGCATCAGACTCAAGCTGCAGATTTGTTATCGAAAAAACCGAAGGCTGATGGCGGAGCGAATGCAGTCGATGGACCGGATTGGAGATCGCTGTACGAGAAGAAACAATTTAAGAGTGGGTCCGGGAGCATCCTTCCATATCGAATTTTGTCACCGGGTCCAGTTTTGAACGATACTCGAGGGAAAGTCGATTCCGACAAACCAGTTCAAGTCAATGATTCGGCGGCCGCTTTACGTTATCCACTCGTGCTCTTCTTGCATGGGGCCGGCGAACGCGGAGATGACAACGAAAAGCAGTTGGTGCATGGTGCAGCGGAATTCGCAAAATTGTCTCGGCGGCAGAAATATCCTTGCTTTGCGGTGTTTCCGCAGTGTCCCGATGGTAAACGTTGGGTTGAGTCAGATTGGGATTTGCCCTCGGGTGATGGAGTCTTTCCGCTCACGGCATCCGAGCCGATGAGTCTCGCGCTGAGCCTTGTCGACGAGTTGGTGGAAACATTGCCAATTGATTCGACGCGAATTTATGTGACGGGTCTTTCCATGGGTGGGATGGGAACGTGGTACGCGGCGGCAAGTGAGCCAAAGCGTTTTGCTGCGATGCTAGAGGTTTGCGGTGGTGGCGATCCCAGTTGGGCCTCTCGATACGCTGGGATTCCGATTTGGGCGTTCCATGGGCAAGCTGACACCGTTGTTCCGGTCGAGCGAGGAAGGGAGATGATACGCGGCCTCTCTTCCGTGGGGCATTGGCCAGAACTCAGGTACGTTGAGTATCCAAAGGTGGGGCATAACAGTTGGTCACAAACATATTCTCGTGACGATGTTTTTGATTGGTTATTCTCGCAACGGAAACAGTAGATTTGACGACTTCATCAACGACTCGACGGGTGCCTGCTGAGTGGGAACCACAGGTCCGTATCTGGTTGTCTTGGCCCCATCAAGCGGAGACTTGGCCAGGTCACTTTGAGAATATTCCCCGGTTTTTTGTTGATTGGATTGATCGAATCCGTGAGTCGGTGCCTGTCAATATTCTTGCGGGCGACGAGGTGATCTCAGAGTGTGAGCGTCAAGTTGGTAGACGCCGAAATGTTGAGGTGATTCGAATTGAAACCAATGATTGTTGGTTTCGTGACTATGGCCCCACGTTTGTGCAGTGTTCGGAACAAGGGCGACTGATCGGGATCGATTGGAAGTACAACGCATGGGGCGGTAAGTACGCGCCGTGGGATGCTGACGATCGTGTTGCCTCACAGATCTGTAGCCACCTTGAAATGGCCTGTGTGCGAAGTGAGTTATGCCTCGAGGGAGGCGCATTGGAGGTAGACGGCGGTGGCCGTTTATTGTCAACGAGTGAATGCTTGATAACGCCAACACGCAATCCTGGTTGGACCCGTGCTCAAGTCGAGAAAGAGCTTTCTCGACAGTTGGGGGTTCATGAAATTTTGTGGGTGGATGGCGGCGGACTGCGCGGTGATGATACCGATGGCCACATTGATCAGTTAGCGAGGTTTATTGACCCTGAGAATGTTGTGGTCGCCGTGAGTGATGATCTGGACGATGAAAATCATGACGGGTTACAGGCTAACTTCTCTCTTCTGCAAGCGTGGGCGGAGCAGACCTCGCCCAAGGTCAAGGTTCATCGTTTACCCATCCCCGCGCCAAGATTCGTGGATGGAACGCGCGTGCCTGAAAGCTACTGCAACTTCTTGAGACTCGGACCCGACCGATTGCTTCTTCCATCTTTTGGTGCGAAGACGGATGATTACGCGAAGGGTCTTTTCCAAGATTTGACTCAGATCCAAGTTGAAACGATTGATTGCCGTGAGATGGTCTGGGGATTAGGTGCACTGCACTGCGGCAGTCGAGATCAACCGCAGTAATGCCCATGACTGAATTATCTCGTCTCTATGGATTGATCAAACTGCCATCGGGCCACGCTCTGGGTTGATTGGCTTTCCGACATGCAGCGGTTCTCCTGTTGGGCCTTTAGTTCTTGCCATGGCTTAATAATGCCCTGGAGAGAGCGGGGTATTCCGTCGCATGGTAGCAGCGGTTTCTGGTTTGTCGGGAATCCTTCCCTTGTAGACATACCTAGCGGCTAAATTTTCCCATCGGTGATTTTGCTGAAAAATAATCGAAACCGATTAGTCTAGAGGCGGTTGGTAATTGCAGCATGGTGGGATGTTGATAATCCCGCGTGGGCAAAAGGAGTGAAGATCATGAGTGAAAATGTATCGAAATTAACGTGCAGTTGTCCCAATGGACATCGCGTTCGTGGAGATGTGAAACTGCAAGGATCGCGGGTTCGATGTCCCAAATGTCGTATTGCTTTTGTCTTTGCATCGACGGTTAAAACCCAAGCAGAACCGGATGCCGTGAGTGATACTAGTATCATGCGTATTTTGGGTGATCCGAGCCACGTTGGTATCCCCGTAGTCAACCGAGGGATTCCAGCAACGAATAAGATTGAGCGTTTGCGAAATTGCACACGGTGCGGCGGAGCAACTCCCAAAACTTTGGCGATCTGCAACCATTGTAGTTGTTATCTCGGGATTTCCAGTGTTGATGTCGACATGCCGGTGAATCCTTCGAAGGTCTCGTCTTGATTCTTTTCGACATACACGATTGAACATTCACATGGCGTCGGTTGTTTTGCCAACTAAGGCTGATAACGTTTGCGAAACTCATCATGACAATTAGATGAGTTGGCAGTCGTAGCAACGTAATGTGTGCCAACGTCAATGTCTTTGGTCTGTCTCTTGGGTGAGTTCAAGCCAATCTGAGATCACTTCGCTCAATCAATTGGGGCGTTCTCATTGCTTTCGGAGAATCCGCCGCAGAATAATGAGGCTGGTATGAATCTAGTCGTTTCCCTTGATCTCGAGCAGTTGTGACTTCAGTTGCACGAAGATTTCAGGATGAGCCTCTGCTACATTCTTCGACTCGGTTGGATCCGTTTCAAGGTTGACAAGAATCCACGGTTCTTCGAAGGCATTTCCCTTGGGTTGTTCGCGTCCACCGCTTCCATTCCCTGCGATCAACTTCCATGGTCCTGACCGTATGGCAAACATCCCGGCGGACGAGTGACAAATCAGTGGAGGACGCTGGTGAATATGATTAGGAGACCGCAGTAGGTTTGCAAAACTATAGGAATCCTGTGCGGTTGTCTCAGGGATTTGGACCTCAAGGAAATCAGCGAGAGTTGCCATGATGTCAATCAATCCGATCACTTGGGTGATTCTAGATCCTGCATGACGCTTATTTGGCAATCTAACAAAAAAGGGAACTCGGTGTCCTGCTTCCCATATATCAGCCTTGGTCCCCCTCCAAGATCCGTTTGCCTTGTGGTTCTCGAGGTGATAGCCTTGAACCGACGAATCCATGATATGATCGGTTGAATCGGTTGGGATACGTTTCATGAATGAACCATTGTCACTTGTGACAATGAGGATGGTGTTATCGAGCTGTTTTTGTTGCTCTAGTGTTTCAATCACTCGACCAATCGTGTGGTCGACTTGTCGTATAAAGTCTCCGTAGGGTCCGAACTCGCTGGACCCGCTAAAAAGCGCATTGGGAAGAACCGGCTTGTGTGGAGCGGTTAGGGGAAAGTAGATAAAAGTCGGCGCGTCATGATTCTTCATGTCCCGGATAATCTCGAGAGTCTTATCCGTTAAGTGGTCGAGGCAATTTCGTGGTTCAAAATCAATCGCTCGCGGGCCTTGACGCGTGAAGGCGGGGAAAGGCACCGCTGACTGGTCTTCTAGCTCGTGGTTGGTTGCTAGTCCATCTTCAAAATACACGTAGGGTGGAAAATCCAGAGAGGCCGGGATAACAAGGGAGTGGTCGAAACCGACATGGCCGGGATGAAACTCGAGAGGTTGGCTCAAATCAATCTCACTGTCCACTCGTTTGAATCCAAGACCCAGGTGCCACTTCCCTATCACGTTGGTCCGGTATCCGGCTGACTTCATGAGTCGAGCGAGGGTGAACCGATCGGCATCGATTAGAGGTTCACCGTAGCCGTTAAGCACGCCACTTTTAAGAGAGGTGCGCCAGCAGTAACGTCCTGTTAGTAATCCATAGCGTGTCGGTGTGCACACCGACGAGGGGGTGTGTGCATCCGTAAAACTGAGTCCTTGTCTTGCAAGCCGATTGAAATTGGGGGTCGGAATCGAGGATGAGCTATTCAGCGGTTGAATGTCTCCGTAGCCCAAGTCATCGGCCAGAATTAAGACGACATGCGGCGATCGATTCGCAGTGTCTAATCCCGGGGCCGCTTGCTTGTCATCAGAAGATGCTTTGGATGATCGAGATTCAATCGATCCCGCCCCTGAGTTCAGCGTTGTCGGTACTTGGTTCGCCGATGTGCTAATTTCAGGTGATTGAGAAACGATTGTTTGTGCAAGCGATATTGCGGTGGTGGTGGTCACGAGTGCAGTAGTCATGATCACTCGAGTGACGTTCGCAGCGGTGAATCTAGAACGGGATGAAATATACCGAGCCTCGTGTAATTTATTCAGCATGTCGCTAGTGTGTTACTTCCGTGAATAGTGGCTGGATTAATATTTGGGAAAGATTGAAGGCGTCGGGAATCTTTCTTCTGAGATAGAGGAGCCATCGTTCAGGTATTCTTCGCGAGGAAGGTTCACCACTGGCCATGATGCTGGCCTAACACGCACCACTTTACCCGGTCGGATACCTTCGATGATCAGGTCAGTTTTGAATCGAATTTGAATGCCACTACTACCGAGTGGCGGTTCGGCATCGCTTCGGTTGACCTCAAGGATAGGTCCTCGACACGCCATGTGAGCTGGTCCATAGGCACCGTGCGTGTGTTTGAGCGTTGCTTCGACTGGGTTCATCATCGCCCCGTCCTCGACTTTAAAGTCGTCGTATAGGTCAGGGTGCATCCCGCCGAACAGAGTCGCCGTTACAATCGCTTCACCGAACTGTCCGTACTCAACTGCATCGACGTATGCTGGCATCCAGCGAGCGCGAATAAACTGTTTATGATTCTGTGATTGTTGGTTTGCTGCTCGCTGAACGGCAACCTCATCAAGCCAAATATCCGATAGATGGAAACGAGTGAAGATCCCTTCTGGTGTTGGCTTCCAAATCACATTCAGGTGAACCGACGTCGATCCGAGTTCGATCTTGGAGCCGAGTTTCCATCCTTGTTCCTCCATCCACTCTTGAACCGTGATTCTTTCGCGTCCTCTCCAGATGCGAGTCGCGGTATCAATCGTAAAATTCTCTTCATTATCCTCACTCGAGCCATCAGGTTGGTTGGAAGCGGACGCCGAGATTGATCCGTTGAATCCATTGAACTCAATCTCATTCAGTTTCCAATCGCATCCCGTTCGTTGACAGTAGCTCGATTCGTCCTCCAGCAGGAGCACATGGTTTTCGGCCGGAAAGATCCCCGCGCCGCGATTATGGTTCGCGTCCCGTTGGCGATTGTCGATTGGTAAAACTGGGACCGAAGATAGGTCAGGGTTTGGTGGGAGGAATGCGTGAACGCGAAGCACGGTACCGAGAGGAATGTCACGAAGTTCAGCCGGGGCATTGTGGTAACGCACGACCGCATAGGGTAGCAGTGCAAACGGGTGGGGATCGTTTCGGAAAAACATCCCAGAACCTTGAACGCGAATACTTCCCCTGCGGTTGGAATGATCAACAAAGATTAATTCCCCACGATAGCTGTGTGACAGATGTAGAGGAGGGAATTCGCCGGCCTGTGGGCGAAACACTTCATCTGCTTGATCGGGTGCTTGAGAATCTGATGGAGTCGCAGTTGCGGCGGTGTTGGCAAGGAATGTGGCCAACAGCAGCCCTGTAGCGACAACAGACGATTGGATCGGTAGCCTATCAAAACAATTGCGAAGCATGGCTCTCGATGCGCGAATCAAATCCGTACCTCCTTGATTAGCGGTAGGACTGACTGTGTCCTGCACGGGATACGATTGCGGGAGGCTGCGATGCCGCTCGGCAGCGTCTCTGATCTTTAGGGTCATAGTTCCACCGCCTGATTACTGTCACCAAATTGATCCACCTCGACCCCCATCTTTTGGGCCATCATCAAAAGGAGATTACTCATGTGGGCGTCGGTGTTAGCTGGGCGGCTACACAGACTGTAGTGCTTGCCCGGATCGTTTAGTTGGTAACCGTCAAAATGGCCCTGATTGAAATCGACATGGGATCCGTGGGTGAGGCCCATCTCCGTTCCTCCGGCGAGGACGATCGGAAGATTGGCGTTCCCATGACTGTGACCATAGCACATTCCACTTCCAAACAATGAGATGGTATTACCGAGTAGCGGCTTTCCATCTAGGTCAGGTGTTTCGGCGAGTCGCTCTAGGAAATATGCGTACTGCTGAATTGCAAACGTATCGTAGTTGGTCAGCTTTTCCATGTAGCCAGCGTCCCCACCGTGATGGCTTAGCTGGTGCCTTGATTCGGTGATGCCGATTTCAGGAATCGCAAAAGCGTCACCTTCACCGCCTAGGCTAAATGTTGCCACTCGGGTCACGTCGGTTTGGAAAGCCAGAACCATCAGGTCATAGACGGTGCGAAAATAGTCGCCCGCTTGTGTTTGGGGGATATCACGATTGGTTCGCCTGCGGACGTCTTCGGCAATTTCCGGCAAAGGTGTGTCAAGCCAAGCGTCGGCGCGGCGGGTTCGGATTTCGGCTTCGCGAACGGAGTTAAGGTACTGCTCGAGACGCCCTTTATCTGCTGCCCCCATTTTTTTCTCGAGTTGTTGAACCTCTTCGAGGTTATCATCCAACACACTCGCTTTTCGCCTGAGTGATCGTCGTTGGGCATCAACACCGCCCTTTGGTTCTTCAAAGAGTGATGCGAATATCTCACTGCACCGCCGCATTGCTGGCAGTTGCACACCATCGGCGGTCCAAGCGAGAGAACCCTGCGTTAAGGCGACTTCCATTGAAGGATACCTTGTGTGCTCCGCCGTCACTTGAGCCATTAGCTGATCAACGGAAATCGTGTTCCGCGCAGAGGGTCCGATTTTTCCGCCCGTCAGCCAGATGTCGATGCAGTTATGGTGGTGTCCGAGGCTGCCCGGGTGATGAAGGCCGCTGATGGGGGTAATCACATCACGGTAAGGCTGAAGCGGCGAGAGTGACCGTGAAAAATCATAGTCTTTCCCAGGTTTAGTGATTTGATAGTTCAGTGAATGGACACCATTGGCAAGATAAATAAATGCACTTCGTTTTGGGGTCTTAATATCTTCGGATGCGTGCAGCGGGATCATACACTCCAGAAGTGGCAGTGAGATACACGATCCAAGGGCGCGAAGCGTGTGTCGTCGATCGATCAGCCAAGATTGGGAGAGAAAATTCATGATGTATCACCCGGGTAAGAAATGGTTGAAGCTCTGAATGTCGTGGAGCCGAGACGCGTGGTCTGAATGCTCGATGACAGTCTTCTATTGGTCGGCTAAGCGTGAATCTGAGGAAGCGATCCTATCGATGGAAAAATAACGTAGGTTCTTGGTAGAGGAATTGGGGTTTGGATTCGAATCATTGAGTGACCCGCACCTATCGTTGCCTCAGTAAGTCGGACGTTGCTACCGCGCGAATCACGTCTTTCAAACTGTAGTTCGTTTTCTTTGCTTCTTCCAAAATCGTTTGGATCATCTCGGCGTCATCCACCGTGATTACTCGGCGAAGTGCGTAAGTGCAAAGGTGTTCGATGAACGCTTGGGCGATGAGATCGCGGTCTTCTAGCATGAGAGCTTTAAACTCTTCCGAATCATTGAATAGACGCCCATCTGGCAACTTGCCCGACGCATCAACAATCGGATCTTCGCCTCGCCCGCCGCTAACAATCTCGCGCGTTCTCCACTGGCCAACGGCATCGTATTGATCAAAAGCGAGTCCGAGTGGATCAATCGATTGATGACATGCTGCACAACTGGCATTGTTTGCATGCGATTCAATCCGTTTTCTTACAGTGATTTTTTCGCCCTCTGGTGGAACGGGCTCGATGGGGTCTACATTCGCTGGTGGTGGTGGTGGCGTGCGGTTAAAAATGGTTTCGCTTAGCCAAACACCACGGTGAACCGGTCGGTGTCGAGTACCGTCGGAGGTAAGTCCAAGTGTAGCACCCATTGTTAAAAGCCCACCTCGATGGTCTTCGGGCTTCAGGGAAACACGCTCGTAGGAGCCCGATTTCGGTTCGGGTAGTCCATAAAAATCACACAATCTGGCATTAGCGATCGTCCAGTCGGAATCGATGAATGTATCAATAGGCAGGTTCTCATTAAAAACTTCTCGGAAGTATTCAATGGGTTCACGCTTCATGCTGCTTTCTAGCCACTCATCATAGCGAGGGTAAAGTTTGCGATCGGGAGGGAACATGCCGACTCGGTGTAGTTGCATCCACTGACTGGAAAAGTCTTCGACGAAGCGGTCAATTTTGCTATCCGTTAGCATCCCATCCACGATTCGACTGAGGCCGTCACTGTCTTTGAGTGATCCCGCTGAAACCTCATCGATTAACGACTTACTTGGCATTGAGCTCCAAAGAAAGTAGGAAAGACGAGTCGCTAATTCCCAATCGGTGACCTGATCGCGATCGGAGCCATCGCCTTCGATGAGGTAGATGAACTTTCGGGAGGTGAGAATACTTTGAAGGGCCATCAAGAAAGCATCCTTCTCGGATTCTCCTGCTTCGATCTCCCTTTTGTAGGATTTGAAGTAACTTTCGACTTCCTCGGCCTGAACAGGCCTTCTCCATGCTCGACTCGCAAAATCAATCAGCTGCTGTGCAACCACATCTTCCGTGGCATCGTCGGCCGGAATGATGCCAGCTCGACTTTCTTTTTCGGCTTCGCTGACGATCGGGCCTTCCCATTCGACCCAATCAAGGAGAACTGTCGAGAAAATGCCATTGCCTTGGTCGTCGAACATTTGCGGTGCATTTGGATTCAACAGCATCGTTTCACTACTGTGGGTGAACAGGTAGCTACCCCTGCTTGCCAAAGCATTCCGAAAGGCAGCGCCCTGCCTCCGATCAATCACGTCAGTCGCGACGACACTGAAGTGTAGACTCACCGGCATCTCGAGAAAAACTTCAAATTCGAATATCTGCGGTTCGTCCTCCGAAGCGGTGATATCGAATTCGATGAGTCCTTCTACCGTTTCTTCGCTCGTTTGCTTGCCAACACTCAGGTGCGCGGGTTGTCCACCGCGTGGGCGAATTCCGCTCGCTTGCAGGCGAAGCTTATACAGTCCGCTGTATTCGGGTCCGGTTCCGCCTAGCCAATTCGGAGAGAGTGCGGTTTGGACTCTTCCCGGAAACAGTAGGTATCGCAAGGGACGTTGAATCCCAAAACGCTTCAATGCTTCGATTTGTTCCTTCCGGCCGCCATAATGCAAGTCGGTTGCGGTCTTCCGAATCGTCCTTGCGGCAATTTCCTCATCTGGGAATGCACGCCGTAGAACAATCTCCGAGGCGCGGAAGTAACGATCGATATGCGATGGAGAGAGTGATAGTTGTGATCCAATTCTGTCAAAACCGAGCCAGCGTGTGTCTTCGTTCAATTCCCCCGGCTTGGTTGGGTCATATCGAACCCCCAGCAGATCGTAGACGGTGTTCTGGTACTCCGTTCGACTTAGGCGGTAATGTGCGATTGCAGGTCTTGCCGACAATCTTGATGCTCTCCCCTCTTTGATTAAGTCACTGAGCTTGCCAACGACATCGGCGATCTCACCGATTGATGGTTGCGGCTCATCCTTTGGAGGCATTTCGCCAGAGTTGATTCGCTCGACGATCTCGGCCCATAGGTGAGCGTCGACTCCGGCTCGAAAGTCTCGCGAAAGTTGAGGAATATCAAGATCTCTCTCGGTGGATTCGCCACCATGACATCGGTTGCAGTATTCGTTCAGAAACCGTTCATAGTCTTCTGCTGCTCGACTGATCGCGATGAATGAACTAGTCAATAAGAGAGTTAGAAATAGCCGTGTCATTTCCCCTCGACATTGTCTGTTTGCTATTTTCGCGAAGTAAAAAAACAATTCATTCCAGCGGCTTTTCCAGGAAGTTGCATAAGCGCGATGAAAACTTGCACTTGGCATTGTATCCCAATTGCTCACTGATTGGGAATTTCAATCATCAAAGTGGCTCAAGGCTCGAAAGCTATCGCTACCGATACCGGTTGGACCGCTTCGGAGGAGATTCGGAGGTATTACCGAATTTGTATTGAGATCCGGGAATTTGGCGTCCATCCACTTTGAAAACAAGGATACTCCGTCGGTAGTGTCGGTTGGAATCAGTTTTTGCTCATTTAGGTCGAATGAACCGGCAAAGGTGAATCGGGCCTCCTTAAGGTTGAAATCGACAAGAATACATTGCGGATCATCATCCTCTGATTCAGGTGAGATTAAAATACATTGATCCGCTAGGTAATCGCGAGTTGCGAGAATTCGGTTCTGTAACTCTTTGCTCGTCGTCTGCAGCAAATTGACTCCATCGAATGTGTCAGGCTTTGTGATGCTAAGGTTTGAGATCGATAGAAGCGTCGGTAACCAATCGGCATGGCAGGTTGGATCTAGGATCTTTCGTGGCTGAACGTTCGGCCCCACAAGGATTGCGGGTGTCATGTTTTGGTACCGGGTGATTTTAGTCCCATGCCCAATCGTACCATCGCAAAGAAACGACTCACCATGATCGCCTGTAATTAGAACGTTGGTGTCGCTTAGATCAAGACACGACAGCAGGCGATCAAGAGAGCGGGCACTGTTTCGATACTTGTTCCAAACGGAGTCCCGGGCGTTGTGACGATAGGGGTAAATCAAACGATCGTCCGCGGCAGGTGTGAAAATTTGGTCTTCCGCGTAGCTGTGGTAGGGCGCGTGGGTGGAGTAAAGGTACGCAATCGCGAGTCGTTTCAGCCCGCCAGAACGATCTTCGAGAAATGACGTCGCGGACGCCAAGGTTTGCCTGTCGGTTTCAATTCCAGAGAACTTTCGAGAACTGAAGGTGTCGAAGTGTTGAGCATTGATAAAACCATCCATCAAAAATTCACGCCAGTCATCCTTGCTCGCAAAGAAGCCAAGTTTGTATCCAGCTTGTGAATAGAGTCGATTGAGAAGAGGACTGTAGGTGACCGGCTGCTGATACCAATAAGCGTTCAACCCATTGATCAGGCTGAAAATGCCATGCTGTGACGAGTTTCCGCCCGAGAAATGATTAGAGCAGTAGATGCCCTGAGTTGCTTGATTGTGGAGCCATGGCATTGTTGTCTCGTCGATCAATTCATTGCGGAAAGACTCAATGATGATGATTAAGATTTTAGAAGGGATTGAGTCACTGCTAATCTGTGGGCGTTTTACGCTTAGCAGCCGATGCTGGTCATTGAAATATGCGATGGTTGAGGGTACTTCCCTGATGAATGAGCCGCTTTCGAATTCAGTTTTTGTGAATGAGCTCGATGATATGGTGTTCTCGGACGCAACATGGTTAGGTGTCATATTGTTCCAAGTAACGTTGAATGGATATCTGGTGGGCGCTACTCGGAACAACGCTTTCATCGACGGCCAAGTTGTTAATAAAATGACGAGGCACAGAAGCGTCAGTGACGAAAGAAGCCTCGCGCTCAACAATTGCTCAAACCAGCCATGAAAACGTTTTGATAGATAGTGACTAAACGATCTCATAAGAAACAAATAGAGAATAAACGCCAGTAGCGTGATGCCATGTGCGTAAGCTGTGGCTGGAGAGATGTAATCAATCAACTGACCTGGCATTCTCTTCGCGATGTCGATCCCTTTCGCGCTGAGTAGTGGAATGCCCGCCCATCGGTACACTAGGCTGTTCAGCCAAATGAAGAGCAAAATGAATCCGTGCGAGATCATTAAAAAGGTTGTTGTTGAAGCCGTTGGCTTCGTGTGAATGGACTTGAAGAACAAACCTAGAAGTCCGTGGATCGCAAAAACCTGAGCAATGATAAAGGCTGTTTGTAGGTAGTTCGCGTTATCTTGCGTCTCGACAGTACTGGGGTGTATCCACGAAGTCGTGAGGATCAGGATGGTCGATAGTGCTGAAAGTCCATTGAGTGTTTGCAGTGGCGGATCAGATTTAATAGCGACACCCTTTTTTCGAAAAGCGATTTTCCGTGGATTGGACGGGCTTGGATTCTCGGAAAGTCTAATTGGGAGTTAAAACCGCTGTGATTGGGGTTTCGATGCTCACGGTCTCGTCGATGGTCGCCTGAACAATCATTGAGGATTCGATCTTTGTGGGCGTTTCGACTATTTGGATTCGAGGGACGAGTGCAACACGAATGAGGTGAGTTCTCTTTGGGGCCACAGGTAATTCGTATTCGAGTTCCCAGTCGGCCGAAGAAATCGATTGAATGGTTGCCGGGTCTCGGGACACGATGACAAGGTTAACCTGCTGTGTTTGACCAGAGGGCACGGTTCCTAGATGGATCGATCGCGGTGAGAGGCTTATTCGGTCAATCACCTCGCCCACAACCAGCAAGGGAATAGTAGTGACTTCCGGGGATTTCGTGTTGATCATGACTTGTTCGCGAAACAAACCAATGGGAGCATTCTTGTCGATCGAAACCATGATCTCGTGATTCGATTTATCTTCGTGACGAAAAGTTTCTCGGTGCGTGCAGGTCAGCCAAGGAACCTTGCTGGTGATTGATTCAATTTCGATGGAGGGTGTTCCGGCGTACATGAGTGTGGTTTTGGATTCCTGTGTCATTCCAGCGAACGCATTTTTAAATTCGACGCTTTCAGGGAAAAGTACGAGATCCTGGCGGATGAATGCTTCAAGGCGGAGGCGAACTTCATGAATGATTGGCTGGGTGATGCGTACGGTTAGGGTTGCGGTTCGACGGCCGCTGTAAGCAACCGTATCAATTGATCCTCGAATGTTTGCCTGACCACCTGGTGCAACGGATATAGATGTCGTTTCAATCCGCGTGCATCCGCAACTACTTGAGATGGAATCAATCTTGATTTGGCTTTCTAGCGGGTTGAAGACAGGAAATGAAAATTCAACTTTCGATCCTTTTGCAACTTCACCCAAGATTTGTTTTTGCACCGGGAATGCCTGCTCTTCCCAGCTAGATTCTTCGGCTCCAAGGCAGAAAGGTTGGGTCATTAAAAAGATTGTTGCGAGCCAATGTTTCATGATGAACGATTCTATGTTCCTGTCTTGGCCGTGAGAATGGTGCGTTGGTACCGCCTCCATCAGATAATATGGATACCAATGATAGAGTCTATCTGATTCGCTAACCCTTTACTGCAATAACGTCGCAATTGGAGACTGTTTTAACGACATCAAAACTGCCCCTGCTGAAGCCTTGCACAGGCTTGAAGGGACTTTGGGGGTATGATTTGTGATGGCTCCATCTGTCAGCCTGAGATAACCTGTTTGGGAAATTATATAAAACGGATACCGGCTTTTCGCGGGTATCCGTCGTTTGATTGGTTAAAAGCTTATCGTCGAGGCTAATTAGCCGCCGGCGAGGGATCTAAACACCGCAGGTCGGTTCGCAGCTAAACGTATCCTCAATGCATGCACAACCTTTTAGGAGATGTTTAAGGACGCCGCGCACTGGACGTGGCAAACATGGGGATTCGCAGCAAGGTGTTGGGCAGCAGATTTCGACTGGAATCTGTTTGCAAACAACCCTTGGAACGCATTTGACGACCGTATAGGGTTCGCAAACGGTACGGCACTTCTTGACTTGTACGATGTCGGTGTAGGACTCTTTTCGACATCGGGTTTCACAAACCGTTTTCGTGCGTGTTTCGGGTACCATTTTGCAAACTTGGTAGTTGCAGGTTTTGGTTCGAGTTTCGGGCACCATTTTGCAGACGCGATATTCACAAGTTTTCGTTCGCTGCTCGCAGACCATTTTGCAGGTTGTGTAGTTAACTTGTCGCGTCCGTTTTTCACGCACCATTTTGCAGACTTGGTAATCCTGAGTTTTGGTGCGTTGTTCGCAGACCATTTTGCAGGTTGTGTAGTTGACTTGCTTGGTCTTGGTCTCGGGGACCATCTTGCATACTTGGTATTCGTGAACCTTTTCACGAGTTTCTGGGACCATTTTACATACTTGGTACTCACAGACTTTTGTCCTGCACTCGGGTACTCGCTTGCAAACGGTGTAGGTGATGTCTCGTGAGCGACACTCCCTGCGGTATCTCTTGCAGCAAATCTCTTTGGTTTCGCAAGTCGGAACCCAAACCTTTTTGCAAATGGTTTTTGGTGGGCACTGGATGCATTCGATTCGACATCGACCCGGTTTGTAAACGCACTTTCCGCGTTTACTGTCATACTTCCAGCAACCAGGTTGGCGAACAAGTTTCCTCATGGTCGGACCGGGCACACATTCCGTTCTTGTTTCCCAGTGTCCACCCTTCACTGTAATCGTTTTGGTGTAGTGCTCGGGGACGAGAACGGTGTAATTCTCGGTTCTGACTCGCTCTTCACGAACCGTATTATAGACGGTGTAGTTAATAGTTCGCTGGCGTGTCTCGTACCTTGGAACGCAAACCGTGTACTGGATCGTTCGTTGTTTGGTTTCGTAGACGGGCTTGCAAACGGTGTACTCAACCGTTTTGGTATGGTTTTCGTAGACCGGTTTACGGACGGTGTAATTTATGGTTCGTTGTTTGGTTTCGTAGACCGGTTTGCAAACGGTGTACTCAACGTTCTTTGTATGATTTTCGTAAACCGGTTTACGAATCGTGTAATTAATCACACGCTGTTTTGTCTCGTAGACCGGTTTCATCACGGTGTATTCGGTGGTCTGTGTTTTGGTTTCATACTTGGGCACCATCACGGTGTATTGGACGTCTTTGGTGATGGTTTCGGGTACCATCCGCGTTCGCTGAATTTCTTGATCTTCATAATAGAATTCGCGACGGTTGCGGTAGCGTACTTCTTCCACACGATCGTAAACGATCTCACGTACCGTTTTCATGCAAGTGTATGTTCCGCCAGCGACGGGAACCGCCTCGTCCGATTCGACAACCGACTCAATGACCGGCGAGTCGCAATCGCTGCATCCCTTGTAACTAACCGCACCACAATAGGCGGCGAATGCTGTGTTTGAAGTCAGGGCGATTGAGGCAGTCGCTGCGAATGTGTAGATCCATAAAGTCTTCATGGCTCATGATCCTCGGTATTTCTATACCGTTGTTCTCGAGGCCTTCCGGCGTCGGGCTTCGTCGTTGGGTGTGTGGTAGTTGTCTTGGTTGGACGAAAACGCATAGCGTTGTTTGGTCGCTATTTCGAGTTTGCCGGTCAGGCAGGTGAAATGCTTTATCCAAACTGTTAGCGATGCATTAAATACATCGTCTCAGGAACTAGGGTGGGTTATGGGAAGCAAATCGCCAAGGTAAAAGATTCGGAATCTTCCTGCTCCGCGTGTAGAACGAAACGACTGTAACGATTTTGCCGGATTGTTCCCTTGTGTTTTGTGGGAACGCACCCATAAAGAGGTATTCGCCTCTGAGTTTCACGGTGTCGTTTAGCGCTGTGGAATTCGATGCGAGCTTAGTTTCATGGGCAGAGGAGCGAGTGAGGAATTGTTGGCTACCCCCGTTAGAGTGAATCTGTGGCGTTATGGATCTGGCGAAGTGGTCATGGAGAAGTTGTCAATCAGGTAGAGGGTGATTGATCACCGCGGTTAGCGGGCGGCAATTCGCACACAAGAGAGTGAAGCGACTCAGGATCGCCACGGCCCTTGACTAAATGACTAGTGTCTGCGGCTTGATCCTGATTACGAGATCGAAAAAAGTTAGTTCCGATCGTTTCCTGAGATTAGGAGCGGC